>Ga0182014_10000561_pt1 | contig 49544 bp, 40 predicted proteins | sample 612S2DmetaG_FD_120489 | JGI IMG/M metagenome (GOLD analysis project Ga0182014, IMG submission 120489) | Permafrost microbial communities from Stordalen Mire, Sweden - 612S2D metaG | ecosystem: Environmental > Terrestrial > Soil > Wetlands > Permafrost | place: Sweden: Stordalen | collected... | reverse complement strand
GTCAGAAATGCTCTCCAGAATGCTGCTTCAATTGCAGGAATGTTACTTACAACTGAAGCCCTTATTACAGACTTCGATGAAGAAAAGGATGAGAAGACAGCTACAATCATAATTTGATTATATTTTTTACCGTAACTATTTAGGGTATAGTTAGCGGTGCTTCCCTTAGTGCCGCAAGAATACTCTCGATAACGGCAAACAGCTATTTTTTATTGTAGAGATTTAGGCTTTTGTTCTGTAAAAGATCCTTGTTAATGGTGTATTTCAGAAAATCCTTTATATTTTTTTATTTTAATTTGATCATCCGGATATTTTTTGCCCACTACCTGACCATGAAGCCTTAAAATGATCTCTCTTTGAGAAGGTCATGAAATATTTGAAATACCATCGTAACTGAGCAAGGTAGTAGGTCGTGACGAAGCCCAATTCCTTATTAATATAATTGACTGGATAATTAAAATCCTCCTTGGACCCAGTTGTCATAGATGTACCCATTGGGATTAAGGATATGTGGGTGAAGCATAACCTTATTGATATTGTTCCAGGCTTTTAGTATCACTACGTTAGACTGTTTTAAGTCCATAAAATACTCTTAAAAAAAATTACAAAATCAAATAAATATGGTGCAATCGATAGTCTGTTCCTTCCAGTAGCCGCTGAAGTGCATCTTGAAGCATTGAGTACGTCTTCCCAAAACCTGCGGAATAGCCAAAATAAACTATCAACTTTCCTTCATGTGCCTTTTTATCATCACTGCGAGCAATAAAGAGTAAGTCTTCAGCCAGTGATTTTCTTTCTGCATCACGAAGATACGTTGCCATAGTTTCCTTCTAGATACGACCCTTTTCATCAAGTTCTATGTTGAGCATAAGAACATTAACATAAGTTCCAGTGAATGGAAAGTTGATAGATTCTGAAAATACCAATTTTTTAAGCTCTTCTTCCGGAAGGTTTCGTGCTTTGCCACAGCAGGTATCTGTACAAGTGCAGCTTCCAAGCTTATGTGTGGATCAAGCCCACTTCCTGAAGCCATAAACCAGGTCAGAAGGTATAGTGTCATTAACGCCAGCTTCCCTTAGGGCACTAGCCCTATTAGCTACTAATCCTAGAAGAATAGGATTTGTCGGGCCTAGGTTGGACCCACCTGAAGAGATTGGATCATATCCACTACCTTAAGGCCTACTCTGGAAGTACTGTGGTGCAGTAAAGTTCTGACCTATAAGCTTAGAGCCAATAATTGTGTTGTTATTGTCGACGATAAGGTTCCCATGTGCCTGAGAAGGAAATAAGCTCTCTGAGACTAGTATCACCGCAAGGGGATAGACAAGTCCTGTGATAATAAATAACACTCCGAATAGTAACGTGGCTTTTTTGAGAGATTTCATGATCAATACCTCCTCAGATCTGCAGTAAACCGGCCAATATCAGGTCTATTACCTTGATTCCTATAAAAGGAGCGATAACTCCTCCAAAACCAAAGATGATTAGGTTATAGGCAAAAAGTTTCAACGCCGACATAGACTTGAACTTTATCCCGGCTAGTGCAAGTGGTATCAGCATTGGAATGATCACAGCATTGAATATGACTGCAGAAAGAATAGCAGACTACGGTGTTGCAAGACCCATGATATTCAGCACTTCAAGCTGCGGCTATATCCCTACTAGAGCAGCAGGAATGATTGCAAAGTATTTTGCGATATCGTTAGCTATAGAAAATGTGGTCAGAGCTCCGCGAGTCATCAGGATTTGCTTACCTATCTCGACAATGTCCAGCAGTTTGGTTGTCACTATCTAGATCAATAATGTTCGAAGCTTCTCTCGCAGGCTGTGTGCCATTGTTCATAGCTACAGCTACATCGGCTTGGGCAAGAGCAGGAGCATCATTTGTTCCATCCCCTGTCATGGCCAACCATGTAGCCTTCCTTCTGGTAGTCCCTGATCATCGTGAGTTTATCTTCAGGTTTTGCTTCTGCCAAATAATCATCTACTCCAGCTTCTGCTGCAATAGTAGCAGCCGTAAGAGGATTATCTCCTGTAATCATAATAGTCTTTATTCCGATAGTGCGCAAATCTGCAAATCTCTCTCGAATACCAGTTTTTAAAATATCTTTGAGGAATATCACACCGAGGATAGTTTCATTGCAAGCGACAACCAGCGGTGTACCTCCTTTAGATGCAATCTCATTTACTTTCGCTTTCAAATCCGACGGAACTGTGCCTCCATGCTCAAGAACGAACGTAATTATTGCATCCGAAGCACCCTTTAGGTAGATCGTCTCACCACACTGCGCACTACTAACCCTTGTAGAGGCCGAAAATGGTGTGAAAGTGACATTCTCTGAAGAAACTGGAACTGTTCCGGTCTTTTTTTGGATGAGATCAATAATGCTTTTGCCTTCTGGAGTCTCGTCTGCAGAAAAGGAAAGCATAGCAGCTTCCATCAGATCATCATATGACTGGCCATTTACTGGCAAAAACTCAGTTGCCTGTCGGTTACCTAAGGTAATTGTACCTGTTTTATCCAGCAGTAGGACATTTACATCTCCTGCAGCCTCGACTGCTCTTCCGGAGAGAGCGATAACATTCAACTGGAATAAACAATCCATTCCAGCTATTCCGATTGCTGATTGTAGGGCTGCAATGGTTGTGGGCGCTAAACATACGAAAAGTGCAATTAGTACTGTGAAGCTCACTGCGGAACCTCTTCCGTTTGAAGCAGCACTATACGCAGAAGCGGAGTACATGCTGGACCACAACCTCGAGAAATACAGCTGTCAGCGAAATGAGTAGTATGCTAAGAGCTATTTCGTTAGGAGTCTTCCGTCTCTCTGCACCTTCCACCATGGAGATCATACGATCCAAAAAAGTATGTCCTGGATCTGCAGTAATTCTGATAATTATCTCATTGGCAATAACTGTGGTTCCTCCGGTAACAGCACTCCGGTCACCACCAGATTCACGTACAACAGGTGCTGACTCCCCAGTAATTGCGGCTTCATTAACTACTGTAACTCCCTTCACAACGTCCCCGTCCCCAGGGATTACTTTGTTTGTCCTTACAAGGACAAGATCACCTTTCTGTAGATCAGAGGAAGGTACTTCGGTGAAAAGACTATCGAAAGATTCTGAAGTGAGCTTTCGGGTAGGAACGCTGGTTCTGGACAGCCGCAGAGATGCTGCTCTGGCTTTTCCACGCCCCTCAGACAGAGCTTCCACAAAGTTGGAAAAGAGCACTGTCAGCCATAGCCAGAGAGAGATAAAGCCAATGAAAAAAGGAGACTCAGTGGTAGCAGAGAAGAAGCTGATGAGAAAACTTATAGTAGTTAGGATGCCTCCGATTTCCACTGTAAACATTACCGGGTTTTCGATCTGCTGACGTAGGTTAAGTTTCAACACTGAACTGAGGAGTGCTTCACGAATAAGTTTCGAATCAAAAGCGCCTAAACGGGAAGATTGAGTTCGTGGCATTATTAATTACCTCCCATCATAATCAGGTGTTCGATAATCTGCCCGGTGGCAAAGAGTGGGAAGAACGTGAGAGCACCTATGATCAGGATTACTAGTATCGTCCAAGTAGCAAATGAAAACGAAGCTGTGGGAAGAGTTCCTGAACTTGATGGAACTTTTTTCTTCTGCGTCATCGATCCTGCTATTGCTAGCATGGCAATTGACGGGATAAACCTGCCTATCAACATTGCTATGCTACCTCCAAGTGTGTAGAATGACTTTGTTGCGTCAAGCCCAGCAAAGGCACTACCGTTATTATTAGCCATGGATGCAAAGGCATATACCACTTTATAAAGTCCGTTCGGGCCTGGATTTGCCATTAAATCTCCAACTTTTGGTAGAACCAGTGCAATACCTGAAAACAGGAGAACAAGGATTTCAGGGACAAGAACTGTTATGACGGCCATCTTCATTTCCCATGCCTCGATCTTTTTCCCGAGATATTCAGGGACTCGTCCGATCATAAGTCCTGCAATGAAGACCGAAAGCACTATAAATCCAATCATAGTGTGGAATCCCGATCCTACTCCACCGAAGACAACCTCTCCAAGGAGGATCAGGAACATGGTCACCAAACCACCTAATGGAGTAAGTGAATCATGAGCACAGTTGACTGCTCCACATGATGTTGCCGTAGTCGATGTAGCAAAGAGTGAGGACCCAAAAAGCCCGAACCTGACGTCTTTCCCTTCCATGGATATGCCGGAAACGCCAAGTTATTTAATTAGTGGATTATCTGCCAGCTCTGCTGCATAAAGTGCACCAAATCCCAATACGAACAGAACTAACATAATACCGTAGATAACCCATCCCTCTTTCATGCTCCCGACCATCCTTCCAAAGACTAGAGGTAGAGCTGCAGATATTATGAGTATAAGAAAAATTGATATTATGTTAGTCAAAGGCGTCGGATTTTCATATGGATGTGCAGAGTTTGCATTGAAAAATCCTCCTCCGTTAGTACCAAACTCTTTTATCGCTTCCTGGGAGGCTACTGGTCCCATTGGGATTGTCTGAGATCCTGGCTGGCCATACCCTGTGACGTTTACGTAAGGATCTATATTCTGAATGACGCCCTGGGAAACAAGCACGAGAGCAAAAATAAAAGATATTGGAAGAAGGATGTAAAGAGTGCAGCGAGTCATACCTACCCAAAAGTTGCCAATCTTATAGGGTAGACTGGCGGGTTATACCTCGCATCACTGCAATTGCTATGCATATGCCTGTAGCTGCGGAAAGGAAGTTCTGGACTGTAAACCCAGCCATCTGGGTAAAATAACTTGCTGCCGTTTCACCGCTATAGACCTGCCAATTTGTGTTAGTGACAAAACTAGATGCAGTATTGATGGCAAAACTCAGGTTAAAAGAGCCAAATTTTTGTGGGTTTAGAGGCAGTGAATCTTGAAGAAGAAGAATTAGAAAGAGAATTACAAAACCTATACCATTAAAAATGAGCATATCCCGCGAGTAACCACGCCAGCCCTCTTCTTTATCAGGATCAGTATCTATTAATCTGTATATTACTTTCTCGAGATGGCCAGGAATTCCTCTTGACAAATTTCCGTCAAAAACACGAACAATGAAACTGCTAAAAGGAAATGCCACCCCAGTTACGAGAACCAAAAAAAGGATTAGCATTATACTATCTGAAAGTATATCTTGTGTTATCATCTTATGATCAAATACCAAAATTTCTTCACTAATCTTAACCTAAACATGAACCGCTGAAAACAGAGATCTGGAAAAATTATTGTTGTATTTTTCTCTTCTTTAGTGTTTTCGGTGGTTATTGAACCTCAAATGAATCAAGTACAAATTTTTAGTTCGAAACCATAGTTTACAGCTGTTATATTAGTTCGAAATTAAATCCTACTTCCCAAAGACAGCAATCGGAAAGCATATGGCAATTTCTTAATAAATAATTTGTTCTTCATTAACTATCACTTTCCCAAAAATCCATACATATGCCATATAATTATTCAATAGAGTTATATTTTAAAAATGCATCTACCCCTTTGATGTATAAAGTTGAGCAAATTGGCAAATAAATTATTTATTTTTGTGCACTTTTGGAATATAGAACACATGAAAATATTAAGACAACGCAGTCGAACTAAAATTTCAGGAGAATTCAGCCCTTAACTACTAAAAATAAACTTAAACAATAGTCTATTTCACTGCTTGTGTATATTTAGTGCATGAGTTATAATATAGTCAATCACAAAGCTCAAAATTTGCTTTTTTTGGAAGATTTCGATAAATTCTTAAATTTAATAACATGCTCATAAATGACATATAACTAATTCGTGAAAATCAAATGTTTATCTGAATCATCTTTAATATCCTCTTTTGAACCCAAATTGATCAGGAGCATCACCATGTCTGATTTTGATACTTGAATAAAACTTGAGTAGAGTTTAGTTGTAAAACGTAAATGTTCGATGAGCTAAATTATTTTGGCTTAGTAGTGTAAAAGCCAAGGATAGAAAAGCTATGTGGAAGAAGATTAGGCTTGTAGTTAGATGTAAAACGCAAATGACAAATACATAGTTTACCCCGAATATCCAGGTGATATGCATGCAGAAAATTGCTTTTCGCTTTTTTGTGTGATTTGAAAATAATTTCTCATTTAAAGTAACTAAACTAAAGAGAAATTACCGATTCGGAATGTTATTTTTCACACAAAATGTTTTCAAATATTATATGAGTTATATCACATTTAAGAAAGTGATTTTAAATCTTCCACTCTAAATAACAAAGAGCTTTATTTAGTTTGATTAGAATCTCCGCAAAATCCTTTGGTGACACAGATGACATATTAATTACATAATAATATATCTATTTTAAAATCTAGAGATTCTTTGCAAAGTTCATCCAGAAAGCTACTTTTGGAACAAGATTTAATATTGAGAAAGATATATATATATAATGTGATAACAAGATAATATGGTATTGCTTTCGTTATTTATCTTCTTATTTGAATTCAAAACCTATGTCATCCCACAATTTAATAGGCAATACAATCAGTAATAAATACTTACAACCAAACTCATCCTCCAAAGCCATTCTTCGCATAATCTTAAAAAATTTCCGAATTGTGATTATGATCCAGATTTGATCGATTATTTAGAATATAAGATTCGAGAAGTAAATTTTGAGTTATATATCAGCTCATTTAGAATAAAATAAGTTTTGGGATCAACCGAATATTATAAATTCAATAAACTTTAACTGTTAATCGGAGATAGTTAAAAACTCCCTGAATCAAGCTTATAACAAAATAAATATCAGACAGTTTTTATGAGAGTTTCCTGGTGAAAATCCATACAGGTTAACTACAAAAAAGACCGAGAAGCAATAAAATTAAGCCAATTGATAAGATTATTTGATTGTCTATATTATTACTTTTTTTTGCTTCTAACATATAGCTTGAAGTCTTCTTACCTGTAGGGCATCAGCTCAACAGTTGAGAGACGAAAGCTTTCAACTTTTAAACTATTAACTTTTTTCAAATATGAAACTTTATTTATAGAGATAGTTATATCTATTTATTTATCACTATGCAATATAATATGGATCATAGAAGCCATTCAGTGTATTCACTCCATTATCATTTTGTACAATGTATAAAATATCGAAGGGGAGTACTTTGTAATTCATTAATAATTGACTTCTTAAAAAGAAAAATCCATAATATAAGTAAAACGTATGATGTTGAGGTACTGAGCATAGAATGTGACAAAGATCATTTTCATATGATTTTCACTTCAAAACCAACATTAGACATTCCAAAATATATCAATACTTTAAAAACTATAACTTCAAGAGAAATAAGAAAAGAATTTCCTGAAATTAAATTACTATTATGGGAAGAGACCTTTTGGTCAAGATCATATTTCATAGCTACAACGGGCCAAGTGACTTTAGATACATTAAACAAATACATAGACAGTCAAAATGAATCTAACTGTGAAAGTAAAAATATATCCAACTGAAGAACAAAAGGTGTTTTATAGAGTATATCGAATCAATGTAGATACCTCCATAATCTTTTTTCCCACTATAGAAAAGAATCCACGAAGCTCAAAAAAGAGAAAAAGATATTGAACAACATAAAAAATTTTCTAAATCTAAAAAAGATAATCCTAAACTCAGAAGAGTATATTCTACGGTACTTAAATAGGTTCTTAAAAAACTTGATAATAATTATAAATCCTTTTTTGCTCTTTGGGAAATAGTTATAAGAACGCCAGAACTCCGAAGTAAAGATTATTTCATAACTATTTCTTATAATTAAAGTGGATTCATATGTTTAGAGGGCATATTTCTTTTTTTCATAATGCAAATTATACTAACTTGATCTTTAATTTGAGGAAAAAGCTAGGCATAACAGATAGATATTTCTTTATGTGGATCCCATATAGGACCTATGAAGAGATTTTTTAGTAAATTTTATACTAATAGGACTATAAGCACTTGAAGAGCAAAATCACGTTCATTAGATCGTGTGTTTAAAATAATTCTTTAGATATTTGAAGGATTTCAGGTCTTTTTATCGTATTCATAAAATATAATTTTAATTTTTTCTTCTGTAATCAATCCTTGGGTAATTATTTCATCTAATTTTGGTTTTATTTTATCAATTTTTTCTTCGAGATCAGCTATTTCGAGAAGTATTGGCAAGTCAGTAGATAACTGCAATATAGATGTGGTATGGAAATGGCTGTGTTTTCCAAAACCTGCAATGCCCCTAAAAACAGTTACTTCTGCCATCCCATCATTTTTAAGCATCTCAAGTATATGTATATACAACGACTTGCCTTTATACCTATCAGATTCTCCAATGAATATTCACAATAATATAGCCTGAGATTCCTTTTTCATCTAATTCCCTCAGCATATACGTGCCAAAGTTCAAAGCCACAATTTTCCGTAAATATACTGCAAACATTGAAAATAATACTGTCGCCATCAAATTTATTACCATCAGTGTTAGTTTTGAATCATCGAGTAATCTGAATGACTTATAACTAAATGTTGATAATGTTGTATAGCCACCAATTAATCCAATTGTCAAAAATATTCTGGTTTCTTCGCCAAAGAATCCTTGATATTCAGAAAGGTACATTATTAAACCTAAAAGGAAACTGCTACTAACGTTTACAACCAAAGTACCAACAGGGAAATTAACAAAATTGTTCTGTATCCATCCACTTAAAGTATATCTCAAGATAGAGTCTATGAAACCGCCTATGCCTACTAATAGAAAAGTGTACAAGTCAAAAGCCTCGATTAGTTTATAGAAGTCATCAGCATAAGCTATTTAGACTTAAGAGTCTAGGCGGACTTCATCACCTCTCAAAAAGAAATTTACCAACATTAAATAAATAACTTATGCGAGTATGAGTAGGTCATTATTATTCGGTTAGTTTTATTTCCAAAATGAACTTAGCGCTGTTTTTTGGTTTTATTGTTAAACACTTTAGTGATGCTAGAGTATAAATACTTCAATGCGTGAAAATGCAAATATTCGCTAAATTGGAAAACCTTAATCTTGAAAGAATTAACAAAAGAATATACAACGACCAACCTTTTAGACAGGCAAGAAAAACATGAAATTATTACTGATCACTGACATCTACATAAATAAAAATTGGAAGAATAATATTGAAATAATATCTTGGTTCGTTTTTAAACCACAGAAAACAAGAAATAACGGAAATAAGTGAAAAATTTTCCCGTTTATTTCTGTGTTTTCCGTGATTACAGAATTTTAAGCAGCTTAAGTGTAAATAATTACAAAAATTATTTATTATTATTTAATAAGTTCTTTTAAACTATTAGTCCACTCATAATCCTTTAAAGTCATCTCTTTTTTCCAGTTTTTGTATGCGATGAATCAATATAGATGACCTTTTTAATTCTAATACTAAAACAGATGCATCTAGCAGAACTTTGCTCAATGATATTTTATAGAGTATACTAGCAGGGTTATTCTTGAGAACTATAGTGCCTTCTGCAATTGATTATGCAGATTATGATAGTATCTGATACTATATTATAGTTTGTAGAATCGCTTGTTGTGAAACTAGCATGTAATATATGCATATCTGTACTCAGTATAGTTCCTAGGGGTGGGTATAGACAAAGGCTCCATGTACTGAAGTAGTTGAATTAAGTTGAACGTTGCTCAATGGTGTACATAGAATATGTAAGCAGGTTTTCTCCAAGTAATTATATGAGTTTTTTTGTGAAATCTTTATCAAAATATTTATTGTAGCGAGCATTGAATCTGTACCAACTGCATTGCTTACTATCAGATTAACTGTATAGACTCCTGCTGCAAAATAAGTATTCTTTGGATTCAGCCCAGTTGAAATAGTTCAGTCTCCACCGTTCCATCCATATCCTGTGGCATTTGTCTATAGGTCTGTAAATTGAACCGTTCGGGGAACATAACCATTGGTGACATGGGTACTGAACTTAGCTACAGGAAGACCTTTTATAGAAAGACCTTGTGGATCAGTAAATGCTTTGATGCACACATTAGTATTTGAGTAACCTAGCTCTGTTGTTATATCGATCCAGATGTTTCCACCCGGATTACAAAACTTTCTGATGCATTTGCTTTTGCTTGACTACTGTAACCAGAGATTGGCATTTCCACAGCAATTGGATAATTGTATAAAGGGTTTATAAGCTCCAGTACTACGGAAAATTTTTGGCCGGCGTTGAGCTTAACTCCGGAATTAAGGGGAACTGTATGATAGCCTGCATTTGGAATTGTTCCATTCTGGGTAAAAGCAGGAGCTTTTTGACTAATGGGATTGGACCCTGTATTATTAAGATATTAATTATATAACTATAGTTTAGGTCTGTCGTGTAGAAATTTATTGCTTTGAGAACTTCGTTAGATTTTGCAGTAAAGATATTTGCACCCCAGCCAGTCGTGGGATTAGTTTGAGATATGTTAATTTCCGGATCCATTCAAGTGGATCGTATTGGTAAATGTTTGTATAATCATTAGAATTTTCAGCCACGAAGAGTGTATTCTTATCATATCCTAAATTAGAATTATAATAGGAAACAGAGAAATACCCATTATTATTGTTTACATTACCACAATCTGCCACAGTTGCACCCCAGCTATTTTTTTGATAAACGCTCCATCTCCGGATGGAGTTGGGGAGAAATTGTTCTTACTAAAAGAGTCTTCACAGCCTACAATGGTCACTGCATGGTCAGAAGGTGTTGTTCAGCTATAGTAATAACGTATGTGTTTTGGTTATAACTAGTAGTATTGTGGGATCAGAATACATTGCATTAGTAACTGCTCCATAATTCAGAATTGCCTTTTTGATTTCCAGATTGTCCGTAGAACCATTTCTGCTCGGAAAAAAGGTTACATTTTGTACATGTTTATGTACAGGAAGGCCTATCTCATTGGACAAAAAGCTTGATGTAGCACTATAAGGGCCATCGCTGGTGTTAACAGGTCCTGTCCAGCGAATCTGGTAGGCAATTGACATCGGAAAATCGCCCCCGTCGTTGGGGCCTCGATCAAAATCTTGCGGGCCATTTGCAGAAGAAAGTAGGTTTTAAATATTATTTTCTGAAAAGCTCCAGGTTTCTCTTGGCATTAAATATGATTCAAGGGCTCCATAAGTTGCAAATGTCCAGCACTTACCTGCATTACCCTGATTTTCCACAGGGGTTACCCTTTTCAGAATTCCTAAGTCATAGGAAGTTGGAGTAGATGTGTTTGCTGAAGCATATACATCTGCGACTGAAGTATGCTTGAGATGACTAAGGTTCACAGGTATGGATGCGAAGCCAAATGTGTTTCCAACAGAGGAATGTGCCGTTTTAGAGACATATTTGTTATTCAGGTATTTGGTAAATGTAGGATTTTCTGGTGCAAGTCCAACCTTTGGAGAAAATTCAGTTTTGTTTACACCATTTTTTTAAATAAATTTATGATCAGTAGGCACGGATATTGGTTTATTTTTTTCTGAAAATCCTGCAGATGCCATTGCTATTGATGAACCTATCACCAAAAATAAAACCAGGATTTCAGTGAAAATTACTAATTCTTTTACGATATTTATATTATTTTTGGTATAGGTATCCTTTTTAAGGATATATCCTTATTAATTAATCTATTAATAGCTCACCAACTCTATTTTTTTACACCCACTATATTTTGAAAATTATCTCGCCCTAAAACCTAACGTTTACTTTTTAAATTTCAAGTAATCTTCGATAGCTATTGATCAAAAACTAAAAATGGTGTATAGATCTTGTTTGGGCATAATTTAGAGAGATTTTAGTGCTTACCACTTCCAGCAACTCCTAATAGTAACGTTGATAGTTTTCACTTTTTTTAAATACATTGTTTTGATATATTGACACATACTTTAAAAATAATGATATAAATGTCCTTAGTGTATAAAATAATTTGTTTTTATTCAGTTTTATGTAATTTATATGCTGTTGAAAATCTGAAGTACAAGATTCTATTTACATTTTTCCAATAATCAGTTCGCAATGTCTAGTTTGACGCAATATATACTTCTGATTAAGAATTGATGGAAAAGAATAAAAAAGAATCCTTAGACAACAATTGAAGAAAATAAGCCCAACGAAATTGTTCATTGAAACTTAAGAAAGATTACTACATACATTGTTTTGCCCAAAACAGATCTTTTTCATTAGTTTTCGTTTAGTATTAATTTAAATTTATAAGTTACTAAATAAAAATTAGTACATATATTTCTCAATAAATTATATTGGAAGATGAGAAATACACTAATGTTAGCATTGGATAACATCTATTTGAATAAATAATATATATTTAAAATTTATAGTTATATTTGTTTTTTAATCTGCTAGTCAGATTTGCCAATTTAGTGATGGCATCTACGCAGTGTATCTGTCACTGGGAAAGGAATTGAAAATGTAACTGTCTTAAAATAGTATTCACTATCAATCTACTTATTTCTACTAACATTAAGTTACATACAAGTTTGGAGAGGAGTTTTAATGGGAAAACAAATATTTGACAGAACAAAAAGTATACTGAGTGTTCTATTAAGTAGTCTTTTTTTTAGCATCCATCATGACTACAGTAAGTGCAGCTAATAACTGTAATGAAAAATGGAGATTTAATACAGGTAGCTTAAACGGAAACTGTAATGGAAATACAAATCGTGGTTCCCTTAATGGAAACAATGACTGAAACAATAATTTAGGTTCTCGAAACGGGAACAATAACGGAAACTTGAACGTCGGCAACGACAATGGAAACATAGGAAACGACTATTGGAACATAGAAAACTATAATAAGAACACAGAAAATGTCAACTTCAACATCGGTAACGTCAACATAGGTAACTATAACTTCAACAACGATAACTTAAGTAACAATAACTTAGTCTTCAATAACGCAACAACCGTGACTTGAATAATGGCAACAGAAATAGTATGTAAATATACCTGTTGGAGAATTTCGATAAGCCGTTGATTTCACGAGTAATATGTATATAATTAATAAGGATATAATTAAATTTTAAGGATTTATTGATACTTTTTTGATTTTTGCCTATATTTGTTATAACTCGATTATTTCATGATTTTACTGCAATGTACAAGTCCCTACCGATTCCCTTCAGTTAATTCTCGATGGTTATGTTTCCATGTAGTAGGTGTTTTTCATGAAATTGAATTATCATTAGTTATATTCCAGATGATCGAATACCCTGCTCTGTATTTCCAAGAGTTTCAACAGGAGCACTAAACTTGTTTTCGCCCCGCCCGCGTAAAAATGTTTTTCGTTCCTTTTGCTGGGACTGATACCCTGAAGTCTACAGTAAAAGCATCGGTTTTTAGTATTTATCAGGACTTTTGATTATTTTCCAACCCCATAAAAATAGTGAATTGGCTGTGACTCGTAGATACTATGGATATCTCCTACCACCATTTTTAGCCTTGTATTATCAAAGGAAATACCTGCTTTATTGCTAATACTTACCCTATATCTGTTAGCTGCATTTGTAGAATTGGCATTCGTTTGTACGATATAATTCGCATTCCAACTAAGACCTCCAGTCAGCTAAGAAATAATAAAATCCCGTTTTCTGGAAGTTAGTGAGTAAATATGCAAAAAAAGTGTTGGTTCTATAAGAAGCCACGAAACATCTGGGAATTCTATTTTTATGGCAGCCAGAGCCAAAAAGCTTCAATCATCTCTTTTAAGAACAACATCATTTTCATCCTGGCTAAGCAATTTGCTATTATAGTTTGTGCCTGCAAAGTCCGTTACAGTAACTTTCTTCTCCAAGTATTATGTCAAGGAGATTTGAGCTACTAAAATCGTATTCATAATGTTGTTCGAGCACAACTGTAGTATTATTTGTAGTACCTCCCACCAAGACCAGAGGAGGATAAATCTTATAAAGCATATTTGTATACTCGATACTATTGTTTCCATTATTTAAATAAACCACTTTTTTTCTTTCACTAGAAATATACCCTCTTGTATAAACCGTAACTTCAGTGTGTCCATTTATTTTTTTTGTGCTTGCGATAAACTCTTTAGCCGCATCTGTGTTGCTGATCCTAGTTTCAGTGATCGTGAGTTAGGCACTTTGTGCAATAGCTGCCGGTAATGTAGATGAAACAAAAAGCAGAAATAAAATCAGAGCTGCTGATGGTAAATTTTTTGAAGTAAAATCACCTAGACCTGATAATTATTGGAATCCTAAGGTTGATAAGCTAAATCAAGAAGAGATTATTGTATTGGTGTTAAAAAAACTCCTACAAAAAGTAAGACATACCTGAAAATAGCCAAATAAGTTCCAAAAAATGAGTAGATAGAAAGCAAATTAAATTAAAGCTTTCCAACACAAACTTTCCAAAACTATGATTAAAAACACTAAAGCGAATACTATCATAGTATGTTACCTGACTATACAACAAATGCTCAACCTAAGTAAAAAATGGTAAAAATGACAGAGGATCAAACAAAAGAAAGATCAAAATCGTTTTACTCAGAGTCTAGGAAACTTAGGTAGATTTGTCCAATTCTGGACCTATAAAGCAAAACTTGTAGGTAAAAATGTAATAAGAATTGATGAAAAACACACAACTAAGAAATGTTGTTATTGTGGAAAACTACATGATATGCCTTCTTGGAATCTGGTTATGATTTGTGATTGCGGAAGCAATATTTATAGGGATCGAAATAGTTTTATCAATATTATGTTACGTTTCCTATCACAAAATGCCTTGTTAACGGGCTATCAACAATTAGTTGATAATCTTCGACAATACAGAATTCCAATGGATCTCAAATTTGAGAATATATGAAAGAATTACTAGAATGAAGTCTCTTCCTCGGAGTGTATCGACCCGACATGAGGGAGAGTTCACATGTAGAACTAACTCTTGAGTTAATAAGACATTTTGACGAGCTCTAATCGGAGAGGATACAGAATCAAACAGATTTCACATAACTTTCGATACGCTGACAAAAAAGTTTTTGTCGGAGTTGACGGTTGCAGCGCAGGTTGGTTTGCAGTTTTCCTGGCTACAGAAGCCGAAAAAAACTGTGAGTGAGGAATAGGACTTTTCACAAAATTTCAGTTTCGTATTGATTTCTTGATAAAGAAATATGAACAAATCGAACCCCTCATTCTTATCGACATACCTATTGGATTAAAAAACGGAGGTAAGGGGGAACGGCTTCCCGACCTTGGAGCACGCAGAATTTTAAAAGCCCGAAAATCCAGTATATTTCCAATACCCTGCAGGGAAGCTGTATATATGGAGAGCTATAAAAAAGCCTGTGAAGTTAACGAAAAGCTTACAGGAAAACGCATCTCAAAACAGGCATGGAATATAGTCTCTAAAATCCGAGATGTGAATAATTTCCTTGTTGAAAACGAAATTTTCCGGAAAAAAAAAGGAAGTGGGACCTGAAATATGTTTTCAGGTATTTGCAGGTTTTCCTATGGAAGGCTTTGCACCTAAAGTACCATTTTAGCTCGACTTTAGGTGCAGAATTCGGACTTTAGCTGCAAGTTCAGAATTAGAGCGAAAATTTGGATGTTAAAAAGTTCTTAATTAGAATGATTAAGGATTAAATATATTGAGAATGTATTTTACATATTGATAAAAGAGTTTGAGATGGGATTTTAATCCCATCTCGAGTACGGAATTACCTATTCTCGTACTATTTTTTGTAGTCGAATACTCACTTTATTTATAACCCACATGAAAATCATCTGGATTATAATACCTATAGTAGTATCGACTACTATGGTGAATATATTTGCCATTATTTCACCTCGTTTTTGTTTTTTAAGTAGTGGGGCATGTAGCCCCTAAAGTATGTAAGTAAGTTTCTATAAATACAAACAGGATAATTAATATCCATCTTAAAAAAATCAAAGATACAAAATAAGACGTAATATAATTGTTCAAAAATTTAATTCAAAATACCGATATAATTCGGCAAGTTTATAATAGATTTAGTTGTTTTCTTTTGTATTTGATGTTTAAAACTCTGGACTAATCCCATTCTCATACATCTCATGAATTATTACCGTCAAATTATATGCAATTATTTTTGCCAATAATTCATTTTCTTGAGCGACTTTATTTTTGGATTTCAAGGTTTCTCCAAACTTTTTTTTAATAGCTGCATTTGTAGATTCGATATTACTTCTCTTATGGAAGTGCTCCATAAACTCTTCTCTGTTAAGCTGGAAGTAATGATACATCTTTTTCCACATAGCTGAACCAGCCGCCCGTCCAGTCGCATTTTTCTTAAAAGGGATATATGGTTTTGTGCGCCAATACTATTTGCTGCATTAATAATGACTTTCTGATTGTTTACGTATCTTAATAAACAATAAAGTACAATAAATAGCTTGGAGGGAATAACTGTGCATAAAGGTATGAAAATCGTGGGTTGTATCTTAGCAACAATAGGACTTGCTTGTGTTATAAAACACATCATATATTACAAAGAGAATTGCTGTTTGTGTGGTTGGCATAAAATAAAAGTAGAAGACAAAAAATCAACTGGTGTAACTGCACCACATAAAATAGAAGTGCATGACTAAAAATCAACTGATTTGACTAGATATGCGCTTAATGTTATAATTGGAGAAACATAACTAACACGCCTGTGTGTTGGCTGTGACTTTGGAAATATTTCAGCAAAAGTTCTTCGGTTTGATCAGCTTTTACCTATCGCAGTAATTGAGTCTCATATCTATTATAAAGCACTTCACTCTATCAGTCGCTTCCTCACATCTCAGAATCAGTAAACGATATGACTGATAATGCTGAAGAGAAGTAATTGTATCATGACCTTGATGTAAGTGAACTAGCACTCAGATGAAGACTAAGTGACTTCTAGGTTCATTCCATTCTCTTTTTAAAACAAGTCCCTAAGCCCATCCCAACATTCACGGGTGTCAGATTCCAATTAGATTTTGATTAATGAGAGTAAGTTTTTAGATATTAATTGTAGCATTAATGTTACTGTCATGTTTTGTCTTGAAATCAGGAATTTCCATTCTCTATCTTTTAGTGTTAGCTCACAGTTATGATATTTACAAACATGACAGATCTTAGATGATGGTTCAAATTTACCTATCTTAAGAATAGTTTTTCCTGACCATTCTGATTTATCTTCTAATTTTGTTACAAAATATACTCCAAGCCAAATCACCTATAGACTGTGCAAAATGATGATTCTTAATCATGCCTTTAACATTCAGAGTTTCAACAGCTATTGCTTGGTCCTCGATAACAAGTTTAAAAGAGAGTTTGGGTTTAAAATCATTCCTCCGATTTGTTATTTTCTCGTGAAGTACAGCATATTTTTATTTGGCTTTTTCTCTGTTTTTAGAACCATTCTGCTTTCGACTAACTCTTCTTCGGAGTACTTTAAGTCTCTTCAAAGAGTTTTTCAAGTACTTAGGATTTTCAAACTTTTCTCCAGTTTAAATAAAAGCAAAATCTTTTATTCCAACGTCTACACAAATAGTCGTAGATTCAGAAAACACTTGTTTAACTGGAACTTCTTTTCCATCTTCCACTAAGATGCTGAAATAGTATTTTCCTTTGCAATATTTCGAAATAGTATCGGTTTTTAGTTCCTCTTCAAATATTTTGTGAATAACTGCTTTGATTTCTCCAATCTTAGGAAGCTTAATAGTACTGTTTTCAAAATCCACTTGTAGTATGATAGTATCTGAATGAGTGAATTGGATTCTTCTTTGATTTGAATTTAGGAAATCATTCTTTTCTCTAAAAAATCTAGTGAATGCAGATTATACCGTTTAGTCATACCCTTAAGTGCTTGGAGATTAACTTTTTCTAACCACGAATGTTGCTTTTTTAGATTTGGAATTAGTTTGTTTAAGTCAAGCCTATAAATTGATTTCCCAATTTGCTCATCTGTTTTTACTTTCGGATCAAGTGCCCAATTATAGACGAACCTACAACTATCAATATGTTGATTAAGTTGGTTAGATTGGTCAATTGTTAGATATAGCCTAAAATAGAATTATTTCGTCATAAAATAATTAATCTGCTTTATCAATAAATATATTTTTTGGTAAAACATGAAATCAGAACATAGTAACTATAGCCTATTTTTGTGAATATACCACATTATCTTTGCGTAAAAGTCTCGAAAAAAGATATTAGAACCGATTGATAAAGAACTCAAACAGAGAATTCATGACATTGAAAAGGAGGAAGATTTTGAAATACTAGAAATGGGAACGGACAAAGATCACATCCACCTACTCGTTAAGAGCGAACCAAAGGTCAGCACTCTTGAAATCATTTGAAAACTGAAACCAGAGATAATAATTATGCTATTGAAAACAAAAAAGAGTATTTGAAAAAATATTGTTGGAAAGAATATACACTATTAATTGATTTATATTTCGCATCATATATCGGCAATTTTAGCAAAGAAGCAACCGAAAATGATATACGGAGTCAGGATTGAAGTTGACGCTTACATCCATTGAGCTGGAGACCCAGTGATTTTATGCTTTGTCCTAGAAATTACTTTATCATATGCTTTTATTGGTTCATCAGACTTATTTAAATTAGAAACATTATTACTGTCAGAGTTCAGAACACCTTCAAATGCCGCTGCTTCTGCGATACTCACTCGGATTTAAAGCAGAAGTATGGTGTTCCAAGAAACAAAAAGAAATTATGGAAAATTTGAATTTATGTGCTTAAAAAAGTGGAAGTTAGGATTATACTCAATCAAAAGAATATTTGAGAAATATTTACAAATATTAATTTACAAAAATATCAACAGCCTCATCATTTGAAAAAAATGAGTGAAAACTTACCAATCAATGATAAAAAATATAATCCATAGAGTTAAAAACTATTAACAAACCTTCTAAATTAATTTTTGCTTATTTTACCACAATATATCCAGCGTTCTTCCAAGCAGACATGCCTCCAAGAACATTGTATACTTTACCATAACCGTTCTTTTTCAAAATTGAAGCTGCTAAATTAGCACTCCGAGCAGTGCCACAATAAACAATTACAGGCCAATCTTTTGGAACCTCATCCAATTTCTCCTCCAAATGACCAACATAGATGTGTCTGGCTCCATTAATATGTCCTTTATCCCATTTTCTCTTGTCTCTCACATCAAGAATTACCATTTTCTCTCCGTTCTCCAATTTGCCTTTCAAATCATGAACGGATATCAGATTAAAATTATCTATCTGTAGAGCTTTAACGTACCAGGCTGCAATTCCACCTTTCAGTATACCTGCTATATTATCATAACCCAATCTGATTAAATAACTCACAGCAGTTTCCAGTTGCTCTTTTTCTTCCAGAACTAGAAGTATGGGTTTATTATAAGGAAGCACCCAACCGACAAAGGAAGGTACACCCCCTAACCAGACACTATAAGTATTTGGGATATGTGCCCCGCCAAAAGAATCTGGCATGCGTGTATCTATAACTATAGCTCCTTTTTCTACCTCTGCTTTGAATTTTTCTGGTGAAAGAAACTCTGGAGCTGGCAAGCTCTGCAATAGAGGAGGTCCTTGAAGATTATACTGCTCCATTTTCTGGAAGTAAGGATTAAATTCAAGATGCTCTTCAACTTTATATTTTACAAACTCCTCCTTCTCAGTTTTTTGGAGAATAGGATTCTGGATACGTTCAATTCCGAGGGTACTATGCTCCCGTTTAGCAATAGCAGATCCGCAAACAGAACCCCCACCATGTGCAGGACAGAGTATTACCTCATCTCCCAGTGGTAATATTTTATTAAAAATACTATCATACAAATTTGATGCTAGTCTTGAAGCTTCCTCTGGACCGTAGAGATCGATCCTCCCTACATCACCTATAAATAAGGTGTCTCCTGTGAAAACCATAATGGGATCTTCGCCTGTATCAAGATCTATCAGAGTATAGGATGTACTTTCGTCAGTATGACCCGGAGTAGGTAAAGCAGTCAGTTTCATTGAGCCAAAACTGAACTCTTGACCATCATCGAGGTAATTTCCATATTTAAAATCCACACCACGACCATGGTAAATTTCTGCATCTGTAAGATTTTTCAGTTCCAGAGAACCTATTACATAGTCCTCGTTTCTGTGGGTTTCAAATATGTATTTTATCTTCATCTCCTCTCTTCGAGCAAGGTCAAGATATACCTGGCAATCCCTTCTAGGGTCAATAACTAAGGCTTCGTCTCCAGACCCAATGAAATAAGAAAGATGAGCTAAACCTTCAGATTTAATGCGTTCAAATATCACAAAAACCTCTCTCAAAAATACCCTGAATTTTCTGCATAACCCTGTATACTGTATTGGTTCGTCTATCATAAGTTCAAATTTATCAGTACATAATAATTTTAATTCCAGTTTATCTATAAGGACTTCAGCGGTTGAACTGAAAAATCAATCTCATAAACCCCCAATAGTCCAATTAGTGAATTTGACCAAAACATCTCTTACTTTGATTTTGTACTTCAAGTTCAAAACACTGTCGAGTTTTCGATTATTTTTTGCTCCCTTTTTCCAGGCACTAAAATCAATCAAGGCAATATTTTCCTTCCTATTTCTTTTTTAGTCTTTCTTTTGCTGCTTTCATTGAACTAGGAGCTGAAATAATAACATCCTACCCGGATTGCCAATTTGCCGGAGTTGCTACATTCTCAGCATCATTTTTCTGCAGGTCAATTACTAACCTCTTGATTTCTTGCATATTTCTTCCAGTTGATAGTGGATAGTAGATAATTGCCCTTATTTTTGATTCTGGATCAATAACAAATAATGCTCTTACAGCTGGAGTTATTGAAGCGTTTGGCTGAACCATACCTTACTTTTTCATCACTTCCATTTTAAGGTCAGCAATAATAGGAAACTTAATTTCAATTTATTCCATCTCTTTATATTCAATATTTTCCTCAATCCTCTTAAGCCAGGCTATATGGGAAAAAACGTTATCTATAGAAAGCCCTATCAATTCAGTGTTCATTTTTATGAATTTTTCCTGCATACTGGCAAAGGTAACGAATTCAGTAGTATATACGGGTGTGAAATCTGTACGGTGACTGAAAAGGATCACCTACTTTCCTTTCTATAGTCTTTTGAAAAATGGATTTCTCCTCGAGTCGTCACTGCTGTAAATGAGAGTGCATCGTCTCCAATCAAAGGTATACGTATCTGTTTAAACTCAGTTTTTACCATGTCTGAACATCTCTCTTAAGAATATGAGTCTACAATTGGAATTAAGTATTTAAGTTTAGTTATTATCTGGTAAACTTGTCTCTCACTGGCATTAGAGGTACGATGTCTGTGTCAAATAGCCATTCAAAATCATCAATATAACATTTCAAAACCAAGGACCATAAGGGAATTTTTTGAAATGTCATATAAATAAGCGTTAATTACTCACTTCGTTATTTTAAATTAATTATACAAAAAATAGTTTATGAATAAAACTTAATTTCCCATAAAATGTTTTAAGACCAACAAATAATTTGATATTAATTATGTTTTTATTATTTGAAGAGATATTCACAAATTTAAACTTAATATTTTTTTTCCTAAAAAACCAATGCATATTCATTTTTTATCAAATTCTAAATTTTAAGAGCCTGATAAGAGCTGTTACCAACACTTTATGATTAAAATAAAAATTTTTAAATTTAGAGGCATGTCCTTAAGTCATTGAACAAATCTGGGAAATGATTATACCCCCCATTTCAATGAAATTATTAAAGAAAAAGTTATATAGCGGCTTTCAATATGTTCAAAATAACACAACTACTGTGTTCTAATTTTATTAATATGTGGAATTTTAATGAACTGGCCTGCTAAGAGAACATTTTCAGAGCCCATACGCTGGGATCCTTTTGAAGAGATTAGGAAGACACAAGAACACCTGAATTTGTTGTTTGAGGACTTAATGCCTATGAAAAAATGGGGGAGAAAAATGTATTTACCCCTACATTTGACATCAAGGACAAAGAAAACAAACTTGTTGTAACTACCGACTTACCAGGAATCAATAAAGAAGATATTGAGATAAACCTTAAAGGAGCATGCTTGAGATAAGTGCAAAGATCGGAAAGAAAAAAGAAACCGAAGAAGAATATACTCGTAAGGAAAGAGAATATACTCACTTTTACCGAGCTTTCCGCCTGCCTACTAGTATTAAAGAGGAAGAGAGCACTGCAAAAATTGAAAATGGTGTTCTGACTATGACACTTCCAAAAATGAAGCTGGAAGAACCAGCAACAAAAATACAAATTTAATAATCTTCGAGAGTAGGTGTGATACTTTTCGATTAAATAGGAAGCTTAGTTATACAAGGAAATTGGACGATTATTGAACATCTAAATGCTCGTTTGGCCGATGAACTGACCGTTAGTAACTAATACATTGTCCATGCCGAGATGTGCGAAAACTGGAATTAAAGCAACTGGAAGAAATGATCCAGAAGCGAGCCATCGCCGAGATGAAACACGCTGAGAAACTGGTCTCACGGATCCTCTTCCTCGAAGGGAAACAAATAGTCAGCAAACTGAACCAAATAATCATCGGCACATGATTGCGAAATATACATTAGTGAGAGAATATAGCCAAATACTTGGCCATTAACAGTTAAGAAAATAGCATCAATGTACCAGCTAAGGTAGAGGATACTAACACCAAAGTGCTTCTCAAATCGATCCTGACGGAGAGCAGGACCATGTAGACTGGATCGAAGCTCAACCCGATCAGATCAAACAGATTGATGTCGGGAACTGTCCAGCGGAGGAGATTTACTGACGGAGTACTTGCTACATCTATTCACTTTTGCGTATGGGCCACTAGAGTTCACCTATAAAAACTCCTCAATAAAGAGCAAAAAAAGGATTTATCAAAAAATTCATACACACGCATGATGTTTATATACCAGGAATGTACATCCAAGTAGGTGATTACCATGAATGTAAGAACTGAAAGAAGGAATCGATTTTTACATCGAATCCCTGCAGAATAAAACAGTAACTGTTTTTGACACAACACTGCGCGACGGAGAACAAACTCCTGGAGTATCCCTAAATTCTGCTCAGAAGCTAGAAATTGCCCATCAACTTGACAAACTCGGGGTAGATATAATAGAAGCTGGATTCCCCATCTCCTCAGAAAGCGACAAGGAATCCATAAAATCAATCTCTAATGCTGGGCTGGATGCTGTCGTCTGTGGACTCGCTCGTGTATTGAAGAACGACATAAATGCATGTTTTGAAAGCGACGTCGGCCTTGTGCATACTTTCGTTCCCACCTCAGATGTTCAAAGGATATATACTATCAAAAAAAGCCAGGAAGAAGTTATCCAACTAGCTGTGGAAGCTGTCCAGTATATCAAAGACCATGGCCTTAAGTGCATGTTTTCTGCAATGGACGCAACTAGGACTGAGCCTGAGTATCTCATAGATGTCTTCAAGGCGGTCCAAGAAGTAGGATGCGATATAATCAACGTACCAGATACTGTTGGCATTATGGTTCCATCCGCAATGTACAGGCAGATAAAAGACATTGCATCTGAAATAACAATTCCTATAGATGTGCATTGCCATAACGATTTTGGGCTTGCGGTAGCAAACAGCCTCATGGCTGTCGAAGCCGGAGCATCACAGGTCCAGGTTACTATAAATGGAATCGGAGAGAGGGCAGGAAATGCCGACCTTCCACAGACAGTTATGAGTCTTAAGGCAATTTATGGGATAAAAACGAATATTAAGACCGAATACCTTGTGGAAACTTCAAAAATGGTTGAAAACTATACTGGAATAAGGCTTCCTCCAAACACTCCTGTGGTGGGCCAAAATGCTTTTTCCCACGAGTCTGGGATCCACAGCCAGGGAGTGATGGAGAAATCCGATACTTTCGAGCCTGGAATAATGACTCCGGAAATGGTCGGTCACAGAAGACGTATTGTTCTTGGAAAACATACCGGCAAACATGCAGTTAAACAGTCCCTTGAATCTGCAGGAATAATAACCAATGATAAGCAACTCGATGAAATAGTGTACAAGATCAAGGAGATTGCAAATAAGGGCAAACAGATAACAGATGTTGACCTTTATGCTGTTGCTTCTGCAGTACTCGGGAAGGCAAGCTCCGAAGAAGAACGTATCAAGCTTAAAGAAGTATCCGTGATGACCGGAAATATCCTTACGCCCACTGCAGTTGTCAAAGCAGACATAGATGGCAAAGAAGTCATTGCTGCAAGAGTCGGAGTTGGCCCTGTAGATGCCGCACTCAATGCAGTAAGAGATATCCTGGGAGAGAATCACCACTTCAAACTTCAGGAGTTCAGAATCGATGCCATCACTGGAGGAGCAGATGCGCTTGCAGACGTGTATATAGGCATTGAAAACGAAAACGGAAGAATTGTAACTGCTAGATCTGCAAATCCAGATATAGTTATGGCTTCTGTAGAAGCCCTCGTGAATGCAATGAATTTGCTCTACAAAAATAAAGAAAAGAGCTAAAATTTCAAAAATTGACTAAAAAGCTAGAAAACTTAGCTCAGAGTTTAGATCGAAGTATAGTTCAAAGAACAGTCAAAAGACAAAAAATAGGATAAGAACTATATATATTCTTTTTCAGGTTTGTATTCCAGAATTTTGTGTAAAAAGTGAAATAAAATGAGATGGAATAAAGAAAGATCCATGCCATATCAAATATAGTGATTCTCGCTGTCACCTTGATTTTATTAAATTCAACCGCAAAAGAGAAGAGACTATTTTTGAGCAAGGGAAATAAAAATTGTAGAAAAGATCAATTCAGAAATTTTCCTGACGGACAACGGCATGAACCTTTGACTTGAGAAAGATTAGGAACCAATTTATTTCACATTTAACCTAATTTTATATATAGGCATTAAAGGCTAATATGAAGAAATGAAAACGATTATTGCTCAAATTGAAGCTAACTAAGGAAATGCAGTAAATATCGGATAGCAGGCCTAAATTTCCAGGAATGCAAAAAAAATGATGAGATTGGAAGGCAGACAAATTAGTTCACAAAAGAGATAGACATTCAAAAATACATTGAAAATCACCTTATAGATACACATTCAGTTGGCTGAAGCTTAGATTTTTAAACTTTATAGATCTGTGGATATAGTTATTTAGCATTGCCACAGCTGCTCTATTGAGACAAGGAAGTAATAGTGGACATAAGATATCATATTTTTCCGACAAATCTTGTATATTTTTTTAACATCATCAGCTTTTTGCAGCAAAAATGCCACTTGAACACCTGCTTCTTGGAACTAACAATCACTATTTTTCGTCATGCAAAGGCAGAAATAACATATATTTACAATTGATTCAATTCGTATAGCAGCGCAAATTAAGTATATGAGAACTATAGAGATCACAAAATTATAGACTGAAAATGTGCACAGGGTTTTAATGTAGAAATTTAGACTTACTCATTTAAAGTAAAAAACTTATGGGGAATGATCAAAAAAATGTAAGAAAAAAGTAGTAAAGATATGAAAAAGAATAGAGTAAAATAAAAATAAAGGAGGAAAAAATATAGAAGTCCGGTACATCTGCCCCACAGCCTACGACTCCAGTGTCTACCTAGTAAATAGAAAAGTTCTGATCGATGCAGGCATGAATAGTGACCTGATCATTAAACAACTGGAAAAATATATCAAGTTTACAGATTTGGAACTCATTATCCTGACTCACTGCCATTATGATCATACAGCAGCAGCAGCAGCAATTGCAGAAAAGACCGGGGCAAAAGTAGGAGTGCACGAAGACGACCGAGAAGGCGTAAACGATGAATATTTGAGTGTATCTATGCTTTTCGGAGACCACGCACCTGCTGTCAAACCAACAATTACGTATAAAGGAGGAGACAAAATTGAAATAGGAAATGGGGAATACCTCGAAGTGATTCACACACCTGGTCATTCAAAGGGAAGCATCTGCCTCTACGAACCGATTTCAAAAAGTCTCTTTTCTGGGGACACTGTATTTACGAGTGGAGGATTCGGAAGGATGGACTTTGAAGGTTCAGAACCTGATAAGATGCTGGGATCAGTTGAAAAACTCATAAAACTAGATGTGAAGAACCTATATTCTGGACATGGAGCTCCTACGGACAAAGACGGAAACAACCAGATTATGGCCTCATACACTATGCTAAAAATGATGATGAAAGCATAACGAAAATCCAGAGAAACCTAGTGTCCAAACAATTTAATCATTAATTACCTAAATAAAATCTTGAACTTTTGGATGCCGATAAGAAGCTATCTAATTATTAGGTTATTTAATTAAATTGCCATGACACTAAAAAAAAGCAGAAGTATGAAAATAACTATAGCATCTGTGTAACTTGGAATCGAAGAAAATGAGGAGCTTGGAAACATATTATGCCGACAAACAGACCATTTCCGAAAGGAAATAAAAAATATGTTATGGAAAAATCAAATAAAGTAAGATTATACAGAAAAATCGGCTTATTTGTCCCCATAAAAGTAGAAACAATAGAAGCCTTAAAATCAGGATCGAAGCCAAGAATAAAATCAGAAATGCTGAAAATCAAATTTCCAGAAAAAGTTGAAAAAAAACCTGAGAAAGGATTCGAAAATAAAACTAAAAAAAAGGAAAAAAAAGGAAATAAGTCAGAAAAATATCTTTCTTCACTTACCCCTACATCAAAATTTCTTCCAATGAGCTCTGAAGAAGTAAAAGCCCGCGGATGGAAAGAACTTGACATTATCCTTGTCACTGGAGATGCCTATGTTGACCATTCTAGTTTTGGAACTGCAATTATTGGAAGGGTTCTTGAAGACGCTGGTTTCCGAGTAGGAATCATTGCTCAGCCAAGATGGGATAACTCAGAGGATTTCAAGAAACTTGGAATACCAAGGCTTTTCTTTTCCATAAGCGCTGGAAACACAGATTCCATGGTCAGCAATCTGACCCCAGGTCTAAAACCGCGGAATAAGGATGCTTATTCCCCTGGAGGCAAAACAGGACTCCGCCCAAATCGTGCAGTGATTATTTACTCTAACAGGATAAAAGAAGCCTTTCCTACGATACCGATTATAATGGGGGGCATTGAGGCTTCCCTGCGACGTTTTGTACATTACGATTACCTTTCGAATAAAGTCAGGCAATCAATTCTGGCTGATGCACCTGCAAATTTAGTTGTTTACGGTATGGGCGAGCTGCAGATTGTAGAGCTTGCAAGACGATTACAGGCAGGGGAAGATATCAAGGAAATCAGAAACATTCCAGGCACGGTCTGGAAGATGGAAGTTAAAGCCTGGAAAGAGCTTAAAGAAAGAGGTAATAGGGCGGACAAAAAACAATCTGTAGTATTTGAAGGAAAAGATGGAGAGGCATATGAGGAAGCAGCAGAATTTTACAACGATTATATAGAAATACCCTCCTTTTCCGAAGTTACTCAGGACAAAGTAGCCTTTGCAAAGGCTTTTCGTATGCAATTTTTGGAACAGAATCCTCTTATTGGAAAAGGTGTTCTCCAGCCTCACCCAAAAACCATCATCGTTCAGAATAGGCCTATGAGACCTCTGACAGGCACTGAAATGGACCACGTATATGAGCTGCCATTTACTGGCGAAGCTCATCCATTCTACTCTGAACCAATCCCTGCCCTTGATATGATAAAATTATCCATAACAACGCACAGGGGCTGCTTTGGAGGCTGTGCATTCTGCGCCATTACCCAGCACCAGGGACGCATGATTTCAAGCCGCAGCATCGAGTCCATCCTGCATGAGGCGAAAAAACTTACCGAAAAATCAGACTTCAAAGGAGTTATAACCGGAGTTGGAGGTCCAAGTGCTAATATGTATGGAATGGAGTGCAAAATCTGGATGAAAAAAGGAGCCTGTCTCTACAAATCTTGCCTCTACCCTCACATATGCTCTGCTCTGGATACTAGCCACAAAAAGTTACTAGAACTCATGCGCTGCATACGCGAACTTCCAAGAGTCAAGAAGGTCTTTACAGGCTACGGAGTGCGCTACGACTTGGCTCTTGAGGATGAAGAATATCTTGAAGAACTGTGCGCTCACCATACAAGCGGGCAACTTCGGATCGCACCGGAACATTTCTCAAAGCGGGTCACGAGCTCGATGCGCAAACCAGGTAGAGAAACATACGAAAAATTCGTCGATAAATTTGCTGCCCTTAACAGAAAATACAGCAAAGAACAGTATATAGTAAATTACCTGATGTCAGGACATCCGAGCTGCACCCTTGAAGATATGATCGAAATGGCAGAATATGTGCGAGACTATGGAGGTTATACAGAAAATGTACAGGATTTTACCCCAACGCCCATGACCGTAGCGACCTGCATGTATTATACAGGGTTTGACCCGTTCACAGGCAGAAAAATGTACATTGCAAGAGACAAAAAAGAAAAAGCAATGCAAAGGGCCCTTATGCACTACAGGAGTCATGAAAATTACGAACTTGTGTATGAAGCTTTGGAAAAGGCAGGAAGATTTGATCTTGTGGGAAATGCCCATAACTGTTTGATAAAAAGAAATAAGAAATAAAACACTTACAATAGCTCAAATTCTTAGAAAAGCACTATTCTATTTTGAAATATTCTGCCACACAATATATATCTTCGTGATTCAAGAGTCGGATGTACTGCCACAACCCCTGACATTCATGCACCAAATACCTCAGTTTTCTGCTTACCTGCCCACAGTAAGTATTAAGAGAACGTTCTTTGATCTCAATTACTCCATCCCAGCTAAAGTGTGCAACGATTCCATCCCCTTTAAACACTCCGAAATTTCCAAATAAAACTACGATCCCGTAGCTCCTAAGTTTCGTCTTCACACAGAAAAACACCTCCATAGTCATATTATTAAGCTTAATGCCCTGACAACCTTCAGTATCCAGTTTCCTACCACTCATGCTCTTAATTCCAAAAGTTTCCTCATGAACCATGGCATTCTAGCACGAATTTTTGTATTTTATAGGCTGCGACATCACAACTGATGAAAATAGGTTTTTCCGTGATTTTGATAGTAAGAATACACTTCCCATCCCATTCAAAATCTGCCACAATTCCAGCCCATGAAAGCTTTCCTTTATTTCCAGGGGGTATATAGATGTCTGCATCCTGAAGCTTATTCTTCATGCACGTAAAAGTATCAGGCGAAACGTTACAAAAAGTAATAGGTTTACAACTCACAATTCGCTTCTCCGAACTTACATCTAAAATTTATACCCAACTTAGAATTAAGTAAACAAAAGTAGTTTTTCGAAAATAAAAACATTCTGTTGGCATCCACTTTCATAGATGCACACAAAAATACTATCCATTTTCTCAATATCACAGTAACTTAAAAAAAAATCTAACTTTGTATGAATAATAGTGGGCAAATAGGCAAACAAATTATACATCTGTGTCAGCTGTAGAATGTAGGTTGGTATTAGAGAGAACTACTATTGTGAGATCCGGAAAAATAAAAATTCTTTCTCAGGAAGTATTTCCGAATCTCACAATTCGAAACCATTTCTAAAAACAACCATGAAATTTTGTGAATGAAAAGCTTGAATAAATGAAAGTTTAATTCATCTTACTCTTTTTTGAACATTGACTTAATAGCTATTTTGAGCAAGAATTTTGTTCTAAGTTTGGTTTTCAAACTAGTCTAAATATAGAGAAACAATGATGAATTTTTGGAGCATGAGAAAAACGTACCTGTATTAGTTGTTCTGTGGCTTAAAGTACTGAATTTTCAGTGTCTTCCAACTCAAAGAGAAGAATATCTTCTTCTGAAGGAAGCACAATCTTTGATCGCAGCTTTTGAGAACCTGCAGGGAAACTCCGTCCAGGACTTACAAGATTGAGAGAAGAACACCATTTGAAAAAGTCTGTTATAACTACCTGTCCTAGAATTTTTGCATTTTCAAAGGAGGGGAGATAATCAATTTGCGAGTTATAGGAAGAGGAGAAATCTTCAGGCAGATTTTGTGACAATTCCGAGCATACCTTCAAGCCGAGAATAAAATGCGTTCGATCATAGCCTACAACAGATTTCAGCATTATTGAGCCTGTGTGGATGATTGGTTCCATCCACAAGAACCACTTCCAAGTCGCGAACATCGTTTCTGGTAGTATAGTATTTAACACAGTGTATCAACTTGCATTGTGAGCTATCATATCAAATATTGCAAATAGAGGAACTTGAATGATTTGGGGAAAGAAAAATACGCAAGAGAGCTTTCAAATTTAAAAAAAAAATTCATTTCAGGAAAAATTTTTAGAATTAGAGGAGGATAAACCTTTACATTATAATAGACATAAAAGAACAAACATGACACAGTACTTTGAGATAGAAAAAAGAGATGGAGCAGCTAGAATCGGGAAACTTCTGCTAGTACCAAAACTTCGTACTCCCTGCATTATAAGTACTTCAGAGCTCGGGAACATTGAAAATCCTGGCGCGGTTGTCGATGTAGGTAGCTTTTGGGGTGTCGAATCCGATGTAAAGCTTGAAGAACGCGTAAAACAGATCCGGGAAAAAACAAAAAATGGAACTCTTCTGATCCTGCCGCATCAAGTTTATTCTCCTTCTATCTCAGCCGAATCAAGGGGAAAAATCAGAAAATTAACAATTGACTGTGGGGAAAAAATGGAAGGCCCCATAGGTTCCCTTCTCAGGACAGAAGGAGATATTCTGAAAAGTGACCTTTATATAATGGAAGGTGCAGGAACCCTTGAAAACAATGCTCGAAAGTTTCTTGAAACCCTTTTTAAGCTGAAAGACCGCATTCCACCAGATACGGCATTATATGCTCCAAACCTAGCGCTTCCTGAAAATGTAGCGATGCTGACCTATTTTGGAATCGATATTCTTGACGATACCCGGACAGTGATTGCAGCCTATTTAGACACTTATCTCATAAATACAGGCAGTTTTCATCTTGAAACCCTGACAGAATTTCCCTGCAGATGCAGGGTATGTGCTCACACAAGGCCCGCAGAGCTAAGAAATCTTCCGAAAAATGATAGAGCAAAATTCCTAATAGCCCACAATAGAAATGCCCTTGAGTCAGAGCTTTCCCTTATCCGTGAAAGAATACGGGCAGGAACACTTAGGGAATATGTTGAAGGCCAGTGCAGGGTCAGACCCTGGCTCACAGCTCTGCTACGCCTTGGAGATTTCGAATATTCTTATCTTGAGGAAAAAGTTCCCGCTTTCCGGCAAAACCAGCTCCTTGCAGATACTTCGGAAGCGTTATCTCGAATAGAAGTGACACGATTTGCAAAACGTGTACATGAAAGATATAAGCCTCCAGATCTTGATATTCTCCTTATTCTCCCATGTGCAGCCAAAAAACCCTATTCAATCTCTCAATCCCATCAGAAATTCATTTTGAGCCTTGGAAAATATCGCAAGTTTATTCATGAAGTAATATTAACCTCACCCCTTGGAATAGTGCCCAGAGAACTAGAACTAACATACCCTGCAGCTCATTACGATACTGCAGTTACTGGACATTGGGACGAAGACGAAAAAAGTTGGGTTTCCGGCTGCCTTGAAGCCTATCTTTCAAAATATAGTTATAAGAAAGTGATAGCACATGTAGAAGGAGCATACAAAGAAATTTGTGAAAGAGTGGCAAATAAACTTGAAATTAAAATCATCTACACAGCTAAAGAAAAACTTGCGTCGATAGAAGCTCTTTCAAATCTAAAAAATGTTGTTGAATCCTTTTGCACAGCCGAAGATTTTAGCAAGAAAAGCTTGAATGCAGAAGAGAAAAAGAAGAATATTATGGAAGCAATTGCAACTTATCAGTTCGGAGAAGCTAGCAGACTTCTCTTCTATGAAAAAACAGAAAAGCTTGTTGTAAAAGGCCATTTCCCAAAGTACCAGCTGTTTGTCGGGAAAAAACAATTTGCAACTTTAGTTCCACAGTATGGTATGCTTGCTCTTTCGCTTGACGGAGGGGAACTTATGTCAAAAACCGGGAAATACGTGGTAAACATTGATGATTTTATCCCATGCAATTCCATTCTTGCTCCAGGAATACTGAAAGCGGATCCGCAAATAAGACCTAATGATGAAGTGATTGTTCTTGGAGATCGAGCACTCTGTGTAGGCAGGGCACTCATGAGCGGAAATGAAATGATAAAGTCCAATAGAGGAGTTGCTGTAGATATTCGGCACGTTAAAAAACGTTGAGCCTATTGTCTCAACAATTTAATTATTTATCACAGTAATCTCTGAATCCCTTCACATCTTCATTTCAGAGACAAAAAACGTCGTATACAATTATGAAAAAGTGGAAAAAGATTGGCAAACTTCAGGAATAATAAAACTTTATCTCAAAAAATGAAAAGTGATATTTTATCGTTGTTAGTCCCCTACAAATGGAAAATCGATATCAGGAATAAAAATTAAGATAAACACTCTAAAAAATAAACTTGGAATGAACGAAAGAATCTTAGTACATGAAGAGTAAGACGTAGAGTATATCGTGATAAGGAAAGTAAACGATGTCGGAAAGAGAAATTATTTAAAGCGTGAGGCTCGCCTGAGAAGATTTTGAGGGGATCTGTCAACTTCATCACAGATAATTCTGTGAGGGACAGGAAAAGGCAAGATGGAGTATGCCTGATTATCAGCACCTCGTAGACCCCAGCTTTCATCTGTTAGCAGGAAATAAGAATCTTCAAGCCTTATCCCCTTTGCTTTCAGGACAGAAATGACCTTTGGATCAGACAGATTTTTCCTGATCTCCTCTCCAACTTTTATTTGAGTGCCTAGACCCCCCTTTTTTACAATATAAAGTAGCTCATCTGATAGGATTTTGTCCATGGTACGGATTATTAGCCTGTAACATATCTTTTTTTTCGTAGACAATTCCTCATCTTTTTCGAGATAAAAAATGCTACGTCCGTTTCTGGCAATATCTGATAGAATATCTTCGCGCCGTGAAAAAGATTCAACTTTAAAGGTAGGAATATTCAGATAAAAGATAGGAAACTTTTTAGAAAGGCTGTCAGCAATTATCTGGTTTACTTTTTCTCTGGGTATGTATTCAAAGCTGACACTGGATCCCAAAAACTCCTTTTCAACTTCTCCCCTTTTAGCCTGAAAAAACTTTACAGCCTCAGTGGAGTCATTATAGATAATGATCTCCTTGTCATTCCCAGAAAAGATTTTAGCCAGGATGACTGCTAAATCAAGGGCTTCAAGTTCGCAATTAAGATTGCTTCCAAGGCAATTCTGGACTTTAGTGGTGGATTGGTGGAGCTGCCTGCCGTTTAGAAACACCGTACAGCCAATATATGAGTCATCATTATCATAATAAGAAGAATCACAGTACACTTCAAGCATGCTTAATTCCACCTGATTAATAGAAGGGCTTATCATACTTCAAACTCATAAACATAAACCAAGCATATGAACAATAATATAATAAGGCTAAAGATCAATGATTATTTCTACTAATAAAATATCATCTAGAAATATGTTGCGTATTAGTAAAATAAAAAAAGTTCTTAGTTTTTGATCGCCTTATATCGTTTGGTTTATTTTATTTCCAAAATGTACTTGGTGCCATGTTCTACTCTTTTGTTTTTACCTCATTAGGCTATTTAGATCAGATCTATATCAGTGCATAAAAACGCGAACTTTCGTCACACTAGAGACTTAAGAGAATTTAGATAAAACACCTTTGCATTTTATTATTGGATAGCTTAAATTCTGAACAATAATTTTTATTCATGAAGACTTTTACTTGTTTCACTTTTGGAGAAAAAATACATAAGTATTAAGTCAGTTGGTGACAAATTTGCTGAAATTGATCCCTTTATTTATTAGAAACCTTTTCGCATCATTTTTAAGCCAGATATTTAAACCGAACAGTTTTTTGAGGCAGACCTGGAGCTGAAGTAATCATTATTTTTGAAATTATTTCTTTAAAGCAATGGCTTAGTCTTTCAGATTTTGAACTTGAAAAATAATGTATTGATTGATTTTTGTAGGTAATTTATTGGTTTTCCTGAGTACATACAAGCAGTACCACAGTCTGATCATTCGGCAAAAGAATTATTGATAACTGTAAAGAAGAATAAATATAGGAACAGTTTTCAAATTCAACTTTATTGCCTTGGTTTGAAAATAAAACAGAGAATAATTCAGAACGCTACTTTTATCCATCCAGATCCTGGGCCTTAACAGCGGATAAACCTGAGAAAATTAAGAAAAAACGCAAAGGCCTGTATTGAATGCGGTGTCTGCGAAAAGAACGGCCCGTTCCATGTGGACATCCACGGCAAGATACGGGAGGCAATATATTATTTTGATAAGTTATGATAACTCCGAATCTGGAGGATAATTTCAATGAGTAAAAAAGTATTTGTGCATTCAGCCACGCCCTGCGAAAGCGCAAAAAAAATTCATGTAGCTTATTTTTCACATTTCCGGCAACACGCGCGTAATTGCTAATCAAATACACGAAAGCATCGCGGCGATATCTTTGAAATTGTGACCGTAGATCCGTATCCCAGCGATTACAATAAAGTTGTGAAACAAGCAAAGCAGGAACAAGAATCAGGTTATAAACCTACGCTGAAAACAAAAATTGAAACATCTCGAGTCGTATGATGTGGTTTTCATTGGCTATCCTAATCGGTGTGGTACGATACCTAGGCTGGTTGCAACCTTTTTGTCGGAACACCATTTTTCCGGAAAAACCATTGTACCGTTTTGTATATACGAGGGAAGCCGTCTAGGGCGAAACGCTACGGATATCACCAAGCTTTCCCCGCAGTCAACTATGCTGGATGGTCTTGCAGTCCGGGGCAGAAAAGTAAAAAATGCGCAGAATGAGGTATCCGAGTGGCTGCATTAACTTGGGCTGCATGAACTCGAAATGACAGAATAAAAAGTTTGTTTTGACATCAAAACACGACTAAGGATATGGAGGAGCATAAGATGAGCAAAAAAGTATTAGTGTTATCTGCAAGTCCAAGGAGAGGCGGAAATTCAGACCTCTTATGCGACCAGTTTATGCTTGGGGCAAAAGAATCAGGAAATCAGGTTGAGAAAATATTCTTAAGAGATAAAAGAGATTAATTATTGCCTGGCATGTGATGACTGTCAAGGTAATGGAGGCAACTGTGTTCAGAAGGATGACATGGCTGAAATCCTGGATAAAATAATAGCTTCCGACGTTATTGTTATGGCAACACCTGTTTATTTTTACACCATGAACGGACAGATGAAAACCTTGATTGACAGAACCTATTCTAGGTATCTCACAATAAGCAATAAGGAGATGTATTTCATTGCGACTGCCGCTGACAGCAGAAAGCAGGCAATGGAAAGGACTATGGAAGGATTCAGAGGAATTACCTCCTGCCTGAGCGGAGCAAAAGAAAAGGGTATTATTGATGGAACTGGTGCCTGGAATATGGGAGACATCAAAGGAAGCAAAGCAATGAAGCAGGCATATGAAATGGGAAAAAATATTTGCTTGGAGTGGAAATACAATGAACAGAGTAGAATCATGCGAACAGAAATTTAAGGAATTATTGTACCCTCTTCAAATTACATGGTAAAAAATAAATTTATATGGTCTTTCAAAAATAGCATATGATACAATCACAGATAGAATTTGGAACCCTAAAATAATAATTGATTTTATCCACATAAATTAGTAAGCAAAGAATATTCAACCCTTACAAAATAATTATTCTATAGGATTGAAATAATGGGAGAAAAATTGGAACCTTATTAAGTTGATAGAGAATTTTTTAACGTGGAAGTTATCTCAAAAATGTATGAGAAAAAGCTTGAATTTGTAATTGTAGCTAAATCCAACCGAAAAATTGAGAAATTTTTGAAAAGCACCTGGATGAGAATGGATTAAGATTTATAGATGAATTTTTTATTTGTTAATTTTTAAGGAAAAGTTGTAAATGAATATAAATAGTTATCAGCGACTACATAAAATATGAAATGTGATCTTTTAGAGGCTAACTAATTTTTTATCTCTAGATTACAAGAATCTTACACTTTTAAGGGGATTGAAAATATATAGAAAAAAATCTTTTTTTGAGAAAGTATCCAACTAGTTGAAAAAAAACAAATTAAGTTATAGAGAGTAGGAGCCGATAAGTAGCATTTATTGAGCTATTCTCTTAGTCTTTATTGCTCGATTATTCATAGAGATGATGAGATACTAATTCAAGGAGATTAGATATAGATCCACTAACTTCATCAACAAAAACTAAATTAACTTATACCTACAATAAACTTCATGAAAAATGATATCAAAATGTATATTTTTGCTAATTTAGACGATATTAATAGCTCAATTGATAACTATTCAACCTACTAAAAATAAGTTAATAAAATATATATTTTGATGCAACAGATACTTCTGATCACTAACTGATGGATAAATAAAAATAATGATCATATCCCAAAGTTAAATAAAATTAGTCCATCAAAATTCTCTCATTGAAGTTTAGAAAAGATAACTATAGATATTGCTTTGTTCATGTCGAATAGTTCTTATAATTGTGACAAAAATCTAGACTGTTTTAAATTATATATAAAATGGTATTATACTCATAAATATTATCAAATAAATTTGAGCTGAAAATAAGCTTGATTTCATCAAAAATTAGTAGATACTGTATAAATTAAGTTAGAAGTAAAAAAGGGATTGCTGTTAATAGAGGACATTTATTTTCTCTACCCCTTTCCAGCAAAAAAACCCATAATAAGAAGTATAAACCCCAGCCCCAGGAGAAAAAGAGGCAGATCAAAACCTTCAACTTGAGTTTCTAAGCCCTGTGATTCAGAAGGTTTATTGTCCGAAGAATTGTGTAGAGACCCATCAAGTGTTTGTGGAATAGGAAGCTTAGGATCTAGGTATTGATATTGATACACAGGTGAGAACTTGACCAAGACCCCGTCTGCACCTGCGTATACGGTGCTTACCGTTAGATTAAGAATTTCTAGAGAGTCACTTGAATATATAAATTGAGATCCTTCAGTGACAATGTCATTCTTAAGCAGAGTCCCTTTTCTACGAAGCTCAAGCCATACCCTTTTCCCTTCAGTATCTGTTCCTTTCACATAAAGCTGATAATCCTGCAAAAAAATATGATAGCTTCCAGATTTCACATAAATTTTATCTCCATTGATCAGAACATTAGAGAGCTTCTTCCCAGAACCGGTAGCTAAGGCAGGTGACATAGAGTAAAAGATAACTGAAAAGAATATAGATATAATAAGGAAAAAGGAAAATAAAGGGAGAATATTTATTATCTCATCTTCTTTCCTTTCGGGTTTACTTGGGGCGAGCATAAATGCATCTGCCTGCAATAATTTCTTCCCTGGTATCGTCTGCTTTTCTTATTACAAGAGCTCCGTCAGGAGTTACTCCCACAGCTTTACCTTCTATAATTCGTGAAGGCGTTATGACCTTAACATCTCTGCCAATGGTATCTGAAAGAGCAAGCCAGTCATTAAGGATATGTGAAAACGGCCGGGTCTTGAAATTTATGTACTGCTGCTCAAGCTCGAAGAGAAAGTTCTGAAGGAACGAAACTCTTTTTATATGTCTTCCAAGCTCAACTTTCAGAGTTGTCGAACCCGAACGTAAAGACTCTGGAATATCTGTTAAGTCCATATTCACATTAATCCCTATTCCCAACACTACATAGTCCACTCTATCCATCTCAGCATTTGCCTCGGTAAGGATTCCACATACTTTCTTCCCATTGATGCATACATCATTTGGCCATTTGATGCGTGCGTCAAGGCCTAAATCACGAATAGCATTTGCGACAGCAAGCCCGGCAACTAGAGTAAGTCTTGAAGCATGCCTGATAGGAATTCCTGGTTTGAGGATCACAGACATCCATATACCGCCGTGTGGGGAGATCCATTCCCTGCCCATGCGGCCTCTGCCTCCCTTCTGTATTTCAGAGATTACAAGCGTGCCTTCCTCTTCCGAAGCCGCTATTTCCTTTGCAATACTATTTGTAGAATTCACCTCCTCGAAATAATGAATCTTCTGCCCTAGAAGAGTTGCTTTGAGCCCCATCTGGATTTCTTCCGGGTACAGGAATTGAGGTACGGATTTAAGGACATAACCTCTTTTTGGGAATGATCCTATCTCATAACCATCAGTCTTGAGGGCCTTGATATATTTCCAGACCATTGTCCTGGAAATCCCTAGCTTGAGCCCCAGTTCTTCTCCAGAAACAGGGCTTTTCTGTGCATCTTTAAGTTCCTTGATAATTTGAGATCTTTTATCTCCCATCAATGCACCCCATATAAATCTCTATAAGTTCCACAGTATTTATTTCTTTAGTTTATTTTCCCATATCAAGATCATAAAAAATATGGTGCTAAGCAAAAAACCTGGTTCATGTTTTTTGGAAGGGAAACTTGTTAACGCTGCATTTTCTGGGCCATGCTGACATAGGCATACACTGCAGCTGTAATAGCTGCAACCTTTTTGTCTTTTGCTTCAATTGCCGAAGCTAGAGTATCACCCTTTTCAGCTTCTGATTTGACAATCTCTTCAACAGATTCCAAAATTTTATTATCTTCAATAAAAGCAGTTGTAATATCACCACTGCGAAAATCTGGGTTGCGCATGACAGCTTTATGGAATGGGATATTAGTCTTTACTCCCACAACTACATACTCATACAGAGCTCTTTCCATCCTGGCAATCGCTAAATCTCTTGTCCTTTCCCAGACACATAGCTTAGAGATCATTGAATCGTAATAAGGAGAAATTGTATAACCGGTATGTACTCCACTATCAACTCTGACGCCCGGGCCACCTGCAGATCGGTATCCTCGAATCTTTCCAGGGGAAGGAGCGAAGTCATTTAATGGATCTTCAGCGTTGATCCTGCATTCAATAGCATGCCCATTAATACAAATATCTTCCTGCAAAAAATCAATCTTCTCTCCCCACGCAATCCTGAGCTGTTCCTTTACAATATCAATACCAGTAACCATTTCAGTAATCCCATGTTCAACCTGCAAACGTGTATTGACCTCAAGAAAATAGAAATCACCCCTTGAATAAAGAAACTCTACAGTCCCTGCATTTACATAGCCAATTGCCTTCGCTACTTTTACTGCGGCTTCACCCATTTGTACCCTGAGTTCAGGGGTCATGATAGGAGAAGGAGCTTCTTCGATAAGCTTCTGATGTCGTCTCTGAATAGAACATTCCCTATCAGAGAGGTAAATTGTATTCCCATATGAGTCGGCCAGTATCTGAATCTCTATATGCCTGGGTTCCTCTAAATATTTTTCAATAAAAACCGAAGAGTCGCCAAAAGCCGAACCAGCCATCTGCCTTGTAGAACCGAAAGTAGTCACCAATTCTTCCCTGCAATGAGCTACTTTCATTCCGATTCCGCCACCTCCTGCAGATGCTTTAATTATAACCGGGTATCCGATGTTTTCTGCAAATACCTTAGCCTCGTCCACATCATCTACTGCATCTTTCGTCCCAGGTACAACAGGTACACCGGCTTTCATCATAAGATGCCTGGCCCGGATCTTGTTTCCCATCTCAGCAATCACATGGCTCGGAGGGCCTATGAAAATAGGTCCTTCCTCTTCACAACACTTTGCGAATGAAGGATTTTCTGAAAGGAAACCATAGCCTGGATGTATTGCATCAGATCCCGTATTTTTTGAAACTGCAAGAATAGCTGCCATATTCAAGTAGCTTTGGCTGGAAGGAGCCGGACCTATCAAGTAGGCCTCATCTGCATATTTGGCAAAAAGTGCATTTTTGTCGGCTTCAGAGTAGACACCTACAGTAGAAATTCCAAGCTCCCGACAAGCGCGCATAACCCTAATTGCAATCTCACCGCGGTTTGCAACGAGTACTTTTTTGAACATAGTACCTTCCACAGGTTATTTATCGAATTGACAGTATAATATCATCAGGAGATACAGTGTCCCCTTCTGAAACAAAGATTTCTTTAACGATACCTGAGTGAGGAGCATGAATAGAGTTCTCCATCTTCATAGCTTCGATGACAGCGATTGTATCACCTTCCGTAACAACGTCCTCAACTTTTACCTTAATAGAAAGAACCATACCCTGCATTGAGCTTCTCACAGCGCCTTCAACGGATTGAGCAATCGATTTTTTGGGAGACAATTCGGATATGGAAACTCCACTGTCTAGAGGCTCAACCTTTACTATATAGACATCTTCGTCCACCTCAACCTTGAAATGGTTTGGGATTGTATACTCATGCTGAACTGCAGTCGCATGGGTAACCATAGTGAGAGATTCTTCTTCGACTTCTCCTTTTAGGAACTTGGGAGCGATAGCTGGATAGAGAATGTAGGTAAGAATATCTTCCTCGGATTTTACGATACCCATGTTCTCAGCTTCTTTTTTTTTCGTATTATATTCAGGCTTCAGGAGGTCTGCAGGACGACAGTTAATGGGTTCTTCGTCTCCGATAATCTGACCTATGATCTCAGGCCTTAATGGAGAAGGGGATCTTCCATAAAGCCCGCGGACATAATCCTTCACTTCTTTTGGGATAACTTTGTAGCGTTCACCCATGAGCACATTAAGCACTGCCTGTGTACCCACTATTTGGCTCGTGGGAGTAACAAGAGGTGGATATCCGAGTTCCTCTCTAACTCTGGGCATTTCAGCTAGAACAGCCTCGTATTTATCAAGAGCATTCTGCTCCTTTAATTGAGATACCAGATTTGAGAGCATTCCTCCAGGTATCTGATAGATAAGGACATTGGTATCAATCTGTTCGGAGATAGGATCAAGAATTCCCCTATATTTTTCTTTTAAATTTTTGAAATATGCAACAACTTCCTTGAAAAGCTCCAGATCCAGACCAGTATCATAAGGTGTACCTTTAAGGGCCGCTATAACAGTCTCAGTGGCAGGCTGAGAAGTCCCCCAGGCAAGAGGGGAAAGTGCTGTATCCAGAATATCCACTCCTGCGCCGCAGGCTGCCATATAGCTCATCGGAGCCATTCCAGAGGTGCAGTGGCAGTGCAGAGAAATAGGGATGGAGATTTTTTTTTTCATTGCAATGATTATGTTAGTGGCTTCATTGGGGGAAAGCAAACCTGCCATATCTTTGATACAAAGGGAATTGCACTCAAGTTCTTCAAGTTGTGTCGCAAGTTCTACATACTTTTCAACCGTATGCACTGGACTTAGGGTATAGCAAACCGTACCCTGTACATAAGCACCAAGTTTTTTTGCCACTTTGATAGAAAATTCCATATTTCGGATATCGTTGACAGCATCAAAAATCCGAAAAACATCGATTCCATTTTCATAAGATTTCGTAACGAATTTCTCGACTACATCATCCGAATAGTGCCTATATCCAACAAGATTCTGGCCCCTTAAAAGCATCTGAGCATAGGTATTTTTCATCCTCTTCTTTATGTCTCTTAGGCGTTGCCAGGGATCTTCATTCAGATAACGGATACAACTATCAAAGGTAGCGCCTCCCCACATTTCAAGTGAGAAATAACCAATTTTGTCTAATTGTTCAACCACTTCGAGCATGTCCCTTGTTCGCATTCTAGTTGCCAGAAGAGACTGGTGCGCATCCCGAAGGACTGTTTCAGTAATTTTCACACTCATGGATGAACCTCTTAAAATAGAATCAAAATAAATAGTATACTTAATGGATGGATGGGGGTTAATCAAAAGTTTCTGAGCTCGATAGGGTTGAGATTTGGATTCTATTTGAGTAAAACGCATACGTTTTCTGATCACGATTCTTGGTACCATTTCGTGCGATTTTACCGAAACAAGTATTTTTTTGGTCAGATAAAAAAGGCATCAGAATCGAAAGCATGAGATAATCACTTTAAAGATCAAACGGCAATATTCTATGGATATTGCCCTTTGATTTTTAAATATACAATTGTTAACAAGTATATACTTTTCGCCTGTTAACATTAAATAAGTATATAGTAGGAAAAATAACAGAATTATTAGGCCCCCAAAAAAATCCATTCTTTAAGGGGTAACAAACCTTATTTGTAGATTAGAGATGGTTATAGTTCTCTCACAATAGAAGTACAGAGAATTTTGATAAACATCTGATTTTCAAGAATCAGTTATATACCAGTTATAAATACACGACAACATCTACTGGTTTATCAAAATACTTTACATATAATACGAATTTTGTTACCATTTAAAAAATCACAATTTTATTCTGAAATAATTCCGCCTCAAAACTAATTTAACATGATAGTAAGTAATGAACTAGTTTCCCCACGTACTCTCATGGCAAATCTACAACAGAAAGGTCAGAAAATTCCTTAATCGATGAACAATGAATGATACTGTGACATAAACTTTGCCTCCCTAGCTCGCAAAAGCTCCTGCCCAATGACTCAATGGACATGTAATACCTCCCTTCTCCATCTATCCCGTAATCCTATTTAATCTCAGCCCATACACTTTAATCCACTTTAATCCATATTGTGATTTTCCTATTCTAATATAAAGGCGCTTTAAATCATCTTAGCCTTCTCATCATCAATTTAGGATGCAACATTCTAAATTGTCCTGAATCACTAAGAACGTTCAGAAAGCAAAAAAGAGATTATCTTTATAAATTTATACTAATAAATCTTCTTTAACTATTCAGGTAGCCTTAATATGTGACTACACAATTTTACCTCGGGAAAAAAATTGGACGTAAAATGAATTTATTTTTATTGCTGATAAAACATGAAGAAATTCTTGCTCTTTGTGCTTCAAATCCTAAAGTTATTGCTTATTATTTCTATCGGCGCTCAAGGAGCTAAGTCAACTATAACCTTAATGGTTACAAATTTCGTATTATTTTCGAATTTTGAATTGATTGTAATTATAGTCAACTAAGGAAATATTCATACATATATACAACGATAACCGTAGTTAACACCTTGGAAAAAGGAGTCAATCGTTGAATTGACTATAACGGATTTCGATAAGCCACTGATTTTCACGAGTACTGTATATACAATTTATAAGCATATGACAAAATTTGTAGTTATCAAAATCTCCGATAGTTTGGAAGATATTTGACAAAAAAAGAGTCATTTTAGAAAAAGTATTAACTTTGTTTGTACAACCCTGTATTAGATATGTTTGTAGAGGCTCAGCATAGTTTTTTTCCAAAGCTTCATATTGGCTTTTATTTAGTCGAATATTTATTTGTTAGGCCTATAATTAAGTATAAATAATATGTACAAAGTATATAAATATATCCATTTGTTACGAATAAGAGAGGATTCGATTGATACTCTATTGATGTAGGTAATCTTTTTTAAAATCCACACTCCTATCTCATAAACTGGATAACTGATTCCAAAATAAAAAAAATGGATCAGAATATATCTTTTAGTTTTTTACTGTTGCTTTTTAAGCCTTTCTAAAAAACCATTCAGACCTGCTTTATGTCTGGCTTCATCCAAAGAAGCTCTTTCAAAAAAAAGAGCAGCTCTTATGTTGCCTTGCTTTCTAGCTATTTTTGCAGCTTCAGCTTTCTCAAATTCAGCTTTGCTTTCTCCTGATAGCATCATTTCCAGATTATCAAGGGTTTTTTCTTTAACAAGTCCAAGAATCTCAGCTACTTCTGTAGCATGCCAGGCCTCATCCATAGCTATCTGGCGGAGGTATACTGCAATATCTGCAGGTCCTTCACTCTCAGCAATTTTGGACATTGCAAGATACCATCCAACCTCAGTGGTTTCCCCTCTAAAAGTGTCGTTTAATATCTGTTCAAGATTCATTAAATCACCATTTCTTCTTTAAAATAATCGCATCAATGACTTTAATTATGTATTGGCCTTCGAAAGTAGGTTCTAGCTGCATTTCAGGAATAATAGAACTGGTCCTACAGCTTTATTTTTATATCTGATCCAACAAACTTAAATCTAATATATTTGGGAAAATTAATAAAAGTTCTGGCTGCAAATCAAAATCGCGGTTTTACACCCCACTACAAGCAGTTGGGTATGTTCAAGCCACAGATTTGAATATATATAAATTATTCAAAATGAAATCTTTTAATTTGCTTATATGCTTTTTCCTTTTCTGGTTCCCCTAATTTTCAACATGGCTTTTAATTACATCGGAGGTGGTACCATTACCCCAGTTTATTTCCTCAGATGAAAAATGAATTTTTTCAATCGAATTGTAATTGATATAATTAAAAGATGAGATCATATGAGGAAATTATTATTTGTGGTATTTTTGAGCCGGAATCACTTATTACTGTTTCAAAAGAATTATTCGAAAATGTTGCAGCATGAAATAAAAAATTAAGAACTTTTTGATAGTTATAATTTACTTTATAAGGTAAAGGTATTATATCAACAATACTATATAATATAAAGGATGCATAAGTAAATTGAATGTATATGTAGAAAAAGTAAAATAATTTTTGTGTTATAATCAGCGACTTTATTACCTTAAATGGTTTTAGATATATCTTTTGATTTGTATAAATTACTACGGGGCCGGAACTACTGACAGAAGTTAAAATACTTATATGAGTAAACAAATAAGTGATTTAGCGCTAGAAGTATACTTGAATTCTCGATTGCTCAAAATGAAAAACTTCAGAAAAATTAAAAGATAACATTTTTGAGATTCTGGGTCCTTCCTTATAGTGTTCAGAAAAGTCTGGCGTAACATAAAATTAAAATATAAAGTGATTAATAAAAATATTCAATTATTGAAACAAAATAATTTTTGAGTATAATTAAAAACCTCTAACGAACAAATAAAATAAATTCCCAAACTGAGAGATTATTTGTAATTTAAATTTGTACAATTGTATTATGTCTGCAATATTTAGATTAATCAATTAAAAATCTTAAGTACGAGATAAGGAAGCTATAGAGCATGATTTTTATGTTTACTATGGAGAATACAGAAGGTTTCGATCAGAAAACTCTTGATAAAATGAACGCTGAAGTCAAAAAAACAATGAACAAACACGACCCAAAATCGAACAATTATACTAAAATCTGTGAGCAGGTTGAAGATCATATCTTCGACAAATATTGTTCAGAAATATTTAGTCCATCTCTTAAATTATAATAATTTACCGGCAGTGTAAACTGTATTCCCGGTAAGTTGCAATTTGATTTATTTTTCACCTAGTTTTTAATTTTTGTTCATGTTTATAAATTGTGGTAAATCATAACCTCAAGACTCTCTTGACAATATTCCTAAAAATTAAGGCACTCTTGCTTTTCGGATTTGATCGAAGACTCCAGAATACCACCATAAGTGTATTTCTACCATGTCCAGTAGCGCCTTCAACTCCACAAATGGTTCCTTTTTCAGGAATCATATGATGTTCCTAACGTTCTTTTCTTTGGAAGTATAGAATTCAAAAAATGTTGTCTCTCATGCCCCTTTAGGAATTAGATTCCCTTAATTTTTCATCCATAATCAAGACAATCTTTACCCCAGGAACAAAACTCAGATAACCCCTATACTTAAATAATTTTAACAATACTGCTGAGATCATAATAGGATCCATAAGAGAGAGTATTTGATAAATTTCAGGCATTTGAGTATTGGGAAGGTTATCGAAATTCTCTGTAAATTATCAAACTTTCAGTACATCAGCAACGTTTTAGATTCCCATTCCTTTCATAGCTATTTTTAGGGTTAACTGGACAATTAATTCATCTCTGTGAAGATTATTTTAAAAGGTATTTGTTCGATCATTGAACACTTTACCTCATTCGCGGATAATATTTTTTTTGAACCCTCTGGTTATTTATTTAACATATGCTTTTGCCTTCTACATTTTTTTCTCAGGAATTCCACAAAATCGGCGTTCTACACTTTTGAAAATGTAGATAAACTCCTAAATTTCGTCATTATGATTATAAATGGCATATATAGTACTCGTGAAAATAAGAGGTTTATCGAAATCCTCTTGTTTACATCTGAGAATGTCTGATTAATTAAAAGTCAGATTATTTTTTAAGCAATAATTATATTGAGAAAAAATATATGGTATTTTTGTATACATATATGGAAAGTGGATAGAGTTTACAACCCGGATTTGGATAGAAAAGATCAGTTAACTTCGATTTTTTTTATTAATTCGTCCATCAAAATTCTAGAATATATAGCATGATATTATACTATTAAATAAGTATAACCCGGGTCCAAAAATCGCCTAACCTGTAAAGAGAACTGTAACAACTATTGGTTCAACAAATTAAATTCTCCAAGTTTCATGGAATCTTGTAAATAACTGTTGATCTTCTGCCAAAGGGCATCCCAGAAAATATTAGGGAAACATGCAATATATACATCTAAGCCCTCAAACGAGGCTTATTATTCGATTATCAGCGTATCAATAATTTTCTCTGCAGCCTTTCCATCTCCAAAGGGATTGTTCCAGCTCTTTTTTCCATTCGTCATTTTGACAGCTGATTGCATGATGCGATCCGATTCAACCCCTGCCAGTATGTTCGAGCCTACTTCAAGTGTTTCAGGTCTTTCCGTATTATCTCTAAGTGTTATGCAGGGTGTTCCAAGAATGCAGGTTTCTTCCTGAACACCGCCAGAATCAGTAAATACAAGTCTTGCATTAGCTTCAAGCTGAAGGAACTCCAGAAAACTCACTGGCCTTATAGACGTGATATCTTCCAATGAAAAACCAAACTCTTGAATCCTTTTCTCAGTACGCGGATGTACAGGAAATACCACAGGCATAGAGTATTCTTTTTGAATCATGGAAATACCTTTCAATAGTTTACTCATCTGTTCCCTATTATCGACGTTTTCAGCCCTATGGAATGTGAGAAGGAAGTATTCTTTTGATTTCAATTTCAAATCATTCAAAACATTTCCTTTATTATTAGAAATCTCTAAATTTTGAAAAACAGCGTCAACAATTGTATTACCAGTTACAAATATTTTGCTTTCTTCAATTCCTTCTTTCAGCAAATTTTGCTTTGAGAGCTCGGTGGGAGCAAAGAGAATATTCGAAACATGGTCCGCAACAACTCGATTTATTTCTTCTGGCATGCTTCTGTCATAACTTCTTAGGCCGGCTTCCACATGTCCAACTTTTATGTTCACTTTGGAAGCAGCAAGAGAACCAGCAAGTACAGTATTTGTATCGCCCTGAACTAACACCACATCTGGCTTTTCATCAAGAATGACTTTTTCTATACCTACCATAATTTTACCTGTCTGCTCTGCATGACTTCCAGAGCCTATCTCAAGATTATAAGCTGGTTTCGGCAATTCAAGATCATCGAAAAAAGCCTTATCCATCTCAAAGGAATAATGTTGGCCAGTATGCAAAACAAAATAATCAAGGTTCCTTTTTTCACATTCTCTTATCAGAGGAGACATTTTAATAATTTCGGGTCTTGTGCCTAAGATTATAAATATATTCATTTTGAGATCCCCATTTTAAGAATAAAACTATCTTAAAGTTGATTTTATCAAATTTGTAAATTTTATAGCTGAAGTATAATATCTCCGATAATTAAATTTAATGCTACCTCATTAAATAGTTAAAATTCTGATAAATATGTACTTTAACAACTCTGCTGATGCCCATTTACTTTGGATAATTCCTCTTTCCCTTGCAGGCGTGTTCATCTCTAAAACTTCATTTTCTCTTTTTTTGCTTAATCCTCTTGACTCTGAAAGAGTTAAAAATAAATGCAATAAAACCTCATCTAATTATGTATCCTTTTATTCTCCTTGAAAAGCCTACTATTTTTTCCCTTTAGATCCTTTATGATTCAGTCAAAAAAAACAATATCAATATCCATTTTCAGAAGAATTCAATTAGCAAATTTCGATTGACTTGTATTATATAATTGTCGGCTATTGATTATGTTTTTTTTAATTTTTCATCAATTAGTAATCAAAAGTACCTATTGAATCAAAATAAATATCAATCAACTGATTTTTGGTAGGCTAAGATAGTTGCGAGATTCGGGAAGATTTTGATAAATCCCTACTTAATACTCTCTATTATTATTCTGTCAAAAAGTTTTATTCAGTTTCCCGTAAATTTATTGATATTTCAACTTTGATTATATACATATTTTTAATAGTTCTAAGCAAATATTATTTCTCAACGTTGTTTGGATCTTTTTTGCCTCGACATTGGAGCAGGTATTTGAGCTGGCGTAGGAGTTGATTGACGAGTACCAATAAATTGTCCAAAAGCAGCTCCACTGGGTTATGAATATTTAGTTGTAATTCTATATCTATTAAATGATTGTTATCAAAAAATAACGACAAATCCAAGTGGTTAGAATTTGATTGCTGATGGGCTTAAGTGTGAGTATAGTTCAACGATATTTGATAGTTCATTAGGCTATCAGGATATAAAAATTGTTAAAGGTGGGGATATTGAGACAAAAATAGTATACCTAGTAAAAGGATATTCAACCATGCTCATGTATAATATAATGGAATATGTGGTATGGGTCCGAGCTTTAAACAAGTTAACCATTATGGGACTCAAAGTTTATCATTAATTGGAGAGTGAGTTACCGTTAACGATGCACACATCAACAGTATCGTATTTACTTCATGAATTTTAGTTATCTGTTTTGCAAAACAGTATTGAATCCCTTACTTTATAAAGTTATTTATTTCAGCTCTTTTTGAACTCTGACCTTTTTTCTATACAACCCACAAACTGCATTTGCTCAATATTCCACAGCATCTTTTAGTTCTTCTATTCATTTGTTTCCTGATAATACTCAACGTATCATTTACGGATAAGATCAATGGGAGATGTAATAAGTAATCAATTATTAACTTGTAAAATACAGAACATGAATATTTTCCAGCAGTATTTTGGTTTTTGGCAGCTTTTGTATCTTTGCCCCCGATTCCAAACTTGATTGAACCCGAGTTGAATATTTATGGGTGCAGTATCATTTCAAGACTGACCAGGGTATGAAGAACTTGACCCGTGAGGAAGCGGAGAGATTAAGTGGAACTGATCCTGATCACGCTACTAAAGACCTATATGAGGCTATCAAAAGAGGCGATTATCCATCCTGGACTCTAGAAATGCAAATAATGACCCCGAAACAGGCTGAAAATTATCGTTTTGATATTCGGGATATTACCAAGGTATGCCCACATGGAGATTTTCCGCCTATCAAGATAGGTAAGCTTGTATTGAACCGAAATCCAACAAATTACTTTGCTGAAGTGGAGCAAGCAGCTTTCAATCCTTCAAACCTTGTGCCAGGCATTGGCATTTCTTCAGACAAGATGCTGCAGTCAAGGCTTTTTTCTTATCACGAAACTCATATTCACCATCTTGGTCCCAATTATCACCTGATCCCTGTGAATGCGCCAAAGCACTCGCCTGAAAATAATTACCAGCGTGACGGATTCATGCGTGTTGATG
>Ga0182014_10000560_pt1 | contig 49579 bp, 43 predicted proteins | sample 612S2DmetaG_FD_120489 | JGI IMG/M metagenome (GOLD analysis project Ga0182014, IMG submission 120489) | Permafrost microbial communities from Stordalen Mire, Sweden - 612S2D metaG | ecosystem: Environmental > Terrestrial > Soil > Wetlands > Permafrost | place: Sweden: Stordalen | collected... | reverse complement strand
CAGCGGCCTCAGCAACTTGCGGATGCCGCATCCAAAGAACCTCAAGCCCGTTCCGCTCCCACAAACGGCAAACCCCAAGCCGAAGGCCACCGGATCATGGCCAGACGGCCAATTCATCGGCAATGATTTTCGGGCTGCCTACGTCCCGGGCGTCACGCTCACCGGCACTGGTCAGATGGTTGGGTTGGTTGAGTTCGACGGCTACTACGCCAATGACATCGCCGAGTACAGAAGCCTGGCCGGTTTGCCGAACGTGCCGTTGCAGAATGTGTTACTGGATGGGTTCAACGGAGTCCCTATCATCGGCGCAAACGCCGCCAATTCGGAAGTCGCCTTGGACATTGAAATGGTGATTTCCGTGGCTCCCGGGCTGTCCAACGTGGTGGTTTTTGAGGCAGGACCTAACGGGAACGCCAACGACATCCTGAGCGCCATGGCCGCCAATACCGCCATCCAACAATTCGGTTGTTCCTGGGATTTTGGGACCACGCCACGGGGGACGATGGATAACCTCTTCCAGAAAATGGCTATAGATGGACAGTCCTTCTTCAACGCGTCCGGCGATAGTGGTGCTTTCACCGGAGACTGGCCGGAGCCGGACGATGACCCGAACATCACCCTCGTGGGCGGGACAACCCTGGCGACCTGCGCGCCGGGCGGCGCCTGGCTCTCCGAAACGGCCTGGAATACACCGGATTACTCCCAGGCCACCAGCGGAGGATACACCGCAAATTACACAATTGCTCTAAACGCACCCTGGCAGCAAGGCATCGACATGTCCGTCAATCAGGGTTCGACCACACTCCGGAACATCCCGGATGTCGCCATGGTGGCCGAGGATATTATGATCGTGGCCGACAACGGCCAGCAGGAAATAACCGGTGGCACCAGCGCCGCCGTCCAGTTGTGGGCCGCCTTTAACGCGTTGGCCAACCAGCAGGCCGCTGCCAGCGGCCAGCCACCAGTCGGCTTTATTAACCCCGCCATTTATGCCCTCGGCAAGTCCGCCAGTTACACCGCTTTCTTCGGCGACGTCGTGGCAGGCAACAACAGCACCAATACTGCGGCGCCCTCCGAGTTTCCCGCCGTTCCCGGCTACGACCTTTGCACCGGCTGGGGTTCCCCGGCGGGAGGCAGCTTGATCCTGGCCCTTGCCACGCCTGATCGCCTGGTGATCACTCCGGGCCGCGGCTTCGCGGCTAACGGCCCGGCTGGGGGTCCGTTCACCGTCAACGGGCAAAGCCTCTCCTTGACCAATGCGGGCACAAACTCGCTGAACTGGTCGCTCAGCAAGACGCCCCTTTGGCTTAATGTCTCGCCGGCCGGTGGCACCCTGACGCCGGGTGGCGCTGCCACCACTCTCACGGCAACCCTTACGCCGGCAGCGAACAACCTGGCGGCGGGTGTCTTTAGCGCGAACGTGCAGTTAACCAATACGACGAGCGGCCTGGTGCAAACCCGCCAGTTCACGCTGCAGGTGGGCCAGGAACTGGTTCAGGATGGTGGATTTGAGGTTGGAGATCTTGCTTATTGGAATCTGGTTGGAAGCGACGCCGCAGGTTACAATTATGTGGACGACGGCACCTACACCGGTCTCACGCCACATTCCGGCACCTATTTTGCCGCCTTGGGCGAGTACGGTTCCCTCGCTTACCTATCCCAGACCCTGCCGACGCGAGCGGGGCGGGCCTACTTGCTCTCCTTTTGGCTACAAAGCGCGGACTTGGGTTCCGGCACGACTCCCAACCAATTCATCGCGCAGTGGAACGGGTCCACCCTGACCAACATTGTCAACGCGGGGGTGTTCGACTGGACGAACATGCGTTATGTCGTGGTGGCCGCAGGAGCGAGTACTGTTCTCGAGTTTACCGCCCGCAATGATCCCGGTACTTTCGCATTGGATGACGTTGGCGTGGTGCCAATCCCTCTGCCCTCGCTTCAATCCATCCGCGAGAGTAGTGGAACGGTCAACTTCACCTGGACGACGATGGCCGGGCTGGCTTATCAAATCCAATTCCAGACCAACTTGGCTTCCGCCAACTGGCTCAATCTCGGCGGCCTCACCAACGCGACCAGCAGCACCATGTCTGCTTCCGATGTCATCGGCCCCGGCTCGGGGCGGTTCTACCGAGTCGCCTTGGTGCCTTAGCTCCAGTCCCGGTGACGCCCGAGCAGGCTGCTCGTTTGGCACCAGCCAGCCCTTGATGCTCAAGGCGCGCTATTGGTTCTCAGCGCGCGACAGGTTTTAGTGGACCATGATGCTCGCACGCGATTTGCCTTGGACCTCAGAAGGCCGTCGGCAACCGCAGGCAATGTTCCAGCCGGTCGTCGCTGCCTTGGTCGCCGGGCCAGAAGGTGGTTTGCTCTCTTGCCAGCGCCTTTGCCTGAGCCAGGAATGGTTGCGCTGCCATCGCCTGAAACGGCAACAAATCATACGCGCTTGTGGCGAGCAGTTTCTTGGCCTGTGCCGGCATGCAGCGGCAGATTAGAGTGCTAACCGCGCGCGCGCCGGCGCTGAGATAAACGAACGGCCCCATAGCGGTCGGGCCGTCGTCAATCACCCGGGCGACGATCACCTTGGGGGCTTCCGCCACGCTCCGCTCGATGGCATAGCGTCGTGCAGGCAGTCCTTTGCCGAATTCCGCCAGCGCCGCAGCTTCCAGAGTCTGGGAGACGAATACCAATTCCGCCCCGGAGCTGTCGGCCAGCACTTCCCAGATCACCGGGTGGCCGGCGCCGTTGAGCGTGATCCGGATGCCCTGCAAGGCCAAACCGTCTTCGCCTGGTCCAGACGCAGCAAGGGAATAACACCACACATAGGCGTAACGTACGTGCTCTTTACCTTTGAGCCGGACGGTGTCGGCCTGCCAATAGATGGCGAGGCGTGTACGGTCGAGGGCCAGGAGGCCATTGGAGAGACTCAAAGTGCCGAACCGGTCGGGCTGGGCTGGCGGCTCGGTTGCACCGATGACCTCCTGCAGAATCAAAGGCGCCAGCGTGAAAGCCAGATCGTTGGTCGCCGCCTCCGCCGGTTTGAAGAAGCACGCCTCAGCGAATTGATTCGTTGCGCGCAGATAGATGCCCACGTTGGGCAGGGCCGCCTGCCCCTGCTCGGCATGGAAGTTGACGCACGCCCAGGTGTAAAACCCAAGCACGGACGCCAGGAGTGGCCGTGTCTTCATTCCGCGAGCCACCAAGCTTCTCTGGAGAGGCGTGATGCGCTAATGGGGCACGCCCGGTCAGGGAGCAGGTTCGGCCTTCGCACTTCGCGCTTCATTTCACATACCCGTTCTGGCGAAACCACTCGACGGCGTCCGCCAGGGCTTTCTTGGGGGGCGTCTGGGGCAGACCCAGTTCGCGGATCGCTTTCGCGGGATTAAAGAACATCTTGTGCCGGGCCATGCGCACGCCGGCCAGAGGCGCCTTCGGCGGCCGCTGCGTCAACAGCGAGAGGGCTTCGTCGGCATACGCCGCGCATAGCGCCGCCGCATAGGGAATCTGCCATTTCGGTGCGCGAACACCGGTGAGTTCCTCCAGCACGGCAAACGCCTGTTTCATCGTCCAGTTCCCCTCCGCGTTACCCAGGATGTAACGTTCGCCGATGCACCCTTGCTTCGCCGCAAGGATGTGGCCGATGGCGACGTCGCGCACGTGGACCCAGTTCAGGCCGGTGTCAAGGTAGGCCGGCATCTGGTGGTTCAAGAAATCCACAATCACCTTGCCGGTTGGCGTCGGCTTCACGTCGCGCGGGCCGACGGGCGCGGTCGGGTTGACAATGATGACCGGCAGACCGTCTCGCACCAGCCGGATGGCCACTTGCTCCGCCTGCCATTTCGAGCGCTTGTAGTGATTCGCCATCTGCTCCTCGCGAACCGGCGTGGTTTCGTCTGAGGGAATAATCCGGCCGTGGATTGGCTCCGGCAAACCCATGCAGCCCACCGTGCTCGTATAGACGATCCTCGAGCAGCCGGCGGCGCCAGCGGCCTCGATCACCTTCCGGGTGCCTTCGACATTCGTGGCGTACATCGGCCGGTAATCCGGCAGCCAGAGGTGATAGCTGGCCGCGACGTGAAAGCACCAGTCGCACCCAAACATCGCCTCCCTGAGCTTCGTCTTGTCGCTCAAATCGCCTTCGACCCGCTCGAACTCGACCCCGCGCAACCCGCGCGGGTCGCTCCCTGGCCGGAGCAACGCCCTGACTTGGTGCTCTCGCGCAACTAACTCATGCACAAGATTCGCCCCGATGAAACCTGAAGCGCCGGTAACGAAGCAGTTCATGCCAACAGCTTAGGCGGTCTTGAGCGGGCAATGAAGCAGAAATCCGCTGGAGCGGCCGGCTGAAATCTCCCGGCCACTCACCCAAATGGGTGTTTCATCACATTTCTGGCCGCATTCATCACAATGGGGGAATCCTGCGGCGCACTTTGCCGTCTGAGCTATATAGACAATGAAGAGAACCAGACAGACCGCAAGCGAAGGCGAGAGAGAGACGGTGCCAAACTTGGCGGTTGAGGGAGTGACGCTGGATCAAGGCGGCCTCCTCGATACTCGAAATGCGTCAATTCCCGCCGGCCGCCAGTCATGCGGCGACGCTTGGCGAAGAAGCCGCATATGAACGCACCACCCACTCTCCGGTTATTCGTTCGCTCTTGTGCGGGAACTTCGCCAGCACAGATCAAGCCCCGAGGCTTCTCCCCGTTTCCTCAAGTGCCACGTGGGGACCGGGTGCATACGCAATTACAGCAGCTCAAGCGGAAGCTGCTCCGGGCGGCCCTGGAAGAAACCCCCGATGCTGCCCTCTTCAAGCCACTCTGCGGTGCCGCCAATGACGCCGCCGACCGTGCGTCGGCCACCGCTCGGCCGCTCCTGGTTTTTCCCTGCCTTTTCCACGAGCTGGTCCAAGACGTCCGCCAGGAGTTCCGGAAGGAAGTGCGTCACTCTTGTTGAATGGGGACATCGGGCAACGAAGGCATCCGAACGGAAAGGATGCTCCTTGAACGTGGCACGGGCCAGTGTCGGCGCGGTTGGCGCATATACCAGAGTTTTCGGTTGCCTCCCGGCGCGGTCCCACCCCGATGGCCTCAATGATGATGGCGCTGGATTACGGTACAGAAAGCAGGGACGGCTCGTGGCCGTCCCTGTCGTAAAAGGTCTTGAGGAAAAGACTACTTGGTCTCCGTGTCGGCTTTCTTGTCGGCGCCTTGGCCCTTCTTGCCACGGCGCTGGCTCATTTCCTGGTACTTCTTGAACTGCTCGTCCGTGAGAATAGCCTTCATCTTCGTTTCCGTCTCTTTGCGCAGGTCCTGCATCTTCGTGCGGCGAGTATCCTGATCCGACTCACTGCGGATTTCCTGCATCTTCTTCTGCTGACCCTCCAGAACCGCTTTGACCTTCGGCTTCTGTTCGTCAGTCAGAGTGAGCGTTGTGGTCATTCTCTCCATCTGCTGCTCGATGGTGAATTGCTTCTTCCCACCTTTCTTTGCGTCTGCCTGAGGGGCATCTTGCGCGGTCACCAAGGTACTGCAGGCCATCAGCCCACCAAGGGCCAAGGCTGCCATTAAACTAAGTTTGCTCATTTTGTGTTGTCCTGTGTTCTTTATTGGTTTGTCGCCCGCCCGCCGCACTACACGTCGGCGAACAGCGTGTTCATTACATGGGTAAAAGACGCCAAGCCAAGGGAATTGGTTACATTCTTTCCGCACATCTCCATCCCTAGCCGTATAGGATTCCACACGAGCAGCCTAAACTGACCTTGAGCGGCTGGTTCAATCGCATAAGAGCTTTATTCATAATGGCTTACGGAATAATGCCATTGCAGCGGACGAAAAAATCGCCGCCAGCGGCTTCCGGGTCTTGCTTCGCTGGACGCCAAACCAGCCGTGGAGCGGGACTCTATCAAGCTAGGCATCAGGACCGGCAATCACGTGCGTACGGTAAACCTGGACTAACCCACCGCTGGCAACCAGGAGGGTAGCGTGGATGCCAGCATATCGGGTTGTTCGGCAGTGAACTGTCCATTATCAGGACACCGCGCAGGGGCCTCGGCTGTATGGGCAGGACCGATTATTGGCGCCTGGGAGACTCATGGGAGACTCGCCGGACACTCGCCGAATAATTCTTAGTTGATTGGCGAGTCCAATAATGCGTATATCCCGGCGTCTGATTGGTTTGGAACATCCGGGCAGCCACGGGGCCGCGAGTGCAGCGGGTCAGACTGAGTTCCCGCTGCGCGTCGCGGTCTGCGCTTGGTGCAAGCCGAGGGATCGCGGTGCGACTCTGGGCGCGCTGTCGCATGGGATCTGCCCGCGTCATTTTCGCGAGATTAAGATCCAGCTACAAATCAGCCGCTCCGGCAGAGACGCTCAGCCCGCCGGCTTACAGGCACGCGCTTCGCGCAAACGCGACAGGTCAATCCGAGAGAACGCGCAGCTCAGGTTCCCATTCCCGGCTCCGGTTAACGCCGCCTCACACCTCAGCGCCTGATCGTCCATCCTGCTACGAAGGAGTTGGTTGCCGTGAGGGCATTCACGTGGCTTCACCCTCCGGATCGCCGGAGGAGGACTGCGATTGGCGCTTAATGTCTGCCAGAGCGGTGAGTATCTCCTCCTTGAAGGACGCAGGCGCCAGGATCACACCCCAGCCTCTCCCAGCTTGGAAAAGCCCGTCCAGCGCGGAATCATGATAGCTCTGCATGATGTGAGGGATGTCCCGCCCGGATAGCACTCCATCGATCAGTTCGGCCTGAACCTCATTATCCAGGACTGCGACCTTCTCCAATCTCTCCGTTTCGCCCGGCTTCTTCAGTATGTGTTCCGAGGAGTCCGGATCCAAGTCAAAGTCGGTGCCACACTCCTGGCACTTGGTCGCCTGGTCTTCGTTCTCCCGACCGCAGTATGCGCATGTTTTCATTGCAGGGGCTTATGGTTGATTAAACCAGGAGCAGACGACGGATCACTGGTTAATGATTGCATGTAGCAATTATACTCTCATTCGTCTGCCGCGGTCATGCCAAATCGCATTTTTCTACTTGCCGAGCATCAACGGCGGGGCGGGGAGTTTTTGATAGGTCTCGATTACGGCAGGGAAATCCCAGCGGCGCAAATCGTCGGGCCGATAAACCACGTTCACCGCATTGGGGGCTTTCAAGGCGGGCCGTGCGGTGGGCAGGTGCAGGACGATGCGCGCCGGCGGCTGGCGGCGAGGCGGGTCGAGCTTAATCTCAACTCCCACGAGAGTGCCCCGCAGACGCAGGTTCATAGTCCCGAAGTGGGTGAGCGCCTTCTCGATGCGGATTTCCCTGCCGTTTTCAAGCCACCAATCTGGCGCGCCCAGGAGTAGATGCAGTTCATCCCCCCGCTCATGCACTAGGGCGTGGCGAAGGAGGAAGGCGAAGTTGGCAGCGCCCGTGGCGTGCGGGATGGTGTCGCTCCAGGCGACGCGGCGGCCATAGAAGATGCTCTCGGGAAAGGTGTGAGTGGCCGTCGAGTGCTGCAAATACCAGTAGAACTGCTCAACGAACTTCTCGTGCTCACCGCGAACCAGCGAGGCCATCGTGGCATAAGCGGAAAGGTAGGGGTGGATCACTGGCTCACTCAACCCCGTCCAGCGGATGGTGCCTTCGGCAAGCCGCCGCCGTGCCGCTCCCGCACTTCCGCCAGCAACGCGCCGACGCGCGCGTCGTCCGCTGCGAACAACTCCGTTGGCCAGAGCACTTCGGTGTTGCCCCAGAGCGTTCCGACCTTTTCCCAACTTGGGGAGAACCAGGCCATGCCCGTCGGCTTCCAGGCGGCGTCGATCGCCCGGTGGTAGTCATCAGCCTCCCGTTGAAAGGCCTGCGCGTCCGCCTGCTCTCCCAGCACGTGCGCGGCGTCGGCCATGCATAACCGCTCCGCGCAGGTTCCAGAAGCGTTTCATGACCTTCGTGCAGTTGACTGTGCGGCGGTATTTTGCAACGCTCCTGCCGCCTTGCACAACAACCAAAAGGTCTAAAGCCGTGGAAATCAAGAAAGCCATTATCACCGCCGCTGGCAAGACTCAGCGGACCCTCCCGTTGCAAACCCTGGTGGACCGTGACGGCGTCACCAAGACTGCGCTCCGGATTCTGATCGAGGAAGTCCTGTCGGCTGGCATTGAGGAAATATGCGTGGTGGTCTGCCCGGGTGACCAGGCCGCTTACGCCGCGGCCGCCGGTGGCCGAGGTGGCCGGCTTCAGTTTGTCGAACAGAAGACCGCCCTGGGTTATGGCCACGCCGTCGCGTGCGCGCGTGAGTTTGCAGGCCGGGCGCCGTTCCTGCTGCTCGTCGGCGACCACCTTTACGTCAGCAGCCGCAAGCGAGCTGCCCAGCAACTGGTCGAGATCGCTGGCGCGGAGAATTGCGCCGTGTCCGCCGTGCAAGCAACGCACGAAAGCAAATTGCCCTACTATGGGACGATTGGCGGGCGGCTCGTCGCCGCGCGCAAGGGTTTATATGAGATCTCCGAGGTGCTAGAGAAACCCACACCTACCGAGGCCGAGCAACGGCTGATTGTCCCCGGGCTGCGGGCCGGCCACTACCTTTGTTTCTTCGGCATGCACGTGCTGACACCCGTGGTCATGGACATGCTCGAGGAGAAAGTGGCTCAGCAGGGCAAGGGGAGCGTCCATCTAACAACCGTCCTGGCCGGGCTCGCCAATCGCGAGCGGTACCTGGCCTGCGAGCTGGAAGCGCACCGTTACGACATCGGCGTCAAATATGGATTACTCACAGCCCAAATGGCCCTGGCGCTGGACGGGCAGGATAGGGATGAGGTATTGAGCGGCCTGGTGGAGCTGCTCGCGCGGCGGACCAACCAATGATGGAGCGCTTATGACGAAGTACGTGGACCTGCCTTACAATAAGAAACTCAACTTGCTGCGCGACCACAGCCTGGACTGTGATTGGCCCGACCTCGATCAGGAACATTGGTGCTTGCACTGCGAGAAGAAATTCACCGGCCACTCGGCGCGAGTTTGGCAGGCCAAAGACGGCTCCTTATGGCTGGAATGCGGCACGCCAGGCTGCGACGGATCGCCAATCGATTGGGCGCCCTATCCCTGGTGGGACCCGAAACACCCCGCGACAAAGGAATACCTGAAGAAAGCCAAGGCAGAGGCGAAATTGAAGCCTAAACGGAAGCGCGGTTCTAAACCTGGCGACTCGGACGATGTGCCCTTCTGAACTTCCAAGTGCTATGCCAGATCTCATTCGCATCATTACGGCGGCAGAGCCTGCCCTCCGCAACGAATCGCTGGAGGGGGCCTGCGCCGGCCTCTCTCTGGAGGAACTGCTGCGGGAATGCGCAAAGCTGGACGAGTTCCGCCGGCACAGCGAGAACCTGTATGAGCGAGTGCGGGCACTCTTCTTCCTCTACGCCATCCACCGCTTCCACCTGCCCGCCAAACTCGAAGACGCATCACGCGTTACGCATCACGCCTCACGCTCCCTCATCCCTTTCAAAGGCTACGAGCACCTGCTCCAACGCCGATTCGAGGAGGCCATTGATCATTTCCTGGCGGTGCAGCAGGCTGAAGGTCCTAGCGATGCCATTTCGAGCGCCTTGGCCGCGGCTTATCATCGGGTGGGGTTTCAAACGCTGGCTGACCAGGTCCGCCGCAGCGTCCGTTCAGTGCGGGGCAATCAATGGATGTTCCGCATGGGCCACCCAGCCGATCACCCACTCCGCATCCGGCCGGAGTTGCTTAGACCAAACCCAGGCGACGGCACCTACCCGATTCTGCGCGAATGCACCCCGGTGCGCATGGACCTCACGCATTGCGGTTGGAGCGACATCTTCTTCCTGGGCATGGATTACCCTGAGGGCGCCAAGGTGCTTAACGTATCCATCGACCTGGGGATCCATGGCCGTGACGCGGCGCCGCGCCCGCCGGTCGAGGCCTATCTGCGGGTGATTGAAGAACCACTGGTCCGGCTGACGAGCGTTGACCTGGGCGCCACGGCGGACATCACCAACCTGGCGGAGGTGTTCGACTTCGCGAAAGACTATCTCGGCCTGCTCAAGGCGGCCATTATTGCCGCCGGCATAGTGCCGCCGGGCATCGAAGGATCGGGCCAGAGTCTGGCCGAACTGTTGGCGCGTATCGTTGGTCCGGGCCGCGGCTTGGAAGTCACCAGCAGCGTCAACAACATCCCCAAAGGCTCGCGTCTGGCGGTTTCGACGAATCTGCTGGCAGCGCTAGTCAGTGTTTGTATGCGTGCGACCGGGCAGGCGGCTTCGCTGACAGGCGAGCTGCAGGAGCACGAGCGCCGGCTGGTCCTGGCGCGTGCGCTGCTCGGCGAATGGCTGGGCGGCTCCGGCGGGGGCTGGCAGGATTCGGGCGGTGTCTGGCCGGGCATGAAACTCATTGAAGGTGTGCTCGCGGGTGAAGGCGACCCGGAGTGCGGTATCAGCCGCGGCCGGCTTATGCCCCAACATCGAATCCTCGATCATAAGGACGCCTCGGCGGAGACGCGCCGAAAGCTGCAGGATAGCCTGGTGCTCGTCCATGGGGGCATGGCGCAGAATGTGGGGCCCATTCTCGAAATGGTCACCGAGAAATACCTGCTGCGTTGCGACGCGGAATGGAAGGCGCGCCAGGGCATGTTGGGGATACTCGATGAGATTCTAGCCGCCTTGCGCGGCGGCGATGTGCGCGCGATCGGCGACGCGACCAGCCGGAACTTCCGCCAGCCCATCCAGACCATTATCCCCTGGGCGACCAACTACTTCACCGAAACGCTGATCGCGCGGGTGCGCGCGGAATTCGGCGACACCTTCTGGGGCTTCTGGATGCTCGGCGGGATGTCCGGCGGCGGGATGGGCTTCATCTTCGCGCCAGAGCAGAAAGCGCGCGCACAACAGCGCCTGCAGGAAATCATGTCCACCACCAAACGCGAACTCCAGGACGCCCTGCCCTTTGCCATGGAGCCCGTGGTGTATGATTTCGCCATCAATGAGCGCGGCACGTTCGCCGACCTGCTCGACGGCGCGGCGGCACTCCTGCCTCTGAGTTATTACACCCTGATCGCGCCAGCCCTGCTGCGACAGGACCGCCACACGCTCTCACCTTTGCGGCGCGCCGAATTGGACAAGTTTGGCGCTGCCTGCCGGAGTCGACCCGAGTTGCGCGGTGTGGTGCAGACGCTCTTCGATGCCATGCTCCCTCGCGGCAAGGCGGAATCGGCGACCGACCAGACGCTCGCCGCCCTGCTGAACCAGCACGGCTTCGACCGCGTCCAGCACGAGCAGATCCGCGCCGACCTCAAAGAAGGCCGCATTGGCCTGGCGCAGAACCGCCTCCCCACCAGCGCCGTCATTGAGGATGTGCAGGAAGGCGATGTGGTGGATGCTACGAGTTGGCTGGTGGTGCAGGCGTCCCGCCTGCAAACTAGTGGGGCAGCCGTCCCGGCTGCCGCAGCGGGCGTCTCGCCCGCGAAGGTCGTTTCCAGCGGCAAGGTTCAAGGGCGAGATGCCCTGGAGACAGGCGGGACGCCTGCCTCACTACAAGCACCGCCGCGGCCAGAGCTTCGCGAGATTGGTCTCGCCTCACTGCGAAAGGGGGAGGTAGCAGTCGTCACCCTGGCCGCCGGCGCCGGTAGCCGCTGGACGCAAGGCGCCGGGGTAGTAAAAGCCCTCCATCCCTTCTGCAAATTGGCCGGGCGGCATCGCACCTTCATGGAGACGCACTTGGCCAAGAGCCGACGCCTGTCCCGCGTAGCCGGGACTCCCATTCCGCATATTTTCACCACGAGCTACCTGACCCATGCGCCGACGGAGGAATTCCTGGCCCGGCAAAACAACTATGGTTATGCGGGCCCGCTCCTCCTCTCGCCCGGCAAATCAGTCGGCTTGCGCATGATCCCCACCGTCCGCGACCTGCGGTTTGTCTGGGAGGAAATGCCGCAGCAGATACTGGATGAGCAGCAACAGAAGGTGCGCGACAGCTTGCGTCACGCTCTGATCAATTGGGCCCGCAGCATGGGCGAAGCGAGCGACTACACGGACAATCTGCCGCTCCAGTGCCTGCATCCCGTCGGCCACTGGTATGAAGTGCCCAATCTCCTGCGAAATGGCGTTCTGGCACGGCTGCTGGCGGAGCGTCCGCAGTTAAAGTATTTGCTTCTCCATAACATCGACACGCTGGGAGCCGATGTTGACCCCGTATTGCTGGGGTGGCACATCCGGAGCGGCGCGTGTCTCACGTTCGAGATGATCACCCGCCGCCTTGAAGACCGCGGTGGCGGCTTGGCGCGCGTCAATGGCCGAGTCCGCCTCGTCGAGGGTCTCGCCATGCCGCGCGAGGAAGCTGAGTTCGCCCTGAGCTACTACAACTCGAACACGTGCTGGATCGACCTCGATAAGCTTCTCGCCGCGTTCGCTCTCTCCCGCGCCGACCTTAACGACGGGGAAAAGGTTATTGCCGCCATCCGCGTTCTCGCCGCCAAGATGCCCACTTACATCACGCTCAAGGAAGTGAAGAAGCGCTGGGGCCACGGTCAGGAAGACATCTTCCCCGTCACCCAATTCGAGAAGCTCTGGGTGGACATGACCGCACTGCCGGAGATTGATTCACGCTTCGTAGTCGTCCCCCGATTACGCGGGCAGCAACTGAAGGACCAGGCCCAGCTCGATGGCTGGCTCCGAGACGGCTCGGCAGCTTACGTCGAGGGCTTGTGCGAGTACCAAGACTAAGCGGGTGCTCAGGACGATTCGCAAGGCCGAGTATGCGGAGCTAATCGCGCTCTTCTTTCTTCAGGGAGCGGCGATGAGCATGTGGTTGGTGCCGTTGAGCACGGTGCTCGATGCGCATGGTCTGCACGCCATCAAGCCCCTTGCATTCGCCACGACGGCGGTGGCTGCCTTTGTTTCGCCGTTGATCTTTGGCGCAATGGCCGACCGCCAGGCGTCCCCAGTGATAGTCATGCGCGGCCTCTCGCTGGCGACCGCCGCCGGGATGGCCTTGGCCAGCACCGCAATCAAGCTGGGCTGGAGTCCTTGGCTGGTGCTCCTCTTAATTCAACTTCACGCTCTCTGTTCGTCGCCAACCTTCAGCATCGCGTCAACCATTGTCTTCGCCCGCCTGGCGGATGGCCAGAAGGAGTTCGGTCCCATCCGCGCGATGATGACGCTGGGCTGGATGGCCGGCTGTTGGGTGGTGAGCGCTCTCGGGGCCGATACGTCGCCGCTGGCCGGCTATAGTGGCGCCGTGATGTGGAGTCTGGCCGCCGCGTTTACGTTCTTCCTGCCGGAGCTGGAGACGCCTGTTTTGGCGGCGCATTTGTCGTGGCATGAGCGGCTTGGCCTGGATGCCCTCACGCTGCTGAAGAATCCCGACCACCGGGTTGTATTCATTACCTCGGCCCTCTTCTGGATTCCGCTCGCTGCCTTTTATCCGTACGCTCCGCCGCAACTGCGCCAACTGGGTTTCCAACACACCAGCGCGTGGATGACCCTGGGGCAGGTAACCGAAGTCATCGCCATGTTCAGTCTCGGCGGGCTCCTGCTTAAGTGGCGGCTGAAATGGATCTTCGCCTGCGGCCTGGGTTTCGGCGTCCTGCGGTTCGCCTTGAATGCGGTCAACGGCAAAGCGTGGGTCCTCGCCGGGGTTTTGCTGCACGGCTGTTCGTACACGTTGGTCACTATCACCGCGCAGATTTACCTCGACCAGCGTGTGGACGTCACCTGGCGGGCCCGGGCGCAGGCGTTGTTGACATTGATGAACAGCGGCTTCGGCAACTTGCTGGGCTACCTGGGCACCGGCTGGTGGTTCAGCGGCTGCACTGATCCATCGGGAACGAACTGGTCGCTCTTCTGGGGCGGATTGGCGGCGGTCGTCGTGCTCGTGATGGCCTACTTCCTGATGGCCTATCACGGTGTGGGGTCGGGCTTCCTGCGGTCGAAGGAAAGCAGCGATCGCGACCCTGCGGCTGGCTGAAACTACCAGACGCCGATCCGCCTTCGCAAAAGCGCAAAAACAATCAAGCGCTGCCGGCGCAGTTATGGTATGAAAGCCGGCGAAGATCGAGGAAGGGACGATGCGAACGATTACACTGCAAGACTACAAACGCCGCCTGCTGCGGGTGCTGGTGCACATCCAGCAGCATCTGGACGATGCGCTTGGCCTGCACGAACTGGCCGGGCTGGCTTGCTTCTCTCCGTATCACTTCCATCGCATCTTCAAAGGCATGGTAGGGGAATCGGTGAAGGAGCACATCCGCCGGCTGCGCTTGGAGCGGGCCGCGAGCCGACTCAAGCTCAGTACGGCGCCGGTTACGGACATTGCCTTTGATGCAGGCTATGGGAGCCATGAGGCTTTTACCCGCTCTTTCCGGGCGGTCTTCGGCGCTTCTCCCACGCAGTTTCGTTCGTCCACCAAGGGCCGGATTACCACCACCCCCCGCTCCGGGTTGCATTACCGGGCCGGGAAAACCGCGAGTGATTTCAAAGCCACTCAACCTGGAGGCAAGAGTATGAAAGTGAAGATCGAACATAAGGAACCGATCCGCGTGGCGTTCATGCGCCACGTCGGGCCCTACGACGAAGTCGGCGCGACCTGGGACAAACTGCTCCCGCGTCTCGGCAAGGAAGGGCTGCTCGGCGGGGATGTGCTCATTCTCGGCATTTGCCACGATGATCCGGAAGTGACCCCGCCCGAGAAGATTCGTTATGACGCGTGCGTCACCGTGGATGAGAGTTTTGTGCCCGAGGGGGAAATCGGGGTGCAGGTCATCCCTGGCGGCGAATATGCGGTGACCACCCACTTCGGGCCTTACCAGAAGCTGGGCGACACCTATACCAGGCTGCTGGGCCAATGGCTGCCCCGGAGCGGGCGCGAGCTGCGCTCGACCCCGTGCTTCGAGGTTTACTTCAATGACCCCCAAAGCACGGAACCGGAAGACTTGCTTACGGATATCTACGCACCGCTGCAAACCAAACCAAGGACCTGAAATGAAATCGCAACCCAAGTTAGACCTCTATAAACTGCATAAGGCCGAATACGTCGCCACTCGTAAACCCGTCTTGGTGGAACTAAAGCCCGCCAGCTATCTGGCCGTCTCAGGCCAGGGCGCTCCCGGCGGAGACCTGTTTACCGCCAGCATCGGGGCCCTCTACGGCATGGCGTTCACGATCAAGATGACCCGCAAGTTCGCCGGGCTGCAGGACTATGCCGTCTGCAAGCTGGAAGGCCTGTGGTGGAGCGAATCGGCCGCGAACTTCGCGAAGCTGCCAAAAGACCAATGGCTCTGGAAGCTGCTGATTCGGACCCCGGATTTCATCAAGGACGACGACCTCCGCCAGTCCGTCGCCGTGCTGCTCAAACGGGGCAAAGGGGACGACGTTAAGCGTGTGCGGCTGGAATCCCTGGCTGAGGGGCGCTGCGTGCAGATGCTGCATGTCGGGCCTTACGAAAAGGAGGGCGAGACCGTGGCCGTAATGAAGGCCTTTGCCGAGAAGCAGCAGCTTGGGTTTGCCGGCAAACACCACGAGATCTATCTCTCTGACCCTCGCCGCGTTCCCCCGGAACGCCTGAAAACGATCGTGAGGCAGCCGGTCCCGCCAAGTTGAGGGCTCCGCGCCCTCAGACACGGCGTATCGAGTGCCGCTGGTGAGGGGCGTTGCCCTGCTCGGCAGCGCCCGCAAAGGTAGGGCGCACAATCCCTTGCGCGCCGCCCGTGATAGTTCAAACCTGGGCATTTCGACCCTCTTCCGGCAGGCGCACCCTCCCAGTTGCAGGTTGAACAAGTCAACTGTGACAGTTCGGTTCTTCGCTGCTCGGTGGAATGGGTGGAGTAGCGTCCCCTACCGCCCGCTTATCTCCATAGCGCCACCGAAGCCTCGCCGTAGTACCTCTATCCTCGGGATAGAGGTACTACGGCGAGGCTCAGGTGAGGCAATGGTGTGCCTGCGGGCCTGGCCCGCGTTTTTCACACTCATGAGCAGGCGGGACAGCTCCGTTAGGAGCGCCATGTTTGTAGCCAGGCCGCCTCGGAAGGTGATTCTCCAGCTCCGTAGGAGCGGCATGGACAGTTCGGATGAGGGCGTGGTGAAACGACATGCCGCTCCTAATGGAGCTTGGCTCCCTGGGAGGAACGTGGCTATAGACATGGCGCTCCTAACGGAGCTTGCGCGACGCGTCCAATGCGCTTGCAAGGCGGCAGTCGCGAGCGTCGCTATGCAGTTGGGGCGGGAACGCGGGCGCGCACCACCTTGGGGACATCGATCCAGCCGTCAATGTGCTGGCAGGTCCGAATCCAGATGGCCTGCCCGAACTTCAGCTCGCCGTATTGGGGGACGTAAAGCCCGGTAATTTCGCTCCAGCCGTCGATCGGGGCTGGCAGCAACCCCAGGAAGGGCTGCACGCAACGGACGCCAGTTCTGACCGGCGCGGCGCCTTGCACCAGAATGTACTGGGCCGGCGGGCTAGGGACCCGGAGCTGGAGCGTAATCCTGCCCCCGGTGTTGGTAATCACCAACTCGGCCACCGGGTTGGGACTGAAGACCGGCTCGGCGGGCGGCAGGTCGAACTGGGGCAGGCCGAGGTCGGTGCGCCGGGTGTTCAAGCTTACTTTCATGTTGTTTCAGGCACCCGCCTGCTGCGGTGCTGGTTCTCCCGCCCGCAATCGGGCAGGTGTTGCAACCCTAGCCTAACCGGCGCCAGTCACGCCAGCGGTATCAAGTGTCTCCCTATGGAACACTGACGAACACTGCCGAAGGCAGTTCCCGCACTTCCCGGGCGAACTTTGGCCGGCTCATGTATATACACAGTCTCCCGTGACCATGCGCACGAAGGTGAACCCAGTTAGTCTTTCTCATTGCGGAAGACATACCGCCGAACGCAAATAATGCTTTCCCCGCTTCGGCTATCGGCGGTAAAATGGCTGCGATGAATGAGGGAGTTGAGTTGGTGTACGGTCGGCCGGTTACGGTGAACTAATACTGTTCGCCATGAGATCATTAGTGAGATTCACGTCGGTGTTGGCTGTGTTGCTAACGGTCTCAGTGGGCCTTTGGCTGCTACGGAGCCGGCGCTCAACCGGCAACACTACCTCTTGGCTCACGGTCTCCAAACCGATCTTCGCCTTTCAAACAAATGCGCAGGGCATCCGTCCGATCATCTGGGTTTCTGTTTCAAACGCTGGTCCGCAGAACCTGGGTTTCGAGCTCGCGTGGCTTGAGTGTCGGAATCGGTCGAACAACAAACCCCTCATTGTCGATCTCCTGCCCCAGGGACGCGCCAAAAAACCCACCGTGCTGCCGCCGGCTTCCGCAACTAACTTTCTAATGGAAGTGCTGACGGATGACCCGCTCGATCAGGTCCCTTTATGCTGCTGCCAGCTCACCTGGATCGAAAAGGAGTCCCGGCTATTGCATCTTGCCACCCAAGTCGATAAGCCGATGTACTGGCTCGCCAATGTAGTCGGCGGCAACTGGGATCCGCCCTGGCATCGCAAGCGTTTTGCGGGTGGCGACGTGTTTACTTCTAATGTCGAGGTGGCTGAGTATTTCAGCCGAGCCTACGGTCTTAGCCGCGTTCAGTGGTTGGCAGAGCAGCGGTCGAAGCAGCAGATGTTTGATGAGCTTGCGCGAAGCCAGCCGACAGCTCGGTTTGGCGTTCATCGCTTCGGAACATTCACAGCCGAGCAGCAAGACGAGTACGAGGCGAAGTTCGCCTTTGCGGTGTTTTGCAGGACCTCCACAAACCTTGAAGGAAGTGGCGAACCCGGCGCTGCACCGAATGGCGGCTCTGGCGCACCCTCTCCGGGTTCGGGAGTCCAGGAGGGCCGCCATTGGTGAGTTGAGCGGTCGGGGAACCTCAGCTCGTCATGACATCTGAATCAGAAAACAAGTTGCGGGCACGGCGGCTTCTGGAGGAGGTAGCCAATACCGGCGCGGTTGATCGCCTGTCGGAGTTTTTGGCGCCGGAGTTCGTGGCACATGACACAGGCATCGCGGGGCTTGAGCAAGTCCGTGAGTATGCGCTGCGTTTCCGTGCCGCCGGTGCCTTGGCGACCGTATCTGGACATTACCACCTGCCGCCAGCCGCCCAAATCCGAAATCCGAAGGCCGAAACCCGAAAGAAGGCCGAATACCGAAGGCCGAAGCCATGCTCGGGCATTTCTGATTTCGGGTTTCGGCCTTCTTTCGGCCCTCGGATTTCGGGCTTCGGGTTTGGGCCTTTGCGCTCACGGGTTGGTGTTACTGTCCAGATACGCCCTGCCTTGGCTCCGCACTCATGCGCGCATTGCCTTTCGTGAGACGTCATTCTAAGCTCAGCCATGTTCAACAAATTGAGCCAGTCCGTGGAGGCAATCGCCGGCACGTTCATAGTAACTGCGAGTCTTCTCGGCGTTGTTTCGGCGAGCGGTGAGGAAACCAAGAGCAAGCTGCAAAGCGATCCCGCTGGTTGGTTGGATATTCTGCCGTCGGCCGATCTCAAAGGCTGGTATCGGGTGCCCGTGCCGCCCACCGGCAAACTGGGCCGGGAGCAGTGGCACGTGGACGCCGAGAAGAAGGTGTTGATCTGCGACGGGGACGGCGGGCATGACATGCTGTTATTTGATAAGGAGATCGGCGACGCGATATTTCATTTCGAGTTCTGCTACACCAAGGTGGAGGGGAAGACGGGCTACAATAGCGGCGCTTACGTCCGCAATTCAAAGGACGGGGCGATCTGGCATCAGGCGCAGTTCGGCGACGCCAAGGACGGCTACCTGTTTGGCGAGACGCCGGCAGCGGACGGCAAGAAGAAGTGGTTCAATTTGAGCAAGCAGGTCACGGACATGCGGGTGAAGCCGGCGGGGGAATGGAACACTCTGGAGGTGACCGCCGTGGGCAAGGTGTTGACGCTCTGGGTCAACGGCGCGGTCACCTGTCAGTTTGAAGAATGTGGCCGGGATAAGGGCTACGTCGGCTTGGAGGGCGAAGGCTACCGCATCGAGTTTCGGAACTTGAAGGTGAAGGAGCTGGGCACAAGATAAGATCAAGCAAATGAAGGCACCATGGCTCGCGCGGCTATTCTCAGCCGTTCTATGAACGGATTGGCCCGCCACCTCATTATCCTTCTCTCGTCATTCTGTTCCCTTGCGTTGGGCCGAGTAGCGGATGGGGACCTAATGATTGCTGACTTTGAAGGCAACGACTGGGGCGCGTGGAGAGTCACCGGCGAGGCTTTTGGTCCGGGGCCGGCGCGCGGAACTCTGCCAAACCAGATGGCGGTTGACGGTTTTCTGGGGAAAGGATTGGTCAATTCGTTCCACGGCGGGGATGGCACCACCGGCACGCTCACGTCGCCCGAGTTCAAGATCGAGCGCAAGTTCATCAGCTTCCTCATCGGCGGCGGCAAGGACCCCGAGAAGACCTGCATGAACCTGCTGATTGACGGCAAGGCCGTGCGCAACGCCACCGGCCCGAACGACAAGCCCGGCGGCAGTGAAACCCTCGCGCCGGAATTCTGGGACGTGAGCGAGTTCGCCGGGAAGCTGGCCATCATCCAAATCGTGGACAACGCCACCGGCGGCTGGGGCCACATCAACGTGGACCAGATCGTTCAGACCGACCGCAAGCCGCCCCAACTGCTCGCGGACGCGAAGCGCGAGTTCAGAATTGAGAAGCGCTACCTCAACCTCCCGATCAAGAACGGCGCGCCCAAGCGCTCAGTCACGACCCTCGTGGATGGCCGCATGGAGGTGAAGAACGACATCGAGCTGGCCGATGCCGCTCCCGACTGGTGGGCGTTCATGGATGTCAGCGCGTGGCGCGGCAGAGCCGTGACGCTCCAGGTGGACAAGCTGGCCGAAGATTCCACGGCGCTGAGTTCCATTGAGCAGAGCGATTCGATTAAGGGCGCCGAGGGCCTTTACCGCGAGCCGTTGCGGGGGCAGTTCCATTTCTCATCGCAGCGTGGCTGGAACAACGACCCCAACGGACTGGTCTTCTACCGCGGCGAGTATCACCTGTTTTACCAGCACAATCCTTACGGCTGGGGCTGGGGCAACATGCACTGGGGCCACGCCGTCAGCGGCGACCTGGTCCACTGGCAGGAACTCGGCGACGCGCTTGCGCCGGACCCGCTGGGCCCGATGTTCAGCGGCAGCGCCGTGGTGGATTGGCAGAATACCAGTGGCTTCGGCAAGCCGGGCCGGCCCGCGCAGGTGCTCATCTATACGGCGGACGGAGATCCGACCGTGCAGTGCATCGCCTTCAGCAACGATGGCCGGAACTACGCAAAGTTCAGTGGCAACCCGGTTTTGAAGCAGATTACCGGGGGCAACCGCGACCCGAAAGTTATGTGGCACGAGCCAACGAAGAAGTGGGTCATGACGCTCTACGTCGAGCAAAACGGCAAGCACACCATTGAGTTCCTGTGTTCGCCCGACCTGAAGGATTGGACCCGCATGAGCCACACCGACGGCTTCTTCGAGTGCCCGGACTTCTTCCAACTGCCGATTGATGGCGACGCCGCCAATCGGAAATGGGTGCTCACCGCTGGGAGCAGCGAATACATGATCGGCACCTTCGACGGCACGACCTTCACTCCGGAGACGCCCAAACTGCCGGGCAATCGCGGGCGCGGCTTCTACGCCGCGCAGACGTTCAGCGACATCCCGTCACGAGATGGCCGCCGCATCCAGATCGGCTGGTTCCAGACTGAGACGCTGGGGATGCCTTTCAACCAGTCCATGACGATTCCGCTGGAGTTGAAACTCGCCGCCACAGCCGAAGGCCCCCGCCTTACGTGGACGCCGGTGAAGGAACTCGACGCTTTGCGAGCGAAGTCGCACCGATTCGGCGCGATGACACTTCGGCCCGACACCGCCAACCCGTTGGCCGGCGTGAAGGCCGAACTCGTGGAATTGCGCGCGGAATTCGAGCCAGGCGACGCGAGTGAAGTCGCCTTCATAGTTCGAGGTGCGAGGATCGTATATGACGCCAAGAAGCAGGAACTGGCCGTTAACGATTATCGCGCGCCCGCGCCGTTGCGAGACGGGAAGCAGCGCCTCACGATCTTCTGCGACCGCGCTGGGCTGGAAGTCTTCGCCAGTGACGGTCTGACCTACGTCCCGATGCCGTTCCAGCCGAAGGCTGATGATTTGGCGCTTGGAGCGGAGGCCAAAGGCGGCGACGCGAAGGTATCGGCGCTGCAAGTCCACGAGCTTAAGTCGTCTTGGGGCACTCAGCAGGCTCGCACAAACTGAATGAAAAGCCGCATCTTCTTCTGGTCCATCACGTCCGCGCTCGCGGGCTTTCTCTTTGGCTTCGACACGGTCGTCATCTCCGGCGCCGAGCAGAAGATCCAGTCGCTCTGGGCGTTGAGCCCAGGGATACATGGCATCGCGATGGCTTCGGCCCTTTATGGGACGGTGCTCGGGTCACTTCTGGGCGGGTGGCCGACTGACCGCTTTGGACGCAAGGCCACCTTGCTCTGGATTGGCGTGCTGTATGTGATCTCGGCCATCGGCTGTGCCTACTCGTGGAACGTCACCTCATTCATCGCCGCGCGGTTGATTGGGGGACTGGGCATCGGCATCTCGACGGTCGCCGCGCCGCTCTACATCTCGGAGATCGCGCCTCCGGCGTATCGGGGGCGGCTGGCGGGCATGTTCCAGTTCAACATCGTCTTCGGCATCGTTATTGCCTTCCTTTCCAACGCGCTGCTCGCCGGCATTGGCGAGAATGCCTGGCGCTGGATGCTCGGGGTGGCGGCTTTCCCGTCTGTCCTCTACACGGTCTTGTGCTTTGGGATTCCTGAAAGTCCACGTTGGCTGATTGGGCGGAAGGGTGATCGCGAGGAGGGGTTAAGAGTCCTGAGACTCATCGAGCCCGACGCGCCGGAAGCCCAAATTGCAGCCGAGGCCGCCGAGATTCAAGCTGCCTCCTCCGAACGCGTTGTCTCCTCCCATTTCTGGAGCCGCAGGCTGCGCATTCCCATCCTGCTGGCCATCCTCATCGCTTTCTTCAACCAGCTCTCGGGTATCAACGCGGTGCTCTACTTTGCGCCGCGCATTTTCGAGCTGACCGGGCTGGGCGCGAAGGCCGCGCTGCTTCAATCCGTTGGGATTGGCGTAACCAACCTGATCTTCACGTTCGTGGGCCTGGGGCTCATTGACCGGCTGGGCCGGCGCACGCTGCTCTACATTGGTTCGTTCGGATACATCGCCTCGCTTGGCCTCGTGGCCTGGGCTTTCTTCACCGGGCATTTCAGCATCGTGCCGGTGTGCATCTTTGCGTTCATCGCGGCGCACGCGGTCGGACAAGGCGCGGTGATCTGGGTGTTCATCTCGGAGATCTTCCCGAACCGGCATCGGGCGGAAGGCCAGGCACTCGGCAGCTTCACACACTGGATCTTCGCGGCGCTGCTCACGACGTTCTTTCCCAAGATGGTTACGGCCTTTGCGCCCGGTTACGTTTTTCTCTTCTTCTGCGGCATGATGGTCCTCCAGCTCATCTGGGTGAAATTCATGGTGCCGGAAACCAAGGGCGTGCCGTTGGAGCAAATGCAGAAGAAGCTGGGAATGCATCTATGAATCCGCCCAAACCGACGCTGGATGATCTGCGCATCGAGCGAAGCGCTGAACCAGGGTCAACGTCCCGATTCTGGCCGGTGGCTATTGGCATCATCGTTTTGGTGCTGGCAGTAAGCGTGATCGTGTGGTTGAAGCGGCCGGGAGGCATCCCGGTGCATACCGCGCTGGTGCGGGAGGCGAGCGGCAACGGCATCGAGCGTACCGTGCTGAATGCCTCGGGCTACGTGACGGCCCGACGGCAGGCGACGGTTTCGTCCAAGGTTACCGGCAAGGTTACCGAGGTGCTCGTGGAGGAGGGGATGAAGGTGCAGGAAGGGCAAGTCCTCGCGCGCCTTGACGACACGAACGTAAAGACCAGCTTGCGACTGGCGCAGGCCCAGTTGGTGTCCGCAACGAACGCGCTCGCCGAAACGCGCGTGCGCATCCGGGAGGCGGACCAGGAATTGCAGCGGCAGACCGGCCTGGTGCAGAACAAGATCGCCACGCAGGCCGACTACGACCATGCGGAGGCCACGCTTTTGGCCTTGAAAGCGAGACTGGAGCAGCAACAGTCGGATGTGACGGTGGCTGACAAGCAGGTGGCCTATTGGGACCAGCAGTTGGACGACACGATCATCCGCGCGCCGTTCACCGGCATTGTCACCTCGAAGAACGCGCAGCCGGGCGAGATGATCTCGCCGATTTCCGCCGGGGGCGGCTTCACCCGCACGGGCATTTGCACCATCGTGGACATGGACTCCCTGGAGATTGAGATTGATGTGAATGAAAGCTACATCAACCGCGTCGGCGCTGGGCAAGCGGTCGAGGCGACGCTTGACGCCTACCCCGAGTGGAAGATTCCCTCCAAAGTGATCGCGATCATCCCGACTGCTGACCGGCAGAAGTCCACGGTGAAGGTGCGCGTCGCCTTCGACAAGCTGGAGCCGCGCATCCTGCCGGAGATGAGCGTCAAGGTGGCCTTCCGCGAGGCGGGTGGGTCCGGGCCGGTTTCGGGTCGCACCGTGATCGTGCCCAAAATCGCATTGCGGCAGCAAGGAGGGCGCGACGTGGTCCTGGTCGTGCAAAACGGCAAGGCCGAGCGGAGGGCAGTGACCGTGAGCAGCACGCGCTCGGACGACGTGGTAATCAGCGCCGGCGTCGCCGCCGGGGAAAGGGTCATATTGGACGGGCCGGCGGGTCTGGCGGATGGAGCAGCCGTAGTCGAGACGCGGGGAAACCCTTGAGGCATGACTGAGACAACCAACCTGGCACTGGTGAACGTGGATGGGGTGGAGAAGGTCTTCCGTCGCGGGTCGGAGGACATCCACGTGCTGAAGGACTTGCATCTGAAGGTGCCGGCGGGCGAGTTCCTGGCACTGATGGGGCCGTCGGGCTCGGGCAAGAGCACGTTACTGAACCTGATCGGCGGGCTGGACCGCCCCACCAACGGCACGGTGAGCATCGCGGGCGAGCGGGTGGACGAATTGTCCGATCGCAAGCAGGCCGCGTGGCGCGCGCGGCACATCGGCTTCGTCTTCCAGCTTTACAACCTGCTGCCGGTGCTCACAGCGGAGCGCAACGTGGAATTGCCGCTGTTGCTGACGCACTTGTCCCGGGCCCAGCGGAAGCGGCACGTGGCGACGGCCTTGGCGATCGTGGGCTTGTCGCAGCGCGCGAGGCATTATCCACGCCAGCTTTCCGGCGGGGAGCAACAGAGGGTAGGCATTGCCCGCGCAATTGTCACCGATCCCACTTTGCTGCTTTGCGATGAGCCAACCGGCGACCTCGACCGCAAGGCTGGGGACGAGATTCTGGACTTGCTCCAAGGACTAAACCGCGAGCATGGCAAGACCGTCATCATGGTTACGCACGATCCGCACGCCTCGGCGCGAGCTTCTCGGACGGTCTATCTCGACAAAGGCCAGCTCAGCGACGAGCCGGTAAAATAGCCACCCCCAATACACCTCAGTGAAGCCGCTCATTTCCCCAACGCTCAACCCTGATTCTGCGGCGCCGCCTGCCACGCGTTTGCTGCTGATCCGCCACGCCGAGGTCGAGGCACGCTATCAAGGCGTGTTCGGTGGCCGGATTGACATGGAGCTTTCGCCGCGCGGCCATGAGCAAGCTGCCGCCCTGGCAAAGTGTCTGTACCAAAAGCCGTTAAGCGCTATTTACGCCAGTCCCATGAAGCGCGTCCAGCAGACGCTGGCCCCAATGCTGGTCAACGGCGCCCCTAAGCCCGTGATTCTGCCGGACCTGCGCGAGGCGGATTTCGGGGACTGGACCGGGCTGGCGTGGGAGGATGTCCAGGCGAAGTTCGGGGTCAGCCCCTTTAGCTGGCTGGAGCAGTTGGAATGCGATGGCATCGCCAATGCCGAATGCGGTGAAACCCTCCAGGGCCGAGTCGAGCCTTGCCTGCGGCAAATCCTAGCCGCCCATTCCGGCCAGCAGGTGGCGGTTTTCTGCCACGGCGGAATAATCCGCGTGTTGCTGGGAATTCTGCTCCGCTGGCCGCTCTCGCGGATGGGGGCGTTTGAAATTGAATACGCGAGCCTGACCCAAGTACTGGTCTTCCCGCAGAAAGCCGAGTTGCAGTTGCTCAACTTCACCCCCTGGCGAGATGTCGCCTCCTAGGCAGCCGCCTCCAAACCCACCAGCTTAACAGAAAGCCCCCGGAGACTATGAAACAGACCGTGCTGTGGAAGATCTCCGTCACCACCACGCCGGAAGCGGAAGACGCTGTCACGCAGTTGCTCGAACGCGCCTTTGACCAGCCGGCATCCTCCTACATTGACGCCGAAACCGGCGGAGCGGTGGTGTCGGTTTATGTTCCGACCAGGCCCGACTGGTCTAAGGCCACGCAGAGGGAATTGGCATTGGGCGTTCGAAAGATTGGCAGCAGCGGGCTGAAGATTGGTCCCGGTCAGATCGCGCTGAAGCGTATCCAGAACGAAGATTGGGCAGAATCCTGGAAACTGCACTTTAGGCCACTGGTAATCGGCTCCACGCTTCTGCTGAAGCCGAGCTGGAGCCGGCGTCGCCCACGGAAAGGGCAGTCGGTGGTCGTGCTCGATCCCGGGTTGAGCTTCGGCACGGGCCGGCACCCGACGACCACTTTTTGCTTGCGCCAACTGGTGGCACGGCGCCAATCCGGCGCAGCGCAGTCCTGCTTGGACATCGGCACCGGGTCAGGCATTCTGGCCATCGCTGCCGCCAAGCTCGGCTACGCTCCGGTGGACGCGTTTGATCTTGATCCCGAGGCTATTCGCGTTGCCCGCGCCAACGCGCGTCGGAACGGCGTGGCCGCCAATATCCGCGTTTGGCGGCAAGACTTGACCAAACTGCCCCGCCGTAGCGTGCGGCAATACTCCGTGGTCTGCGCCAACCTGATTTCGAGCCTGCTGATGGCCGAGCGCGAGCGAATTCTGGCCCGAATGCATGCGGACGGCGTGCTAGTGGTCGCCGGCATTTTAGAAGGGGAATTTGCGCAGGTCCAAAGGAGCTTTGAAGCGGCCGGCCTTCGGCTGAAGGCCGGCCGCACGCAAAACGAATGGCGTTGCGGCGCCTTTTGCTGGCGCTGAAGGCTCAGATCCCCCGCCGGAAGCACTATCGCAAAATAGTTTGAATAGACTTTTGCGGGAATGGTCTTATACTTGAAGCGCTTGAAGCGGCAAATGCCAATTTCAATGCACCGTGGGCTCTTCCAAGGGGAGCTCGGCAGCGCCCTTCACGCTTGGTTAGAATCGAACAATGAAACAAATCAAGGTATGACCAAATCGTTAGAAGTTATCAGTGAAGCCATTCGTCATCCCAAACACCCCTTCCGCAAGGTGGATAACCAGCCGAAGAAACCCCTAAAGCATCGTTACGAGCGCAGGAAGATCAGAGAATACCTGCACTTGGGGGAGTGGGCGTCGGGTGAAGTGACCTGAAGACGATTAAGCCCCCATTTAAACCGAAAAAGCCACGCGCGAGCGTGGCTTTTTCATTTACTTCATGAGGAGCATCTGCCGGGCGCGTTTGATGGCGCGATTGAGCCGCCGCTGATAATGAGCGGGCAGCCCGGTGTATTTCCGGGGCAGGATGCGTCCCTGATCGGTCACGAACGTGCGCAACAAGGTAATGTTCTTGAAGTCGAGCGCGTCGCAGGTGAAGTCAATTTTGGGCTTGGGGCGCGGGGTGCGCGTTTCACCGTAGGAAGAGCGACCGTGGCCGCCGCGTTTGTCGGGTTTGTCGGGGCGAGTTTTGCGTGGCATAGATTGGGGCTATTTGACTTCGCGATGGAGGGTGTGGCGGCGCAGAGCCCGGTTATATTTCATGAGCTGCAGCTTTTCCGTCTTGAGCTTCTTGTTCCGCGTGGTGGTGTAACGCGAAGGGGACTTGCCCTCCTTGCGCGCTTCGGTGCATTCGATGGTGATGATTTCGCGGGGCATAATTATTCTTTTTCTTTGGGCTTCTCTTCGGCTTCTTCTTCTTCGGGCTCGGTCTCGGTGACGCCGACGGCATCAACGGTGCCAAGCGCGCCCAAGCGGCGTTGCCGCAAAGCGCCATCCCGCTCCAACTGTGCCTGGGCCTCCACCGTGAACCGCGTCCACGGGATCGCTTCCAGCCGCGTGCGGGGAATCGGTTTGCCCGTCAATTCGCACATGCCGTATGTGTCCTTTTCGATCCGCTTGAGCGCTTCCTCGATCTCGTAAACCGCGTCCTGGTCCGAGGATAGCAGGCTCAAGGCAAAGTCGCGGTCAAAGTTATCGGTGCCGGAATCCGCCATGTGGAGGCTATAGCCGGCCATTTCCTGCGCGGACTCCTTGGCCAAGCCAGACATTTGCCGGGTTAGTTGATCGCGCAGTTCCAGCAGCCGATTATAATATGTGGCCCACTGCGCCTTGATCTTCACCTGCCCGTTTTTCTGCACCTTCACAGTCGGCGACCCGAGAATAGCGGCGGCGGTCGCCAAGCCATGTGGCCGGGTTCGTGGCGGCGCCTTTCCGATAATCTTCTTCTTATTTGTACTCACAGCTCAAACTGTTTAAATCTGCCAAACTTCGACTTTACACTGCCTCATCGGGAACGCCTCCGCTCCCTTTGAGAGCGCGGGAATCTAGCAGAGGAATACAAAAGTGCCATAACAATCTTCAAGAATCTTCATGGGCCGGCGACCGCTGCCGCTCTGGCCGCTCCACCGCCGTTGGCCGGTAGCGCCTATCCGTGAACCGCGGAGGACGGGAGGCAGGCGAGACGCCCGCCCCACTATTCCACCCGCACGGCTCAGGGGCGAAATGCGCGAAAGCCCTTCGGAGTGCGCTTTCATCCCCCACCCCTCAATCCTGCTCAATGCAGGCGTAAGCACTGTGGTTATGGATGCTCTCCTGGTTCTCCGCCTCCACTTTGTACCAGGTCACATCCGGGTGCGCGTTAAGCTTCAGGGCCACGTTGCGCACCAGGTCCTCCACAAACACCGGGTTGTCGTAAGCCCGCTCGGTGACGGCCTTCTCGTCCTCCCGCTTCAGCAGCGCATACAGTTCCGAACTGGCCGAGCTTTCAATGATGGCAATCAAATCCTCAATCCACACCGCTTTCCGCGACCGGATTTGCACCGTCACCTCGCCCCGCTGGTTATGGGCGCCGTAAGCGGCAATCGCCTTCGAGCAGGGGCAAAGCGTCGTTACGTTCGCCTTGACCGTCAGCAGGAACAGAATCTCCTTGTGGCACGCCGACGCGTCGAACCGCGCCAGGTAGTCCATCACGCTTTCCTTGCCGGTTACCGGGGCCCGCTTCACCATGAAATAGGGGAATTCGATCTCCAGGTGCGACGTTGCCGCGTGGAACTTCGCCTGCATCGCGTAGAGGATGTCGGTGATGTTCTCGACGTGGATCACGTTGCCGTGCGCGTTGAGCACCTCGAGGAAGCGGCTCATGTGCGTGCCTTTGAATTCCTTCGGCAGGTCCACAAACATGCCGATGGTCGCGACCGTGTTCTGCACCGCATGGGCCTTGTCCCGCACCTGGATAGGGAAGCGCAGAGCCCGCACGCCGACCTTGTTGATGCGCAATTCCCGGTGGTCGCGCTCGCTCTGCTTGTCGTGCAGTTTGACCAGGGCCGCCGGCGCATGGCCCCCGTGTTTCAGGCTACGCCGCCCCGACCCGTTGCCCAGGATAAGCGTCTTGCGCCTCGCTTTGGCGGCAACCCTCACCGGGCGGCGGCGCAAGCGGGCTGATCCATTCTCACTCGGCTTGAACATGCTGGAAACCTAACAGCGAACCGCCATTTTGCAAAAGCTTTTGGCCTCAAATCCCTTTTGACTTGCAGCGGGCCGCCGCTTATTACGACGCCGATGAATTTGCATAAACGCCTCCCGCGTCCCGAGGTCATCCTGCTTGCTCTGCTGCTCTGCGCCCGGTTCGCCGGTGCGGAGACCTTCCGCGTCGCTACCTACAACGTCGAAAACTATCTCGCGGAAGCCACGGACACCCGCTCCGCCAAGGCCGCCGAGGCCAAAGCCAAAGTCCGGGAGAGCATCCGCGCCATCAGACCCGACGTGCTCGCTTTGCAGGAGATGGGCGGCACCAACGCGCTGCTGGAACTGCGCGACTCCCTGAAAGACGAAGGGCTTGACCTTCCCTATTGGGAGCACGTCACCGGCTTCGACACGAACATCCACGTCGCCGTCCTGAGCAAGTTCCCCTTCATTGCCCGCCGCCCGCACACCGACGACAGCTTCCTGCTGAGCGGACGCCGTTTCCGGGTCAGCCGCGGCTTTGCCGAAGTGGATGTCCAGGTGAACACGAATTACTCCTTCACCCTGATCACGGCGCACCTCAAATCCAAGCGCGCCGTCGCCCAGGCCGACGAAGCCGAGTTGCGCCTGGAAGAAGCGAAGGTGCTGCGCGAGAAGATTGACGATCGCCTGGCCGCCGACCCCAAGGCCAACCTCGTTATCCTCGGCGACTTCAACGACACCAAAGACTCGGCCTCGACGAAGGCCGTCATTGGCCGGGGCAAGCTCAAGCTGGTGGATACGCGCCCCGCTGAGCGCAACGGCGACAACACGCCCAGCCCCAACCCGGCTTGGGAGCCGCGCAACGTCACCTGGACGCATTATTACGGCAAAGAGGACACTTACAGCCGCATTGATTTCCTCCTCATCAGCCCCGGCCTGGCGCGCGAATGGGTGGCCAGCGAGACTTACGTGCTGACCTTTCCCAATTGGGGCGTCGGCTCCGACCATCGCCCGATCGTGGCGACGTTTGAGGCTGAGGATAAGTGAAGCCGCTGGGGCCGCTCGCCCGGCCCCCAAGCCTCCGGAAAACCGTTATTAGGGGAATATGCCCTTGGCTGGGAGGCTAACCTCGACTATGCTCCTTTGCCATGAAATGGACTGAGACCATCTTGCGCTGGCGGCAATTGACTACAGAAGCGCAGCAGCGGATTCGCTGGGAGCGCATTCCGCGACAAGTCGCTTTGTCCATGGCTTTCGAGGAGGAACCGGTCAAGCTTTCATGGCTCCAGACACTACACCACCAAGCGGCGCCACCCGCTATATCCAAACAACCCGCGGGCTCCTAAGCTACAGCCAGTTGGCTCCACTTCTGGCCGAGAGAGTGTTGCTCGTCGAGCGCAGCATTGCAGCCGGCACTTTCGGCGCCGGGAATCTCTCCCCGGACCTCATTCTCGAGTTCCACCGTGAAATTGCAGGGGACCTTTGTCCTGAGTGGGCAGGTCGCTGGCGTGATGCCGAGGTTCGTGTCGGCGAACATCACCCGCCTCCGCCTTACCGTGTTCCGCTGCTGATGCGCGACTTCGGCGAAGACTTGGGTGTGCGCCTCCAGAACGCCACCGGCCCCATGGATGACCTGTTGTTGGAGACCTTGGCTTTTGCCGAGGGTCGCCTCCTCTCGATTCACCCCTTCACGGACTTCAATGGCCGGGTAACGCGGCTGTTTCTGCGAGAGTTGTTGCGCCGACTGGACCTGCCTCCCGTTGACCTGGTACCGACCTGCTCCGCAGATGAGGCCCTGTATCGCGCCGCCCTCCGCGCGGGCGACGGTTTAGACTGGAAGCCCCTCATGGAGATTTGGCAACGGCGATTCGAGCAGTTCAGCGACTCGCCCGCGTGAATTGCAAGTTGCGTAACGCAAAGGCACTGCAGGGTGCAAAGACACACCGCAAGGCCGGCTCTCCCGCAGACACCCGGGATGTAGGTGCTCGGCAAGAACTGCCCTGCCGTAGTAGCTTGATATCTGCCCCCGACTTGCCGAGAAGCCCATTGACGTGTCACCGTAGCGTGAGGCAGTTTCCCGCCAAATGAAACTACGCGACGTAAACACAAGGGGGGCCAACCCTCCGGCTAAACGCCTCTGGAAAGTCCATTGCATGGAGGACTCGCACCCTGGCATGTGGCAGCGCTGGTTCGTGAACCAATGCGCGGCGGTAGGCTGGGCCGGCATGTGGGGCTTTCGTCTGAGAGGTGAGCGCCCAATGGCGAAGTGGGTCTCCAGAGGGGAATCGAAACACGGCGGCTGGGTGCGGGTCCGTGGCTTGATTGACGAGATCCAGCCCGGGGATCATATCGTCGTATCGCTTCGAGGTCACAGGATAGGACGCATCGGGGAAGTCACCGGAAAGGCGATTGAAGACGATGATTGGGATCCTCTGGTTCCCCGTAGCAAAGACGAGCCTGATGGAGGAATCGGCAGACGGATCTTTGTACGGTGGGAGTTGGAAACTGGACCGGATGACCGGAAACTGGTCGTGGCTCTGCCGGAGCGCGCTCGCCTCACACAGGGACAACTACGACCTACGGTCGCCGAACTTCCCATGTCGAGGCTGGACAGCCTGCGCGAGGCGATGAACGATCCTTCGAATTGGGTCGGCCTCTCTGAGTTCTCATACGAGAAAGCGCTGTCGGACTACATCGGTGCATACCCGCATCTGTTAGAAGACGGGCTGCTGCCACATCCCAACAAGAAGGTTCGCGAGAGGGTCTTTCGTGACCGTAGCCGGCTCGACGTGCTGCTGGAAGATCGCGATGAGATCGCAGTCATCGTCGAGTGCAAACAAGGTCAGCCGACCGTGCATAACGTTCGCCAGTTGCAGCACTACCTCAAGCAGTTTAAACGCGCGGAGCGGCAGAAGGTGCGTGGCATCCTTGTGCACGGAGGTGCCCGAAAGCTCAGGGCCGACGTTCGCCGGGCGGCCGGGAAGAAACCGACAGTTGAGCTCGTGCAGTTCAGCGTCGGCGTTGACTTCTCAAGAAGCGGCTAGACCAGGAGTCTGTTGTCGGCAAGCGGCGGCGGACCACACCGCGTCAGAGGTCATGTGCCGCGGTTGCTGGCGGCGGGTCTGACGGTCGGCGGAGTTCTCAAGGCTCAAGCAGTGGATTCGAAACCGACCACAAGTCCACCACCTAGTAAGTTTCATTGAGATGTGAGGTATGAATATCTCCGCGCCCCTTCGCACCCTTCCGATTTGATTGCATTCCGTGTTGACAGGATGGGGCGGTGCCATCTGATTGAAGGCATGAGGCAGACAGATTTAGCCGCAATCGAAGCATCCGCCGTCCGTTTGTTGAGCCGTGAGGAAGCGGAGCGGGAGGATCGGCTTTACTGGCATTCCAAAACGCCGGCTGAGCGACTCGCCGCCGCCGAACAATTGCGCCAGGTCGCTTATGGCTACGATGCTGCTACCGCCCGAATTCAAGCGGTTGTTGTCCGCACTGTCCCTAAAGGGGGTTGAGTGTTTGGTGGTCGGCGGTTATGCCGTGATCTTCCACGGCTAGGGTGAGCGGGGCGCAAGCGTTTTGCATGCGCCATGCAAGCGGGCTGCTGGCGCGTTGCTAGGCAGGTGCTATCGTATTCTCTTCGTATCTTCTTCGTATCTTCTTCGTATTCTCTTCGTATTCTCTTGGTGTTTGCAGGGCGTGCTGCCTCTGGACTCCTCTTCCACCTTCGGGAGCAACGCGGTGGCAATCGTCGGCTTTTTGCACGCTGCATTTTTCATTCTGCCTTCTTGTTTCTAATTTGGGCGCTTGAATTTGGCGCGACGCTGATTTACAACACCCGCCGCAAAATGAACGAGAATAGTGGGCTTCCTTTAGTCGCGCCGCGAGTCATACCGGTGCTCGACGCTGCGTTTCGGCCCGCAGTGCTGGCGAACCGCGCTTTTCGGGCGCAGGCGCGTGCCACGGGCAACGCCGTGGTCGTCCGCCTGGGCCTGGAACAGACCGACGGCAACGTCTCCCATTTCACGACCTCGATCCTGCCGGACAGCCATCCGCAGGCGGCGGGCAACTTCACTTACCTCGAACGCATCACGAAGTTTCTGCTCTGGTCGCGCGGCGGATTCCGCATTCATTTCGAGGGGCCGGCCCCGCTCGCAGCGAAGCTGGGGGCGCATTATCGCGACACCGCCGCGGGAAAGTTCGACTCGAAGCTCGTGGCCGAGGGGATGTTCGATCACCCGATAGACGTGGTCCACACGAAGGCCCTGCCGGCGGAGCGCCGCAGTGCCGGTTCGCTGGGCCGCCATCTGGACGGGTGCCGCATTGGCTTCGACCTCGGCGGCAGCGACCGCAAGGTGGCGGCGGTCATCGAAGGCAAGGTCGTGTTCAGCGACGAAACCGTCTGGGACCCGTATTTCCAACCCGACCCCCAGTATCACTATGACGGCATCATGGATTCGCTCAAGAAGGCGGCGGCGCACTTGCCGCGGGTGGATGCCATCGGCGGCAGCGCGGCGGGGATTTATGTCAACAACCGCGTGAAGGTGGCGTCTCTGTTCCGCGGCGTGCCGCCGGAGGTGTTCAAACGGCGGGTCAGGGATATGTTCCTCGACATCCGGAAGGCCTGGAACAATGTCCCGCTGGAGGTGGTGAACGATGGCGAGGTCACCGCGCTGGCCGGCTCCATGTCGCTCGGGCTGAACCGTATCCTGGGCATTTCGCTCGGCACCAGCACGGCGGGAGGCTACGTCAATGCCGAGGGCAATATCACTTCCTGGATCAACGAGTTGGCGTTCGTGCCGGTGGATTACAATCCCCAGGCGCCGACCGACGAATGGTCCGGGGACTACGGCTGCGGCGTGCAGTACTTCTCGCAGCAATGCGTGGGGCGCCTGCTCGCGCCCGCGGGCATCGAGGTGGACGCCAAGCTGCCGCTCCCCGAGAAGCTCAAGCACGTTCAGAAGCTCATGGACCAGGGGGATGGCCGCGCCCGCAAGATCTATCAGACCATCGGCACCTACCTCGGCTACGCTATCCCGCACTTCACCGATTTCTACGAGTTGGGGAATGTGCTGATCCTGGGCCGGGTCACTTCCGGGCCGGGCGGTGACATCATCATCGCCGGAGCCAAGGAAGTGCTGAAAATCGAATTCCCCGAGCTAACCGGCAAGATCGCCTTCCACATTCCCAACGAAAAAGACAAGCGGCATGGCCAGGCGGTCGCCGCCGCCAGCCTGCCGAAGGTGGGGTAGTTTAGTGAATTGAACCGCTGCGGATTTCCAATTAGACTTGCCTCATGAACTGGCGTGAACACATCGTGAGCGACCCGCAGATCCTGCGCGGCAAGCCTTGCATCAAAGGCACCCGCATTCCGGCTGCGTTGGTTCTTGGGTATTTGGCTGCCGGTCGTGGAGCCGATGCCATCCTCCTGGAGTTTCCTGATCTGACCCAAGAAGATGTGGCGGCTTGTCTTGATTACGCCCGCGACCTTGCTGAATTCACAAGCGTTGCGACATGAGCCTTCGCTTTCTCAGCGATCAGTGCGTTCCCTCCGAGATCACCGAATCGCTCAAGCGGGGGAGCCCTGAGGTTATCCTGCTTCGCGAGGTGCTTCCAATTAACTCTCCGGACCCGGCCGTGATCGCCAAGGCGAAGCAGCTTGGTGCCATCCTGCTGTCGCTCAACGGCGATTTCGCCGACATCAGCACGTACCCGCCCGCGAAGTATCTTGGCATCGTTGCAATTCAGCTAAACAACCATCCCGAGACCATTCCATACCTCATGGCGGGACTCCTCGGCTTTCTATCTGATCATCCAGATCAGATGTTTTACCATGGCAAGCTCCTGGTTGTAGAACCACACAGAATCCGCATACGCGAATAGAATTATATGACTCCCTATCACAAACTCGTATCTGACTACGCGCGCCTCCTCAAAAGGGGCCGCACTTACCCTCTGGGAACCTTCAAGCCCGCTCCGCGGCCGGAGATTCCCGCCAATGCGCCCAAGGCGCTGTTCTTCGCGCCGCACCCGGACGACGAATGCATCGTCGGGGCCATGGCGGTGCGCCTGATGCGGCAAGCGCGCATGAACCTCATCAATGTGGCCGTCACCCTCGGCAGCAACAAGGAGCGCCAGCCTGGACGCTTGCGCGAACTGCAAAACGCCTGCAACTACATCGGCTTCACCCTCGTGACCACCGCGCCGAATGGGTTGGAGAGGGTCTCCCCGAAGACCCGCGAGCAGGACCCGAAGCATTGGGCCGACTGCGTCAAGGTCATCAAAGAGATCATCGAGAAGCACCAACCGAAGGTGGTTCTGTGCCCGCACGACCGGGATTGGAACAGCGCACACGTCGGCACGCATTATCTGGTGATGGACGCGTTGAAACAGATGCCGGCCAGCTATGAATGTCACCTGATCGAAACTGAGTTCTGGGGCGCGATGACCGACCCTAACCTGATGGTCGAGATCAGCGCGGAAGACCTGGCCGATATGATGGCCGCGACGACGTTCCACGTCGTGGAAGTGAATCGCAATCCTTACCATCTATTGCTGCCTCCCTGGATGATGGATAATGTGCGCCGTGGGAGCGAAGTCGCCTGCGGACAGGGTGGGGCCGCGCCCGATTTCACGTTCGCTGTTCTCTACCGCCTGCGCAAATGGAGCAAAGGCCAGGCGACAAAGACGTTCGAGGGCGGCAAGCAGGTGCCTCTCTCCATGAACGTCGGCGAACTCTTTGCATGAAGGAGAAGTTCATGCGGGAGGCCATCCGCCTCTCCATTCAAATGATGCGCCGCGGTAAGGGCGGTCCCTTCGGCGCTGTGGTCGTGCGGAACGGTAAAGTGGTCGGGCGGGGCTCAAACCAGGTCACCTCGACCAACGATCCGACGGCCCACGCCGAGATTCTCGCGATCCGCGAGGCCTGCCAGCGCCTCAAGACGTTTCAGTTGGAGGATTGCGAGCTCTACACCAGTTGCGAGCCGTGCCCGATGTGTCTGTCCGCGATCTACTGGGCGCGCCTGGGCCGAGTCTTCTACGCCAATACCCACCAGGACGCCGCGACGATTGATTTCGATGATGAGTTCATCTACCGGGAAGTCGCGCTGCCTATCGGGAAGCGCAAGCTCAAGATGAAGCAACTCCTTCGCGAGGAGGCTCTCGCCGCCTTTGCCGAGTGGCAGCAGAAGACAGACAAAATCCCGTATTGAACGAAGGCAACTACGCTAAGGTCAAAGCCATGAGGCAGCTATCAAGGCTGTTTACGATTGGCGGGAGGAAATGATGAGACTGAATCAAGCGCTATTCGTTGGCGGTGTCGTTTTGGTGGCGGCGGCGGGGTTGGCGTTGTCCCAGGACAAGGCTTCCGCGCCAAGCACCTCGCCCAAACTCACGACTCCCCACGAGGCACAACCACCCGCTCCTGCAAAAGTCACCAAGCCTGCCGCCGGTTATCCGGTCATTTGCTACCTTGAACAGCGCGACCGCACGATCACGGTCAAGGCGGGTCCTAAGGGGCCAGTGTATTGCGTCAAGGCGGCGAGCGGCAAGGTCCTCTACGACAACGTCTCGTTAGAACAACTCAGTGCGCAGGCGCCGGCGCTGGGTGAATTCCTCAAAACTGCGGTGGCTGGCGCTCCGGGGGCCAAGGCCGACGCGCGGGTTCGCATCAGGATCGATGCGAGTATGCCGTAAGATGGCGTCAATAGGCGTCCTTTGCAGGTGCTTTCCGGGCTGAAATTTCCAACATCCGCTGAATTGGAAGGCCAGCGCGGCTGATAATCTCCGGGCTTAACTCGATGCGCGGTGCGAGGTGTTTCATGCAATCCCTCAGCTTCTCCAGCGTGTTCATCTTCATGTACTTGCACTCGCTGCACCGGCAGGGATCGGTCGGCGCGCGCATCACGTCGAAGACCGGCGCGCAGACGAACTCCTTGCCTGGGCATTCTTTTTGGAGCCGGTGGATGATCCCGGACTCGGTCACCACGACGAACTGCTTCGCCGGACTGGATTGGCAGTAGGTGATCATCTTCTCCGTCGAGCACACCGCGTCGGCCAGCTCGCGCACCTCGTGCAGGCTCTCGGGATGCACCACCACTTTGGCCTGCGGGAAAGACTTCTTCACGCGCAGCAGGCTTTCCCGCCGGAACTCGACGTGCGCGTAGCAGTTGCCCTTCCAGAGAGTCATCGGCCGGCCCGTCTGCTCCATCACCCACTGGCCGAGATTCTCATCCGGCACGAACAGCAGGTCCTTGTCTTTAGGCGCGGCCTGGACGATTTTCACGGCATTGCCGCTGGTGCAAATCACGTCGCTGAGTGCCTTCACCGCGGCGCTGCAGTTGATGTACGTGACGGTGTAGAAATTGGGGTTCGTCTTCTGAAACGCAGCCAGCTTATCCGCGGGGCAGCTTTCCTCGAGCGAGCACCCGGCGTCTTTGTCCGGCAGAACGACGATCTTCTCTGGGCTCAATATCTTCGCCGTCTCCGCCATGAAATGAACGCCGCAGAAGACAATGACGTCAGCTTTGGTCTGGGCGGCTTGCTGGGAGAGCCCAAGGGAGTCGCCCACGTAATCCGCGACGTCCTGAATCTCGGGCACCTGGTAGTTGTGGGCGAGGATGACCGCATTAAGCTGCTTCTTGAGCACGAGAATCTCGCGTGCCAACGCATCAAATTGCCCTCGCGGCATCGGTTTGCGCACGGGGAAGCGATCCACGCCAGGCGGCGACAGTAGAATCGAATCAGCCATTGATAGAGGTTAGCGTCAGCCGGAGAAGGCGTCAATCGAAGCCAAGCGCGCTAGCCTCGGTTCTCCTGCCCTGGACCTTGTCCCGACGGCGCTGCCCTCTACTCACGTTTCTCGTTTCTTGCCTGCCAGCAGCGCCTCTCTGCCCACCAGATACAAGAACAGGCTTAGCACGAAAAACGGCAGCATCGCCAGCCAATCCGCGTTCGGGCCGGCGAAGAACGGATTGTGCGCCTCGGCCCATTTTGTCAGGCCCGCACTAAAGTCCCCAAAGCCGCCTTCTATGAAAGCAATGAGAATGCCCGCGATCGCCCCACCGGCAATGTAACCACTGGCCAGGAGCACTCCCGGGCTCTTGTCTCCTTCGGCGGTCAATTCTTCTTCCGTCAATTTGTGTTCCCGCAACTGATGGCGCAGCCGTTTGTCCACCAGCCAGCGCACCAGCCCACCGACGAATACCGGGGCGGAAGAAGAAATCGGGAGATACACGCCGACCGCAAACGCCAGCGATGGGATGCCGCTCAATTCCAGCACAATGGAGATCATCACGCCGAATAGCACCAGCGCCCACGGCAACTTCCGGTCGAGTATGCCCTTGACTATGTAGCTCATGAGCGTCGCTTTGGGCGCGCTGAACTTCCGCACTTGCGTGCCATCGGGCCGGGTCGTGTATTCGCCGTTGATGCCCGGGTCCACCAGCCATGCCGCTTTGCCAGTGTCATCCAGCAGGAACTTGTGGTTGTCGCCAGTCTGCGCATCGGGTTGGAACCAAACAAAATACTTCCTGGGCGCAATCTCTCCCGCATGAGACTTCAGCCCCAGCAATCCCTGTATCTTCCCTTTGAACCCGCCGCCTGTGGGGTAGAACTCGGTCTTCAGGCCGGCGAGGTTTGCTGAGGGCACGCGCAGGTCCGGGGCGACTTGCGCTGCGGGAACATAGGTCCGGGCGGTGGCATCCAACTCAAGCAGGATCGGCCCCAGCACCAATGCGCTGGCGGCCGCGCCGGCCAGAATGGAAAGCTGCTGATAACTGGGCGTGGCGCCGAGCAAGAAGCCGGTCTTGAGGCTCTGGGAGGTGGCCCCGGCGTTCGAGGCAGCGATGCACACGATCCCGCCCACCGAGAGCGCCGTGACGTAATAAGTCCCGCCCGTCCAGCCCACGAGCAGGAAGATCAGGCAAGTTAGCAGCAAGGTGGCGACCGTCATGCCGGAGATGGGATTGGAAGAGGAGCCGATCTCGCCCGTGAGTCGCGAGGAAACAGTGACAAACAGGAAGCCGAACACCACGATCAGGGCAGCGCCCAGGAAATTCATGTGGAGGGTGCGCGCGGCAAGGATGGCCAGCATCAGTGCCACGATGCCCCCGCCGACAAACTTCATTGACAGATCCCTCTCGGTGCGCGCCATGGCTGCGCGCCCGGTGGCTGCCCGCCGGAAATCCGTCACGCCCGCCCGGAGGCCGCGAACGATACTGGGCAGCGAGCGCCCGAGGCTGATGATGCCGCCCGCCGCCACCGCTCCGGCGCCAATATACAGCACGTAATCGCCGCGGATATTGTCCGGGGACATTTGACTAATGAGCTTCTTGCCGGGCGCAACAATTGTCGTCATGCCGGCGCCGAAGAACTTGATGAGCGGTATCAGCAGCAAGTAGGACATGACTCCGCCCGCCATCATGATCGAAGAGATTCTCGGGCCGATGATGTAGCCGACGCCGAGCAACTCGGGGGAGATCTCCGCTGATATCGACCCCGCTTTCAGCGGCGCGCCCAGCACCTTCTCCGGCACATCCTTCCAGAGCCGGAATGCGGACATCAGGGTCTTATAGACCAGTCCAAGGCCGAAGCCCGTGAAGATGGTGGTGGCATTGAGCGCGCGCTCCGGCTGGCCGCGCCGTTGCCCGTCGCGAATGGCGGCCTCCGAGGCCATCGCGATGGATTCGGCATTCGCACCGGCTTTGAGCACTTCGGCACAGGCCGTGCCTTCGGGATACTTGAGCCGCCCGTGCTCCTGCACGATGAGCGCTCGCCGCAGCGGAATCATCATCAGGATGCCCAGCAGGCCGCCGAGCAGCCCGACGAGCATCACCCGGCCAATCTCGAGGTCAAACCCGAGAATCATAATCGCCGGCATGGTAACACCGAGGCCGAAGGCGATGGACTCGCCGGCAGACCCAGCGGTCTGGACAATGTTGTTTTCCAGAATGGTGGCGTCGCGTCCGCCCGCCTTGGACCACAGTCGGAAGAGCGCAAGCGAGATCACTCCGACGGGGATGGACGCGCTCACGGTGAGGCCGACCTTGAGGACGAGGTAGAGCGACGAGGCGCCGAAGACCATACCCAGCAGGGTGCCGAGGATGATGGCGCGGGGCGTGCATTCGCGCATGTTCGCGCCGGGCGGTATGTAAGGGTTCGGACCGGTGCCGGAGCCGGTGGTCGATCGGTCTTCACTCGCCATAAGCTGCGGACTCTTCCGCAAAAACCCGCCCGATGCTAGCCTAAAGTTGGAGGAGCGGCCCGAGCGCGCTCCAGGAGTGCGGAGTTCCTACGGCCTATGCCGCGCGAGGAAGCCTCGCTCGGTCCCCGCCAAATCGGCCCGTCGTTGCCGGGCAAGGACTTCGCCATAGACGCGCAGATCACGGACCAGCATCTCCAGCCGCTGATTAAGCGCGTCGCTGGCAATCTTACCGTCCTTGACGTCGATATTCTCGGTGAGCGACACGCCATAAGGCAGCGTCCAGGCGTAACATTGGCGGGCCACGGTGCGCAGTTGGTCGATCGCCGTTAGCCCCTTCTCGTGGGAGGCGACGATCGCGGCAAACAGCTTGCCCGCAAACTCGTGCCAGAAGTGGTCGAGGAAGTTCTTCATCGCCCCGCTGATGCCACCATGGTAATCGGGTGAACCCAGGACAATCACATCTGCCTGATGCACCCGGGCCTGCAAGGCGGCGTAGCCGGGCAAGTCGTGCGCGGTGTCCGGGTTGTAGAGCGCGAGCGGCTCCTTCTGGAAATCGAGGACATCGACGGCGCAACCTGCAGCCTCGAGTTGTTGGGCCACGTGGCGGACGACGACGCGCGTCACGGAATCGCGCTGCAGGCTGCCGACGACCGCCAGGACGTTTAGGGGTGCCTCTCTCATTCTAGCCTTTTGCCAGACCACACTGCGCCTGTTGTCGCAGGGCGTGGTCCACCAGGACGAGGGCAGTCATCGCCTCGACGATCGGGACCGCGCGCGGCAACACACACGGATCGTGACGGCCCCGGGCCTTCAGCGTGGTGTTCTTGAACTTGTTGTCCACTGTGTCCTGGTCGTGCATGACGGTGGCGACGGGTTTGAAGGCGACCCTGAAGTAAATAGTCTGGCCGTTCGAGATGCCGCCTTGTATGCCGCCGGAGCGGTTGGAGGTGGTAAGGACCTGGCCGCCTTTCGCGCGGAACGGGTCGTTATGCTGCGTGCCGGTGAGCAGGATGCCGCCGAAGCCGGAGCCGATATCGAATCCCTTTGACGCGGGCAGGCTCAGCATGGCCTTGGCCAGGTCCGCTTCGAGTCGGTCGAAAACCGGTTCACCCCAGCCGGGCGGAACCCCGCGCGCGACCCCCTCGACAATGCCACCGACGGTGTCACCGGCCTGGCGCATCTTCTCGATCAGCCGAATCATCCTTTGCGCCGCAACCCGGTCGGGGCAGCGGATGATGTTGGACTCGATGTCTTTGGCTTTGACCTTCTCGGGGTCCACTGAGGCCACGATGCGCTGAACCTGTTGCACATAAGCGAGGACTTCGACGCCGTAGCGCTGACGCAGGAGCTTTTTGGCAATGGCGCCGGCGGCAACGCGGCCGACGGTTTCGCGCGCGCTGGTGCGCCCGCCGCCGGGCCAGGCGCGGATGCCGAACTTGGCCTGGTAAGTGTAATCGGCGTGGGAGGGGCGGAACTTGGCGGCCATTTCGCTGTAGGCTTCGGGCCGGGCGTCTTCGTTTCTGACCCACATGGAGATCGGGGTGCCGAGCGTCTTGCCTTCGAAGGTGCCTGAGAGAATCTGCACGGTGTCACTCTCCTTTCGCGGCGATACGATCTTCGATTGGCCGGGCCGGCGGCGGTCTAAATCCGGCTGGATGTCGGCCTCGGTCAACGGGAGCCGCGGCGGGCAGCCATCCACCACCACGCCGACTCCGCCGCCATGCGATTCCCCCCAGGTGGTGATGCGGAAGAGATTCCCAAACGTGTTTGCCATGCGCCTAGCTTGCAGGAAAAGGGGGCGGTGGTCAAACCTGGAGAGGGCGCATCTCGAGGGGCAATCACCCTTGCCCGCGAGCACGGCGACTTTCTGGATTTGGCGGTTACAGCTCCCAGCCCTTGCGCGGCTGGCGCCGGATGAACTGGGCGGCTTCGGGAGCGTTGGTGGCGAGCATCTTCGGGCCGTCCCATTCGAGCTTCTTCCCCGCGCGCAGCGCGACGCAGCCGAGCAGGATGATCTCTGTCAGGTAAGCCGCGATGTCGAAATTCGAATAGCCGGGCTGGCCGCCTTTGCAGGCCGCAATCCATTCCAGGTGATGCCGTGTGTCGCCGGAGTCACCCTGAAACGCATTGCGGGGAATCGTCTGCGGAATGGCCTTTACGCCCTGGTGGCTCTTGCCGTCGAGGAACTCCTTCTCGTCCTTGAGCTTGACGAAGAATTGAGCGCCGTAGTCGTCCGGCGAGAAGAGCGTCCCTTTGTCGCCGAGCAGCAGACAACCGCTGCCAGGAACTTTGTCCAAAAACTCCTGCACGTCGGCGGTGGCCTCTTTAGGCGGCTTGCTGCTGCCATCATGCCGGTAGGGACTGTTCGCAAGCGGATTGCCCCCATCGAACCACCAGAAGGTCACGGGCGGCTGGCCCTCGCGGGCCGGGAACTCGAAGCGAATCTTGGACTTGAGCGGATAGGATTCCTTGTTAATGGCGGAGCACTCCGCTTCGACCGCCACCGGGAAGCCAAGCTTGAGCGCGCGAAATGGCATGTTCGCCGTATGGCATGCCATGTCGCCCAGCGCCCCGGTGCCGAAATCCTGCCACCCGCGCCAGTTGAAAGGATGATAGATTCCTCGCCGGGGCCGGCCCTTGCCTTTGCCTGTGCTGGTCGTCTCGGGCACCGGAGTTGCGGACTGTTCCAATTTGAAAGGACGCCACGCCGCCGGGCCGAGCCACAGGTCCCAATCCAGGTTAGCGGGGACAGGATCCTCTCCGGCTGGCCGATCCATGCCCTGGGGCCAGATCGGCCGGTTGGTCCACACGTATACCTGCCGCACCGGGCCGATAAAGCCCGCTTGTACGACCTCCACGGCACGGCGCAGGCCATCCTCGGCGCTGCCTTGATTGCCCATCTGCGTGGCGACCTTGTATTCACCGGCAAGCTGGCGCAACAGCCGGGCCTCGTAAATCGTCTGCGTCAACGGCTTCTGGCAATAAACGTGTTTGCCCAGACGCATCGCCATGCTGGCAATCGTGGCGTGGAGATGGTCGGGCGTGGCGACGATGACCGCGTCCAACGACTTTTCCTTCTCGAGCATCACGCGGAAGTCCTTGTAGAGCGTAGCGCTGGGATACCGCTGGTGCGCGCTGGCGGCGGCTCGCTCGTCCACGTCGCACAAGGCGACGATATTTTCGCTGGCGCAACAGCCGATGTCGCTGGCGCCTTTGCCGGACACGCCCACCGCGCCGATGTTCAGCTTGTCATTCGCCGACAGGCGGCGCGGCTGGGGTTGGGCGTAACCCGTCAGCGCCGTGGCGCTGGCGGCGAGGGCGGAGTAGTAGAGGAATTGGCGGCGGGAGATCCCGGACAGCGGAGTAGAGATGTGCTTAGACATAATTACTGGCCGTTGAGCCTGCCCCCTTCTCGGCCAAAAGCAATCACGAGTTTCTGCACGAGTTTCTGCACCCGGGCCCGTGTCTCAAGGTTTCAAGCTCACACGGTAGAAGCGAGCCGCCGAGGCGGGCGCGGTATCGATCACGTAAGCTACCGGCCCGGTGGTCACCAGGTTGGTCACCGGAAGCCAGTTCGGACTGGTGAGGTTATCAGCCGACTCCAACGTGTAGCTGCGGCCGATCAGCGCGGTCCAACTGAGCCGGAAGCTGTCGGCAGCCCAGGCAGCGTTGAAGATGTGTGGTACAATGTCCGCGTCGGGGGTGAACGCCAGGCCTCGGTAGAGCTGGTTAGGACCTGCAGTGACGAGCGTAATGACGGGGGAGGCTGGTCCCGCATCGACGAGGGTTACCAGGCGGTTGGTCGTGGATTCGGCGGTCGTAGCGTAAAGCACCGGGCGCGCGCCGGAAAAGTCCACTGCCAGGCCGCGGGCACCGGCATTCGTCAGGCCGGCAAACACGTAGCTCAAGGCCCAACTCCCACCGCTGAGATCCCAACGCTGCAACCCGCCCTGGCCCGCCAGCGTGTCGTCCGCGACGTAGGCCGTAGTGGAATCAGGGCTGAAGGCGAAGCCAAACGGGCTGCCGTTGGTGCCAAGTGCGAGGACCAGCGAGAGCGGGCTGTCCGGGACAGTGGGCGTGCCGCTGAGCCGCCACACTCCGGGCGTGCCGGAGCTGGTGCTGAAATACAGATTAACGCCGAGCTGTTGAATGAGGCGGGTGTTGTCCACGTTGGTCTGCACGGTGGCGGCCGCGGCGTCACCGAAGTAGAACGTGCCGCTGTTAGCCCCGGCGCCCCAGTAATTGCCGCGACCGTCGCTGGCACCAGAACGGATGTTGTTTTTGCTGTATTGATTCGTGGTGACGCCGACGAGCGCGAAGGTGCCGGCGAGGTCGAGGGCGCCCAGGACACGGGGCACGCTTTTGGAGCTGGAACTGGCTAGCGAGGAAGTGCTGTTGGTCAGGGCAATGTGGTAGCCGGCGAGCAGGAGCAAACGGCCGTCGGCCGAGCGGGTCAAACCGCCTTCGGACGAGGCGCTGCCACTGACAATGAGGGCGTTGGTGGCGTTGGCTGGGATGGCAATCGAATTGAGGAAGGAGCCATTAGTGCTGAACTGGTCGAGGAAGACAGAGTTGCCGTGGCTGCCGAGGCTTTCGGCACCGTCGCCGACTCGGAGCACGGCGAGATTGCCGGCCAGGAATTGCTGGGCGGAATAGGCGGCGTAGCTGTTGCTGGAAACGACCGAGCCGGAACTATTTTGCAGGATCAGTGGTGAGTTGCCACGCGGGCTCAGGTAGCCGCCGCTTGGACCTTGTACATAAAGATTCTGCCCGGCGCTGGGGCCGTTGGTCCGGGCCCGGAACGCGCTCACGTTGGGCGAAAGGTAAAGCGACCCGCCGGCGGGAATGACCGTGCCTCCGCGGAACTTGTAACCAACTGCGCCATTTACCTGCCAGTTGGACACGTCCACCGCATAAGAATTCGTGTTGCGCAACTCGACATATTGCTCGTTCAGGTTGCCGCTGAGCGGGCTGTAATCCCACGTGGCGAAATAGACCCCGGCGTCCGCCGGCTGCGCGCTGGGGATGCGGTCGCCGTTCAGCGTGGCGTTGGGGCTGTTGTAGAGAAAACTCCGGCGGCCGGCCAGATGCGTGGAAATCGTCCGCTCGGCTTCCGTGCGCAAGATGCTCAAATTGGTGTTGCCCCAGGGCGGCCCCCAGGCAGCGAAATCCAGGATTGCGTCCGACAGTGTGATGTTGGTCGGCTGCATGAGATCCTCGGCGTGGCGGATGATGGGTTCCAGGACAAGCTGGTTCGAGGGCGTCCCGGACGGCATGAGGATGGTGTCCATCAACGTACGCAGCCGGCGCAGATACATCTGGCGGAATGCGGGCGTGCTGAAGAAGAGGTCGAAGAGCCGGTTCGAAGGCTTGCCCTGCTGGACCGGGTCATAGAAGTTCAGCACGTTGGTCTGGTAAAGGATGTCGCTGAAATAGCCGAGGCTGTCCACCCAGTTGCGGCCCCAGCTCAAGTCCACGTCCCACGGCAAGATGGCCCATTCGCCCGTGCCATCGTTGTCGTGAAAGAGGTAGTAATTCTTGTGGCCCAAGTCCTGATTGCTGGTCAGCGCCATCGTGGCGAAGTAGCCGGCCACCTGAGGCAAATCCAGATTATCCCACGCGTAGGTGACGCGCGTGGCCTGCGCGATTCCCTCGTCCAGGTTCGTGATGAAGGCGGTCAGGTCGTCGGTGCCCTCCCACTCGCGCGTCTTCTTTTCATTGCCCGAAGCGCTGCTCAGTTCGTTGTACATCTTGTAGAGCGCGCCGTTCGGATCCAGGCCGAGGCGGCTCAGGAAGTAGTCGTCGCCGTCCTCCACCATGTCTTCAATGCCGAAGAATGTGCCGTTGCGCTGCACACGCACGGGGAAGGAGAAATGTCCGTAGGCGCCGCTCATCGCCACCGCTTCGTAAGTGAGCGTCGTGTGCATCCGCATCTTATCGCCGTAATTGCTCAGAAGCCGGATGTTCTTCTCGCGCGAGGCGCCGGGCTGGTAAAGGAGTTGGTGGTCCTTTGGCAGGGAAATGTTATAGCTCTTCTTCGGCCAACCGGCAGAGGTTTGCCCGTGCAGACTAATCGAGAGGTTGTCGTAGAGTTCGCCCAAATAGAACATCGAACCTTGCGTGCCCGTGGTGGTGTCACCTGCGGCGACGTTTTGCACGAACAGATACACCACCGGCAGGAGGGTCTGAATGGTCGGGTCGGCCACAACTGTCCCGAGGCACTGCTGCGACTCCAGCGCGTCGGAAAAGATCGGCCAGCGCGAGAGGTTGCCCGCGGCGTCGGTGGCCGTCACGTAATAGCGGAGCAATTGCCCCGGCGAGGCGACGCCTGCCGGGATAACGCCGGTCCATACGCCGTCACCCGCCGCCGCGTCCGCGTTCGTGCCGGCGTCGTTCATGGGCACAGCGACTTCCGCGTTGAACATGACACGGTAATGCAGCGTGACGTTCGTGATCGGGCTGAAGGCTTGCGCGACCAGCGAGGTAACCATGAGTGAATTAGTGCTGAACACGATCGCGGGCGTGTGCCCCGCGCCGGTGATGATCGGGCCCCAGTCGGCGGGGCTGAGGCCATTCGGACCGCCGGGCGTCGCCTGAGTGAAATATCGCCAGGTCGTGCCTGTGTCGATGATGGTCTGCGCGACCAACTGGGCCTGCAACAAGAAGTCCGTGTTCGTGGCGGCTACGTTCAAGCCTTGAATGGCGAGCACGTTCGCGCCCGCCTGGAGATAGGGCAGGCCGACATCCAGGTCGAACGGAATCCACTTCACCGCGTCGAGGTCCAAATGACGCTGCGTAGCCGCTGAATTCCATGCGAGCTTGGCCGGTGCGTTCGAGCTGGCGATCAGATGGCCGTTGAGGTAGGCCGCGAAGCCGTCGTCGAACCGCACCTGGAGCTTCAGGCCGGTGAAGCTCGACGGGTCGGCGACCGTGAACGGAATGCGGACATAGGCCGTTGCGTTGCTGCCGTACATCAGCGACTTCACATCCGTGGCGATGTAACTCGTGTAATCTACCTTCTCCGCGTTCGTGGCGACCAGCGCAGCGAGTTCGTTATTAGCCAGCGCCCGGTACCAGACGGCCACCTCGTCAATCTGGCCGGCGAAGTAATTCCCCGTTGGGTCCCAGACGCCGCCGCCGCCGATGTTGAAATCGAATTCCGAGTCACCAAAGGTGGCCGGATTCGCCGCCGAGCTAGCCACAAGCTGGCCGTCCACGAATAATGCCAGGGTCCCGTTGCCGCCCACCGCCGCGACGTAATGCCACTGGTTGAGGGGATAAGGCCAGGAATAACTGGTCGAGCCATACACCGTCCAAACATTGAGAGTCGTGGCGTCGATGAAGCCGAACTCAATCGTGTCGTTCTGCCCGAACAAGCCGGTACGGCTTCCGGGCGCCGCCATGGGCTTGATCCAGCCGGCGATGGTGAAGGCGGGCAGATCGTCGAGAAGTTGATAGGGCCCGTTGACGTAGGCGTCGATGCCGTTGAAATACGGCGCGTAGTTGTTCGTTTCAAAGTAGCCGAATTGCGGCGGCCGCGGGCCGGCGTTGGTCAGAAAGAAGGTGCCGATGTAGCCGGCCTGGTCTTCGACACCTTCAGTGCCCGAATTCACCGCCGCCGGGCCGTTGGTTTCATTGAGCCGCCAGTAAGCCACGGGCTGTGTGTCGAGCATCTTCAAGTAAAAGGACTCCTCCTGCGGATCGTAGAGGCCCGTTTCGTAGCCGATGCCGTTGGTGGCCGTGCGCCAGCTCGTGGCCGCGAAGTCGGGCAGCGTCCACGTGGCGTCGTCCGCGGCATTGGCCGGGATGCAGTAGATGATCGAGGCGTTGCTGGCGATGAGCGTCGTGTTGCTGATCAGCATCTCGATGCCGCAAGAGACATCGGGAAACTGCGGCGGGAATTGCGGTGAGAACTGCGTGGCGATCGTGCCGTTCGGGTCCGTCAGCGAGAGATATTCGCCGGCGGCGTCGAGCTTGAAGTTCGTGTGGAGCGGCGCACCGGGCACCCGGCGGTCCTTGCCCGAGGCGAAGACCACCATGAAGCCCCCGGAGGCGAGGTTGGTCGCAGGAAAGAGCCACTCCGTGGGATCGCCCTCGTTGTCGCTCAACGCCCAGTTAAGCAGGCTGACGTTGGTCGTGGACGTGTTCTGGATCTCAATCCAGTCGGAGGGGTCGCCATCCTCGTCATACAACGTCCGGGTGTTACTTGCCATGAACTCAGTGATGCGTACTTGGGCGGGAGCAGCAAGGAGAGCACAAATGAACAAGAGGGCGGCCAATTGAATCTGAGGCAAACGCATACGACAGAGAACAATACTACTCCATCTGGCCAACCCTGCAAACTATGTTCGGCAACCCCGCGAACTGCAACCACGACTTTCTGCAGCCACGCAACCAACCCTCGTTGAATCCAAGGTGTGTTACTTTCGCGAAATTGTCTGCTTCCCTGCTTCCCGCCTTCGCTGTTCAAAAATAAGGCGCCAGCACGTTCCTCGCGACCTTCAGCGCCTGCTTCCGTCCTTCCAGTGTCTTGCCAAACGTGTCGTCCTCGACCTCGATGCAGACTGGGCCATCGTAGCCGACTTCGAAGAGCGCCGCCATGAACCGGGCCCAGTTGATGTCGCCCAATCCGGGAACGCGCGGCGTGTGCCACTCTTTCGGGAAGGCGAAGATGCCCACTTCGTTAAGGCGGTCCGCGTGGACGGTCATGTCCTTGGCATGCAAGTGGAAGAGCTTGTCCTTGAACTCGCGCAGCGGGCTGGCGGGGTCCATCTGCTGCAGGACCAGGTGGGAAGGGTCGTAGTTGAGGCCGAGGTTCCGGGATGGAATGTCGCTGAACATCCGCCGCCAAATGACTGGAGTGGTGGCCAGGTTCTTGCCGCCGGGCCACTCATCGCGCGAGAAGGACATTGGGCAGTTCTCGATGCCCACTTTAATGCCGTGATCTTCCGCAAACGCAATGATCGGCTTCCAGGTCTTGAGGAACCGCGGCCAGTTCTCGTCCACGGTCTTCGTCCAGTCACGTCCCACGAAGGTGTTGGCATTCTCGAGGCCGAGCTTCTCGGCGGCCAGGATGACCAGCTTGAAGTGATCCACCACTTTCCTGGAAACCACCGGGTCCGGATCAAGCGGATTTGGATAGTAGCCGAGCGCCGAGATGCTGACGCCGTGCCTCGCGCATCGGGCGTTGACCTCATCGGCCTGGGTGCGGGTGAAGCCGGCCACGTCAATGTGCGTGACGCCGGCGAACCGGCGTTCGGCCCTGCCGACAGGCCAGCACATGACCTCGAGGCACGCAAACCGCTCCGCAGCGGCGAATTCGAGGACCTGGTCGAGGTTAAGTTCAGGCAGGATGGCGGTGACGAATCCCAGTTTCATGTTGTGATTAGTTGATGGTTCCCGAGTGTGCCCATTGACAATGTGCGCTGCCATCAAAAACTTCCAGTGCGGGGCTGCATGGGCGTATCTGGACAGCATTACCAACCCGCGAGCGCAAAGGCCCAAACCCGAAACCCGAAATCCGAGGGCCGAAAGAAGGCCGAAACCCGAAATCCGAAATGCCCGAGCGTGGCTTCGGCCTTCGGTATTCGGCCTTCTTTCGGGTTTCGGCCCTCGGAATTCGGATTTGGGCGGCT
>Ga0182014_10000558_pt1 | contig 49600 bp, 44 predicted proteins | sample 612S2DmetaG_FD_120489 | JGI IMG/M metagenome (GOLD analysis project Ga0182014, IMG submission 120489) | Permafrost microbial communities from Stordalen Mire, Sweden - 612S2D metaG | ecosystem: Environmental > Terrestrial > Soil > Wetlands > Permafrost | place: Sweden: Stordalen | collected... | reverse complement strand
CCGCCGGCTTTCCCCGATCAGACGGACATTGCGCGCGTGTGCCACGATCGCCTCATGCCCCAGGTCGGAAAGAACACGGCTTACCCACGGCGAATGCGTACCGGTCTCCTTGTCTCGTGCGCCTCGAGCGCGTCGATAACTTGGGAGCTTAACGCATCCCGCTGGAGACCGGCCTTCTCATCCCATCTGTTGTCAGCAGATGAGAATCACATTGCGGTCTGCCGGCTATCAAGGAGCGAGGTCGGTGCTACTCTGGCCCAGATGAAAGCCCGCATCCCCGCCAATTCATCTAGGAAGCGCTCAGGGAAGCGAAATGCGGTACAGGTTCCGGTGAACGGTGGTGTTCACCCATGCATAGTGCTCGGGGTCCTTGCCAGGCACCAGCTCTCCGCGGCCAACCGATTGCGCACCCTGGACTACGCTCGCTTTGGCCTGCGGTGCAATCCCTCCCGCCGGAAGGTCCGTCAGGCTTTCCCCCGGCCCCACAGGAATCGCCAAACTTCGCCCTGGGCTGGTCCCTGACGGATCCTCCACCCCAACGAACAGGAACTTCCCGTCCGTCGACCACCTCTGAACGCAGTAGCTTGCGCAAATGCGCCGCGGGGCTCCGCCGTCCAGCGGAATTGCCGTTATCGCGGGAAGATCCCGTCCCGTCGTCTTGGCAACCGCAACTGCGGCCGTTACCCACCGCCGGCTCGGCGAAACGCCCTGGAAATCCAGGATGGGATACGAGAACACCTTCGAGCGGTGCGACCCGTCCGGATTGATCTGTTCCAGGTAGTTCGAGTTTCCCTCCGCCTGCTGGAAAAGGATCTGCCCGCGCGCGCCAAAATGGGGCGACCGTGCACCGGAAACTTCCACTTTCGTTGCGGGTGAGCTTCGGTCCACCGGCGCCAGCCACAACTGCGTCGATCCCTCCGAGGCAGCGGTCGTATACACCACCTCTTTGCCATCCGGCGACAGATCGAAGGCAGTCATTGAAATTCCAGAGAACACCGCCTCGCTTTTTCCCGAGTCCACCAGCGTGTGCCACAGTTCCGCGCCCGAACCCTCCCCACGCCGCAGAAGGTAATAGAGGACGCCGCCATCCGGGCTAAAAGTAGTAGACAGATTGCCAACCACTTCACCCTCCGAAGAAAGTGACCGCTCCCCGCTCCCGTCGTGAATCCAGATGGCGCTCTCATGCACTCCCACCGAGGTGATCAGTGCCCCATCCTTCGCCTGCACCGCCACTCCATCTTCTTCCGTTGGCCCAAAGGTGATTTGCTCCGGCTCTCCTTCCGGAAAGCGCTGCCGCCAGATGTGGCTCCGTCCTTCCACCGCGGCAGTGAAATACATCCAGCCCCCATCCGGCGACCACCCCGCAGAGGTGCACGCACCCGTCGGTCCAATCGGCCTTGGCGGGCTCTGGCCATCCAGCCCAACCAGCCGGCACGGCGCCCAGTCGCCGTTCCCGTTCATCTCTACTACCAATGCCCAGAGGCGATCCGGCGATGGAATAGAATAATGTGCCATGCCGCGCTCATGGGCGGGGAAATAAATCTCGCGCAGGCCTGCGCCTGTCACCGTTGCCGAAACCACCCCCATATGGATTCCCGACCGAATCTCGGAAAAGAGCAGCCGCTCCGGGTCCAGCCACACCAGTCCCGCGGCGTTCTTCAGCAGAAGATGAGGCTCGCCGCCCAACGCTGACACCTCGTACGTGGAAAACCCGGAACGCTCCAGCACTGTGTACGCAATCTCCGACCCATCCGGCGAGAATGCCAGCCCGTATTTCGGCCGCTCGTCGTCCGTCACCAGTTTGGCTTCTCCGTTCGGCAGCATCTTCACGTAGATTTGGTCGGACGTGAGAAAGCCATTGCCGCCGCGGATGAATGCCACCATCTGTCCATCCGTTGACAACGCCGGCGCAACCGCCGAATCCGTGAAATCCGTTAGCTGCGTATACCTGACCTCCGGCGGACGGTGCCGCGCTCGATAAAGGGCCATGCTGCCGAACGCAAGGACCACGCAGACCCCCGCTCCCACATACCAGCCCATAACCCTCCGCCGTGAAGGCAAAGCAGTTGCCAGAGCTGGTTCGGGCGTGACCTCAACCGGCAAGTCCGGCATAGCCGCCGAAACCGGCGCGACGAACCGGTAACCCATCCCGGTCACGGTCTGGATGAAATGCGGATCGTCGGGATCGTCGCGCAGCAGGTGCCGAAGCTTCCGAATCGCCGTATTGATGCCGTGTTCGGTGTCGACGAACACTTCGCTCGACCATAGCCGCTCCGCAATTTCCTGCCGCGTCACCAGCTGCCCCTCCCGCGAGGCCAGCAGGATCAGCAACTCCATCGGCTTGCGCTCCACGCGCAGCGGGTGGCCGTTGCGCACCAACTCGAACCGCCCGCAATCTAGGCAGAACTCGCCAAATTCGTACACCACTCCTGGCCTTCTGCCGGCCACGGAACGGACCTCCGGACTGGGCACGGGATTCGGCACGCCTCCTCCACCTCCTCAATTATTCTATGGGTGATCAGGAAAAGGTCCCATAGCAAAGGCTTTAGTGCTTTACCTAAACTTCACCTCGGCCTTTACCCCCTCTTCATTGCCCCCTCCGGCCCCTGACGGTTAGCTTGCTCTTCAGTCGGCCATCCCCGGCCGAGGAGGCGAAATCAATGAAGTTACAAATCTGGAAATCGATCTCAGGCATGGGCGCGCTGGCGCTTGTCTTCTCCATAGCTCCTGCTGCTATGGCCCAGTGCGGTCTGCCAAACAAGCTCATCAAGCCTTCCAACTGGCGCCCTCAATATGGCGCGACAACACCGCGGCTCGTATTGGCGGCACTCGACGGCTACGACGACCGCGAGCCCATCGTCGGAATGTGGCACGTGGTCTTTACCGCGCAAACCCAGAATGGAGAGGCCATTCCCGTCACAGGTGGAGTCGTGATCGACAACTCTGTGGTGGTATGGCACCCCGATGGAACGGAAATCATGAATTCCTCGCGCTCGGCACAGGACGGAAACTTCTGCCTGGGCGTCTGGAAGCGCACTGGAGACCGCACCTATCTTCTTAATCACATTCCCTGGCAGGGAAATGTGTATGACCCCACGGTGCCACCGGACGTCGTTGGCCAGCCCCAGGGAGGAGCACAAATCATCGAGAAGATTACTCTGAACCCGGACGGGAATTCCTATACCGGGACCTTCACTCTGCATGCCTATGACACTTCCGGGAACGTCTACGTGCGGTTTGCAGGCGTGCTCTCAGCGAGACGCATCACCCCGGATACTCCTTTCAGCGCTCTGCTCTGAGGAGAGATCGCCTGAGTCGGGAGGACGGCGGTTTCCAGTTCGACGCCCTCCCCAGGCATGGCCTTACTTGACGCATCATCGCCAATGCTCTCATCGACCACTGCCACCCGAAACGCCGCAGCTTCGGAAATTCGCCTGAGGCACGGACCATCGGGACATGATTCGACGAGGAAGACGAGGCCCGCCTGAACCAGAACGCAGAGCCCGGTCGGCATTCCAGAAGACTGCATCCCCGCCGCGAGACTTCCACCTCACCTTGCAGAAAATAACCGCCCGCCGGCGCACACTGAGATTGGAGAAGGAGCGGGGAGATTCGCCTTCAGCCGGGCATTCCGGATGAAAAAGGGGTACCCCCCACCCCCCTCCCCCCTCCCCCCTCACGAAACGGTGGGACTCGCCATAACAATAGCTATATCAACAATATCCGCAGAAATCACAGAACCTGAGAGCCCAAAATCATGGCCTGAAATGCCCGAATTTGCCTCTTTTTGCCCCGAAAAACCGGGATAAATGCCTCATCCGAACGTGAGTCTATCCACCGATTTTTGGCCGAGAGCGACGCATCCGCTCAATACCGCTCCAGGAACTCCGGATCGACGGGGCTCTCAAACAGTGAAGCATCGCGAGTCACAATCGTCAGCCCCGAAGGCGTGACGAAGTAGCGCCGCTTGTCCTCCACAGGATCGTAACCAATCACCGTACCTTCCGGAATATGCACGTCGCGGTCGATAATGGCCCGGCGGATGCGGCAGTGCCGCCCGATATTGACGTGAGAAAAAATAATGCTCGCATCCACGTCGGAGTAGGAGTTGACGCGCACATCCTGCGACAGCACCGAGTTCGAAACCGAGGCGCCCGAAATGATCACGCCAGCCGTGATGATCGAGTTCATCGCCATGCCCGTGCGCCCCGGCTCGCCAAATACAAACTTGGCTGGCGGATATTGGCGCACTCGCGTCCGCATCGGCCAGCTCTTGTCGTAGAGGTTGAACGTCGGCGAAACCGAGCACAGATCCAGGTTCGCGTCGTAGTAGGAGTCCAGCGTGCCCACGTCGCGCCAATAGAGCGCCTGCTGCTTGTTTTCGTCCACAAAGCTGTAGGCGATCATCTTCTTCTTGCCCAGCAGATTCGGCAGGATGTTGTGGCCAAAGTCATGCTTCGAATTCGGATCCTCGGCGTCGGCAATCAGCGCCTTCAGCAGAACCTCGGTGTTGAAGATGTAGATTCCCATCGAGGCGTCCACCGCGTTGGGGTTGAACGGAGACCGAAAGCTGGTGGAAGCAGGCTTCTCTTGGAAGCCGAGAATCTCGCCTGAATGGCCCACCTCAACTACTCCAAAGCGCGGAACCTCGTCGGGCGGAACGGGCAGAGTGGCCAACGTCACCTCTGCCTTGGTCTCCTTGTGATAGTCCAGCATGCGGCTGTAATCCATCTTGTAGATGTGATCTCCGCCGAGGATGATCATGTGCTTCGGCTGCTCGCTGCCGATCGAATAAATGTTCTGATACACAGCGTCTGCGGTGCCCATGTACCAGTTGGCTCCGGTACGCTGCATCGGCGGCAGCAGTTCGAAAAACTCGCCCAGTTCCTGGGCCACAATACCCGTCCACCCCTCGCGGATGTGCCGGTTCAGCGACAGCGCCTTGTACTGCGTGAGGATGAAGACCTTGCGCAGACCTGAGTTGATGCAGTTGGAGAGCGTAATGTCGATGATCCGGTAGTGCCCACCAAAGGGCACAGCCGGCTTGGCGCGATCACGGGTAAGCGGGAAGAGCCGCTCGCCGGCGCCACCCGCTAGCAATACTCCCAAAGTATCTTTCATATCCGTCTGACCCTGCCTTTTTGAGCTCGCCGGTCCAGGACCGCCGGCTTGAATCCCCCACTGTCACAATCCGCTACCGCATCTTTCCGGTGACACCGCTCTTTCACGTGGCACTGAACGGTGGAGAATATCACACCAAGATAAAGCTCGCAGCTTATCTAATTTAGAGCTTCATCGCGCGTTTAGGAAGCAACAAAAACGGAGCCCCCGGCGACAGGCCTCAGCCACCGTAAGCTCCGGTCGAACACAATTGTCTCCCGCCGCGATTCCCTACCTCTTTTTCTTGAACCTGTACTCCACCCCAACCGATATGGCGAAATTCACATCGAACTGGTTGCTCTTCTGTCCAGAGGCGGCTGTGCTGTAGTAGTGGGTCATTACGGCATCGGGCGTGACGCGGAAGACCCAGCGCGCCGACCGGTTCAGATCCATGTGGCCGCCGATGATCGCAGCTGGAGACACCTGGTCGTTATAGAAGCCCACTACATACGGAGGATTCCCCCGCAAGTCCTGCTCAAACTTGCCGTAGGCTCCACCGAACAGGGCGTGAGCAATAAGCGCACCGTGCTTGTTGTGCGGCCCCAGCCACTCCGGACCCGCGACAAACAGATACTGAGCCACAAATGGCCCGTTGATCTGCGCGGAGTTGGGCGCGGCGCCACTGGTGCCCATGTAGGCGCGTCCACTGCCCTCAACGCCCCAGTGCTTGGCGAACCAGTAGGTGCCGGAAAGATCCAGGCCGCCGAGGTTCGATCCCTGCAGCAGGTTGGGGCCAGCCTTGATATGGTCATACGCCATTCCCAGCGAGGCGTCGTAGCGGTTGTCATAGCGCACATTGGCCAGCGGATCGACAGCAATGTAGGTGCCATTGCCGGCGGTCGGGGATGCAGTGCTCTGGCCCTGAGCCTGGGCGCGGGGCGCGGCGCACAGTGCCAGGACGGCAAAGGCGGTAAGTGCAAAGGAATAGCTTACTGGAAGACGCATCACCACTCAGCTTACAGGACTACGCCGAAGGCGGACAACGGCCCGGCGCCTCGGTGAATTGTGGACCTCGTCTGCGGTAGTCAGTGCGCCGTCGCCAAAACGTCCTATGGCTCGCAACGCTCTGCCCAGTCGGCATAAGCCAGGTAGCGCAACGTCTTCAGAACCTCCAACGCCGTGGCCCAGGTCGAAGCGGCGGCTGATTCCGGTTCGAGCGGAGGTGCGGCATGTACCCGCCACTCCACGGGCAGCCGGTTGAAGATAATGGCCGCGCGAGGCAGGTGGCTGGCGCTGGAGACCACCTCGGCCGACCGCCAGCCATGTGCTTTCATGAGCCGTACGGCGTAGCAGGCGTTCTGAATCGTGTCCTTGGCCTCCGGCTCCACAAGAATCCCGGCCTCCGGAACCCCCTGTGCTTCAGCCACCTTCGCCATTACCCTTGCTTCCACAGTGACGTTGTAAGCCGCGCCTCCCGTGAAGATGAGCCGAGGGGCCACACCGCGCTCGTACTCGCGCACGCCCTCGGTGACGCGGGCAAGCTGCCTCGGCGTGGGGTTACCATCCGAATCGGCCGGAGTGCCGAGCACGATGATTGCGTCGAACCGGGCAAGATTCGTGTTGGAGGCAGGCGCAAACTGGCGGGCGAGGGTGGCCCAGGCCAAAAGGCCCACAATCAACGCGGCAGCGGCCACAATGGTACGGCCGCGCCAGCCTGTTCCTGTGCGCCGCAACGGTGTGCGCCGGTGCCCTGGCCTGCGGACAGGCGTCTGGCTGCGCCTTTTGCGAATCGATTGTTTACCGGTCAAGCGAATCCCTTCAGCATCCAATGTAACGCGGCGGCCGGGGTTAGGTTCTCGCTATCCGCAAACTCAAATATGGACAACAGCTAGCCGAGATTCGCCGCCTCGCCCCAGGCGGATAGGACAATCTCACTCAAGGGCTTGCGGGTGCGGGGCGCAATCTCGTTCGCAAGGAGCTGGTCGTTGGGCAGCGTGGATGGCTCACCCTGGTAGCCCAGAGCTATAGCCGATCCGAAGGCATAATTCTCTGGAATCTCAAAGACTTGGCGGCCCTTGGCCTGGTCGAAACCGGCCATCTGGTGAGTGGTCAGGCCTAGGAATGCGGCCTGGAGTGTAAGCAGTGCGGAGGCGGCTCCGAGATCAAAGACTGCATAGCCATTCGGGGAGTTATTGTGGCTGAATCGAGTCTTGGCCACACCCAGGATCAGCACCGCGGCTTTCGATGCCCAAGCCTGGTTGAAAGGCACTAGAACCGACTCTATTTTATTGAAAGTGCTGGAGTTGCGTGCTCCAACGATAAAGCGCCAGGGCTGCTCGTTGAACGAAGATGGCGCCCATCGAACAGCCTCGAAGATCCTTTTAAGGTCGGCAGGGCTGACAGCGCGATCGGCAAAGGCGCGTGGGCTCCAGCGATGGTGAATGATGGGAAGCACGCCCTCGACTGCGGGAGCAATCTTCAAATTGTTGACTTCAATGGCAGATAAGGTCATGATTCACAACTCCTAAAGGTTCTGAATGCACCCCTTTGATTGCGCAGGAGTGGTGAAGGATGCCCTTTTCTCAGTCAAAAGTTGTTGCAACGGATAAATGCGGCTCTTTGCCAGGCCGGCAATGCGCCCGCTGGCGCTAATCTTGGTTGCCTTCAAAGTGATTGCCCGCAAGCAGCCGCGCTGACATCTGTTTCCAAATTGCGCAGCGGCCCATGGTTGGAGAGGCTGCAACCTACGGGTAGATGCGGTGCAGGGTACGGGCAAAGGGAATGGTCTCCCGAACATGGTCGAGGGCGCAGACCCAGGCAACCAGGCGCTCGATGCCCATGCCGAAGCCGGAGTGAGGAACGCTGCCGTAGCGGCGCAGATCGAGATACCACTGGAATGCTTCCTTGGGAAGCTGATGCTCCTCAATTCGCGCATTGAGGAGTTCGTAACTGGACACGCGCTGGGAGCCGCCAATGATCTCGCCGTAGCCTTCGGGGGCCAGGACGTCGGCGCAAAGGGCGAAGCGCGGATCGAGTGGATCGGGCTCCATGTAGAAGGCTTTCACGTCTGCAGGATAGCGGTGCACCATCACGGGTCGATCGAACTGCGAGCTGAGCCAGGTTTCGTCGGGCGAGCCAAAGTCGTTGCCGAATTCGAAGGGCTGCTCGAGTTCGCCTTTCTTGTGAGCTTCGTTGAGCATGGCGGCGGCTTCGTCGTAGCGAAGCCGGGGGAAGGGCGGCAGAATGTTCGCGAGCTTGGCGGGGTCACGGCCGATGACGGTGAGCTCTGAGGCACGGTTCTTGAGCACGCTCTGGACGATGTGGGAGACAAAGTTCTCGGCCAGTTCGAGCAATCCGTCGAGGTCGCAGTAGGCGACTTCGGGCTCGATCATCCAGAACTCGGTAAGGTGACGGCGAGTCTTGGATTTTTCGGCCCGGAAGGTGGGGCCGAAGCTGTAAACCTTGCCCAGGGCAAGGGCGGTGGATTCGATATAAAGCTGGCCGGACTGGGTGAGGTAGGCGGGGTCGCCGAAGTAGTCGACGGGGAACAGCGTGGACGTGCCCTCGCAGGCGGCGGGGGTGAGGATGGGCGGATCGGTGCGAATGAAGCCGTTGCTGTCAAAGTACTCGGCTGCGGCGCGCATGATTTCGGCCCGGATGCGGAGAATGGCCGACTGCCGGGGGGAGCGAACCCACAGATGGCGGTGCTCCATGAGGAAGTCGACACCGTGCTCTTTGAGAGTGATGGGGTAGGGGTCAGACTCGGGAACACGCTGGATGACCTGCACATCTTCGACATCGAGTTCGAAGCCGCCGGGAGCGCGCTTGTCGGCGCGGACTTTGCCCGTGACAATGACGGACGATTCTTGAGTGAGGCCTTTGAGCGACTCGAAGACGGCCGGGGGAACGCTCTTTACGTGCGCTACGCCCTGAATTGTGCCGGTGCCGTCGCGAAAGATGGGGAAGAGCAGCTTGCCGCTCTCGCGCAGGTTGTAAAGCCATCCGCGGAGGGTGACCGACTGGCCTTCGTGCTGGCCAAGGGTGGCGATGGTGGCTACGGGCGCGGTGACTTTCGGGGCTGCATTTGTGGTTACGGCTGGAGCAATCTCTTCGGGCATGGTCTGTGGGCTCTCTGGGCGGCTTGGTCTCGCCGGACCTTCTAGAATACCGCGCGGTGCGGCGCGAACGGAGCGTCTGTACCACGAGTCTGTGCGCGGTGCATGTCATTTGTCAGTGGGTCAGTTCGAGAGGCGTGTACTCGGAATCATGTCTTCGGCAGGGCGGAGTTGCCTATCGGCATGATGAGCGCCGGCGGCCTCAGGCAGCGCAGAGCCTGAAACAACATGCACAGCGCGCTGAATCCGAAGTAAGAGCCCAGCCAGTGAAAGGTTTGCGAGGACGGCCCGGGATCGAGCTTGATCCAGCGAAACACGAAGGCGAGAAACACCACCGCAAAGCCACCGGATAGCATACCGACCACAATGAAAAACCACATATCCGCAAGGTGTCCGCGCAACTCTCGCGCGGCTGCCAGTTCGTACAGCCCCATGCTCACGGCCATGGCCGCGATCACCAGCGCAATGGTTCGAAATGCGATCGGCCTGGATGCCCCAAGGCTCATCAGCACTCCGAGTCCGCTGCAGGCAATGCCGTTCAATACCAGAAGCCAGGAATTGCCTTTGTTCCCACTCCAAAGGCCAGCCGCAATCGTGCAAGCGCTCGCTGCCAGAAAGAGCGCGCCCATTTCAGAAACCATGCTCCTACTATGCACAAACGTACGCAAAACGATGGAGCCGTCCAGATCCCCCATCGACAGGATTAAGAAGGAACCAGTCGCATACAGAACGCCGCACAGTGCCAACAACCACCCGCTCTTGATAGAGGTCTGAATCACAGCGCACCCCTAATCGCGGCCCAGTTCACCTTCCGAGAGAACCGTGCCCGAATCATAGCGTCGCAGCGGTCGCACTCGCGGAGTCCGACCTGCTTGGTTTATCGTCGAATGCGTATGGCTACCGCAAATACGCCAACTAGTGTCCCGCGGCCCGCCGCCGAGGCGGAAGAGATTTACCGCCGGTGGATTCACTTCCTGGATGAAGAGTTCCTGAAGCATCGTTCGCCGGAACGCCGGGCAGAGATCGTGCGCGACCAGCTTTATCAGCTCTACCTGGGGCGGCCGCACGGGGGCAAGATGAATCTCACCCTCACCAGCGAGCTGCCGGGTAACGTTCTGAGCATGTCGCTGGACCCCAACAATGTGACCCTTGAGGCGGAGCACTTCCCCGACGTCAACATGCAGCTCTTTGCGGTGCGCAAGCCGCTATTGTGGTTCTGGCAGATGTTCGACCGCTCGCCGATCGGGTTGAACCACTGGCTGGGGATTCGCTTCCGCTGCATGCTGGGTCGGCACCTCTTTGACCACATGGGCGAGGGGGTCAAGATTTACTCCGGCGTCGATCTCACCTACGGCTATAACCTGTCTATCGGAGACGGCGTTACCATCCGGCAACGGGCGCTTCTGAACGACCGGGGCGGCATCACCATCGGCAAAGGTGCGGTAATCGGCTCGTTCTCGCGGATCTTCTCGCACAGCTACTCGCCTGAGAACTATGACAGCGTAACGCTGCTGCCCACCAGCATCGGGGCCGGTGCACGCATCGGCAGCCACGCCATCGTGCTCGCCGGCCAAAGTGTCGCAGCAGGCGAGGTGGTGGGTACCTTTCCGGCGGACCGGGCCTGAACAGAACGGCGCACATGCTAACCTGATTCTTTCAGAGCCAACTGGAGCGTTCGTTTGCAGTCTGCCGGTTTTGTCATTGCGGTTTTCGAGTTTGTACTGCTTATCTTTTCGCTGAGCGTGCATGAGTGCGCGCATGCGTGGATGGCTTCGCGCCTGGGCGACCAGACGGCGCGCCTGCAAGGGCGGGTGACGCTGAACCCCATGTATCACGTGGACCCCATCGGAACGCTCTTGTTTCCGGCCATCATCATCTTTGGCCCGCTCTTCGGCATGAGCATGTTTGGCGGCATGCTGATTGGCTGGGCCAAGCCAACCCCCATCATTTCCCGCAATTTTCGCAAGATTATTCGCGACGAGAACCTGGTGACGTTGGCGGGGCCGGTATCAAATCTGCTGCTGGTGCTGGCGGCGTTCAGCGTACTGGCGGTCATCGCCCTGGCCGTGCCCGGCGGACACGACATTGTTCTCGCCACCTTTACAGGAGGGCTTTCCCTGGGTGTGCCGTCCGGGCTGCAAGCGCTGGTGCTGCTCTGCACTCTGGCCATCCTGATCAACATCTCGCTCTTCTTCTTCAACCTGCTGCCCATTCCGCCGCTCGACGGCAGCCACATCGTGCGCAATATACTGCCTTACAACGCCGTGCAGGTTTACGACCGGGTTCCCATTTGGGCCAGCTACCTGCTGATGATATTCGTGGGCGGCTCAATCCTGCGGATGCTGATTGGGCCGTCGTTGCGCCTGGTGTATTCGGCCCTCTTCCATCTCTAGGTCGCTGACCGCTTGATGGTGTATCAATGTTGGGTGCCTCAGGTCTCGGGGTTCCCGGCGACAGGTCTTCGTCGCTGGGGTGAGGATTCGATTTTGAGACCTGGGAAACCACAAATCTCACGAACGAATTCATGCGGTCAGAGGCCTGGGTCGCCATGCGCGCGGCTGCCGCTACAATGGAACGAGCCGTTATCAAAGGATTTGCCCAAGGCGGCTGCATTCTCCTGATGCAACTCGGAATCGATAAGCAAAATGCCCGAATCAGCAATTTCAATGTCTCGCCCGCGTGTTTTAAGCGGCATGCGTCCCACCGGCAAGCTCCACCTGGGCAACTACATGGGCGCCCTGGCCAACTGGGTCAAGCTGCAGGAACAGTACGAGTGTTACTTCTTCATCGCCGACCTGCACGCGTTGACGACCGACTACGCAGACACCTCGCAGATCGCGCCCAATTCGCTTGAAGTGGCGCTGGACTTTCTGGCCGCGGGCCTGGACCCGAACCGGTGCACCATCTTCCTGCAGAGCCTGGTCAAGCAGCACTATGAACTGCCCCTGCTGCTGGGCATGATTACGCCACAGGGATGGCTGGAGCGCGTGCCCAGCTACAAAGAGATGCAGGAGAACCTCACCACCAAGGACCTGACCACCTACGGGTTCCTGGGCTACCCGGTGCTGATGGCGTCGGACATTCTGCTTTACCAGCCAAAGTTTGTGCCCGTGGGGCAGGACCAGCAGGCACACGTGGAGCTGACCCGCGAGATTGCGCGGCGTTTTAACCAGTTCTACAAGGCCGAGGGGCGGGAAGTGCTTCCCGAGCCGCAGGTACTGTTGACGCCCTCGCCCAAGTTGCCCGGGACCGACGGACGCAAGATGTCGAAGAGCTACGGCAACACCATCCAGATGACCGATCCGGAACCGGTGGTGCGGCAGAAGCTGAAGACCATGGTGACCGACCCGGCGCGGGTTCGGCGCACCGATGCGGGCGACCCCGACAAGTGCCCGGTGGGCGACCTGCACAAAGTCTTTTCAACTCCTGAGACGCTGGCTAAGGTGTATGACGGATGCCGCTCTGCGGGAATCGGGTGCATCGAATGCAAAAGCTGGGCCGCGGATGCGCTGATACAAATCTTGAAGCCGATCCAGGAGCGCCGTGCAAGCTTCACTGAGGCGAAGGTGTTGGATATCTTGCATGACGGCTCTAATCGTGCCTTTGCCCGAGCCGCTCAGACCATGGAGCAGGTCTACGACGCAATGCAGTTGAAGCTGACCAATGGGGCTGTCGAGTAAACGCGAACGAATGAGTAATTTGGAAGCACATACAACGTTGAGCGATCAATCTGCCAATCCGAAGAGCGCAGGACCCGAGCCCGTGGACGCGGGCCAGCCGATCCCTGCCGGCGGGCACGCCGAGGCTCCGCCGCTGGTGCTCACCTCCAAACCCATTCCCGACGACAAGGCCGCGGCCAAACCTGCCGCGAAGCCGAAGAGACAGGAAGACGAGCCCGAGCAGTCGCCTTTTTCTGTCACTGTGGGCCAGGTATACGACGGGCCGCTTGACCTGCTGCTGGACCTGATACGCAAGCAGGACATCGACATCTACGACATTCCCATCGCCAGAATCACGGCCCAGTTTCTGGCCTATGTAAGCCAACTGAAGGTCGGCGATGTGGATGTGGCTGGGGAGTTTATTTATACCGCCTCGCTGCTCATCCATATCAAGAGCAAGATGCTGCTGCCGCGTACCACAACGGGTCCGGACGAGGCGGCCGAGGATCCGCGGCGCGAACTGGTGGAGCGGCTGTTGGAGCATGAGCGCTTTAAGAACGCCGCGCAGATGCTGCAGCAAAAGCAGATGCTCGAGGCGGCCACCTGGAGCAACCCTGGTACGCGAGAGTTCAAAGACGATGAAGGTGCGGAGCCGGAGATGGCCGCCGACACCGTGGACTTGGTGCGCGTCTTTCGCGATGTGTTGGAGCGCGCCCGCAAGCGCCCCACGTTCAACCTGGAGGACGACTCGGTAACGGTGGGCCAGATGATCCAGTTCCTGGCCCGGCGGCTGGCCATGGAAGACAAGCCGGTGGCTCTGCGGCGGCTTCTGAGCCACACCCGGTCAGAAAGGGCGCTGGTGGCCATGTTTCTGGCTCTGCTGGAGTTGGTGCGGCTACAGGCCATTCTGCTGCGCCAGGACCGTGCATTCTCCGAAATCTTTATCAAGAAGAGCACGGGCTTTGACGCAGTGATGAACACGGGTCTGGCCAACGCCCAGGATGACTGGAAATAGATAACTGAAAGAATCTAATTAAGATACCGAACAAGAAGCGCACCCACCGGATGGCTGACGCAGGGCCGGGATGCGGGTGGAACCCTCAATGTACAAAGAAACCGGAACCCGCGACACACGGGATCAATGAAACACATTTTGCCCCGCGGAAACTGCCTGATTCTCAGCCAGTTAAGTTCTCTGGTCTCGGCCGCTCCCAACACCTATGGTTTCGTCCCATGCCAGTTTCCCGTGTAAAATCAATGTAACGAAATCAATCCCCGGGTTTCGCCGAACAAACAACTGCGTTGTGATGTGGTTGTTGGGGTTTTATGGAAGCCTATCTTTATCGTCCTTCCCTCTGCGGTCTTGGATCGTTCCTTCTCTATTTGAATCGAATCTCCGTTGCTGAGTCAGCGTGCATCTGCTCCTTACGCCGAATAGATTTCGGCCGGTTGGGAGAAGTCTAATGGCCGGCATGGCAACGGTTGCGGCGCCGCTTCCCAATCGCGCGACGGTTCTCGATCGCAAATTGAAGAAGCCGGCCAGCCGCGCCAGCATTGCGGTGTTCGTGCTGGTGTTGGCCAGCAGCCTTGTCTACATCGTTTTTCATGTTGCCAAAGACCTGGACTCTGCGCCCGTCACCAGCTACTCGCCCTATCTGCTGCTGGGGCTGGCGCTGATGATCGCGCTGGGTTTCGAATTTGTAAACGGCTTTCACGACACCGCCAACGCAGTCGCTACAGTGATCTACACCCACTCGCTCGAGCCCGGCATCGCGGTGGTGTGGTCAGGAATGTGCAATCTGGCCGGCGTGCTTTTCTCCAGTGGCACCGTGGCTTTCGCGGTGATCACGCTGCTGCCGGTGGAGCTGATTCTGCAGGTAAGTTCGGGTACCGGCTTCGCCATGGTGTTCGCGCTGCTGATTGCGGCCATCTTGTGGAACCTGGGTACGTGGTGGCTGGGCCTGCCGGCATCAAGTTCGCACACCATGGTGGGATCGATTATCGGCGTCGGCTTGGCCAACCAGCTGATGAATCCCCACACGGGCACCTCCGGCCTGGATTGGGACCAGGCGATACGGGTCCTGAAGGCGCTGTTGATTTCGCCTTTGGTTGGCTTTACGGTCGCCGGAGCATTGATCCTGTTGGCGCGATGGCTGGTCAGGTTCCCTGAGTTGTATGAGGCTCCTAAAGACGATCAGCCGCCGCCGTTTCCAATTCGCGCGCTGATGGTGCTCACGTGCACGGGAGTGAGCTTCTTCCACGGTTCCAATGATGGGCAGAAGGGCATGGGCCTGATCATGCTCATCCTCATCGGCACGGTGCCCACGGCCTACGCACTGAACCATGCCGTTGGCCCGGTGGAGGTGCAGGACTTTATCGCCGCGTCCGAGCAGGCTGGACGCATCCTGGACCGGCACGTAGACCCCGCTGGCGTTCTGGGTCCGGACGCCCGCGCCGAAGTGACCGACTACATTCGTACCAAGCAGTTGCAGCCGGACACGATTCTGGCGCTGCGCGAACTGGTGGAAGACCTGAACCACGAAGTGGCTCTCTACAAGGTCTTCAAGTCAGTTCCAGCGCAGGACCAGACCAATGTGCGCAACGATATGTACGTGGCCAGCGAGGCACTGCGGTTGATGGACCAGGCCAATGACCCGGCCTTCACGCCGGAGGAGCGCGCAGCGCTAAAGAACTACAAGAGCAAAGTAGACACGGCGACCAAGTTTATCCCTGACTGGGTGAAGGTGGCAGTGGCGCTGGCCCTTGGGTTGGGCACCATGGTGGGCTGGAAGCGCGTGGTGGTGACGGTGGGCGAGAAGATCGGCAAGGAGCACCTGACCTATGCGCAGGGCGCAAGCGCGGGGCTGGTGGCCATGGCCACCATCTTTGCCGCTGATCGGTGGGGACTGCCGGTGAGTACGACGCACATTCTCAGCTCGGGCGTGGCCGGCACGATGGCCGCCAACGGCAACGGCTTGCGTTTCTCGACAATTCGCAACATTGCGGCGGGGTGGGTCTTTACGCTGCCGGCGGCAGCGTTGCTCTCGGGGACGCTCTTCCTTTTATTCAAGCACATCTAGTAGGCTGACAGACTCTTGCAATAGTGTGATCCATTCGGCCGATTCCAAGGCTGAAAAAGGCGCCCGGCTCTTTCCGGACGCCCTTTTTTCTGCCCTAAGTTGCGGCGACTTAGGCCTGGGCCTTCAACGGCCAGGTGGCCTGCCCCCCGTGGAGATAGGCGTGGTTGCCGATATGGCCGGCGCGGGCAGCGGCAACTCCCGCTTCCACAGGTGCGTTGGGCTCTTTGCGCGTCCTCACGCACTCCAGGAAATTCTCCATGTGGTCGATGGTTCCGTCGCGGAAGCTGCTGGCCGAGAGAACCGGATTCTGCGCCTCCGCCACGCCTTCGCGATAGACGCCGAAGCCGCCGCGGTCGATCTTCAACGTGGCATCCGTGCCGCGGAACTCAATGCCGCCATCGTCGATCGATGAGCTCATCATGCCCTCGTAGACCACGTCGAATCCTGGATAGCGGAAAGCCGCCTGGACGGTGTCGGGACAATCCCATTGCGTGAAGATGTATTTGTCCGCGAGCATCTGCGCCGCATGGGGCTGGTCAGCCTTCATGGCCCATTGGGTCACGTCGATCCAATGTGTGAAAAGATCGGTCATCGCGCCGCCGCCAAAGTTCCAGTACCAGCGCCACCGGGCAAACTTCTCGTCGCTGAATGGCTGGTCGGGAGCGTTGCCGAGCCAGAGCTTCCAATCCAGGGCCTGCGTGTCGATAGGCTTCGGCGCCCAGTTGAGGTTATAGTTTTGCCACCAATACAGCCTGACCTGGGGAACCCGGCCTAGAGCTCCCCCTTGAATGAGATCGACCGCCTCGCGAAAGTGCGGCCAACTGCGCTGCTGCATGCCGCACTGCAGAATCTGCTTGCCGGCGCGAACCGCGTGGGTCAGCGCGACACCTTCCTCGATGCTGTGGCTCACGGGCTTTTCAAGATACACGTCCTTCCCCGCGGCCAGGGCATCAATTGCCATGCGCACGTGCCAGTGGTCCGGCGACGCAATAAATACGGCATCGATGTCCTTCTCGATCACCTCACGATAATCCAGGTGCGTTGTAGCGAGCCCTTTGGACCTTTCTTTGACAGCATCGCGGTGCGGCCCATACACGTCGCTGACGGCCACAATCTCGTAGCCCCCGACTTTATCGGCCGAGCTGAGCAGGTCGCGCATGCGCCCGCCGGCGCCTATAACTCCAACACGAATCGTATTGTTGGCGCCAAGCACTTTGGTTGAGGCCAGGGCGGTAAGTCCGCCGGCAATAAGGAAGGTGCGTCGATTCAGGGTATTTGTCACGGTGCTCCGATCCATTTCTCCGCGTCCGTCAGGTTGCGCGGCTCACTTCTCAATTGATTCGCTCTGTTGGGCCAGAAAGCGGGCGTGCAGATGAAGCGATTTACTTCAAGCGACCGAATTGTATCACTCGAAAATATGCCTGCGCTCGCCCAGGTTGGTTCGAGCAGCATTCGCGTCCAATTGGAACCTCTTCGGTGTTGCCGCAGCAGTTGTCGGACGCTCCCTGGAAAGAGCGAATGAGAATACGCACCATGCATCAATCCGCGTCGCCCGTAATTGCGCTGAATTTCTAGACTTTGGCCACAATTCATTTCCCTTTCATCTTCTTCGTATATGCATTGCTTCGTCTGGCAAATGCCGTCCCGGGCGGGGCCGGACGGATTTTCATTCCCTTCACTGGAGTTTCCCCATGTCCGATTTGGCAACAACGGCCGGCGCCCCGCCTGCGGGTGCGTCGATTCTTGACAGCAAGATGAAGAAGGCTCCCGCGTGGATCAGCGCCGTGGTGGTGCTGGTGGCGTTGGTGGGCGGCCTGGCCTATATCGGCTTCCACATAGCCGGCGACCTTAGCGGCGTCACGGTGTTGAGCATCTGGCCGTACGTGCTGTTGGGAGTGGCGTTGCTGATTGCCCTGGGATTCGAGTTCGTCAACGGCTTTCACGACACGGCCAACGCGGTAGCCACGGTCATCTACACTCACTCGCTGGACCCCAACATTGCCGTGGTCTGGTCAGGCCTGTGCAATCTGGCCGGCGTGCTTGTCTCCTCCGGTGCGGTTGCTTTCAGTGTCATCACCCTGTTACCTGTGGAACTCATCCTTCAGGTCAGCTCGGGGGCGGGCTTCGCCATGGTCTTTGCGCTCCTGATTGCCGCCATTCTATGGAACCTGAGCACGTGGTGGTTGGGGCTGCCCGCTTCAAGCTCGCACACCATGGTGGGTTCGATCATCGGCGTGGGTATAGCCAACCAGTTGATGAATGCCCACACCGGCACCTCCGGCGTGGACTGGGAGCAAGCCACCAAGGTCTTCAAGGTCCTGCTGATCTCGCCGGTGATCGGTTTCGGCGCCGCCGCATTGTTGTTCCTGCTGTCAAAATGGCTCATCAAGTACCCGGCCCTCTACGAAGCTCCCAAAGGCAATACGCCTCCACCGTGGCCTATACGCCTGTTGCTGGTCCTCACCTGCTCCGGCGTCAGCTTCTCCCATGGCTCCAATGACGGCCAGAAGGGTATGGGCCTCATCATGCTCATCCTCATCGGCACCGTGCCCACCGCCTACGCCCTCAACCATGCAGTCACCGCCAAGGATACGCAGGACTTCATCGCGGCTTCGGAGATGGCCGGGCGAGTACTGGATCGGCACATAGACAAGAACGGTGTGCTGGGCGCCGATGCGCGGGCAGAAGTGACCGACTATATCCGTACCAAGGAGCTGCAGCCTGATACCGTCCTGGCGCTCCGCGAGTTGGTTGAGGACCTGAACCACGAAGTGGCTCTCTACAAGGAGTTCAAGGCGGTCCCCGCCGGCCAGCAAACCAACGTGCGCAACGACATGTATGTGGCCAGCGACGCTATCCGGCTGATGCAGAAGAACCATACACCGGCCTTTACCGCCGATGAAAATGCAGCTTTGACAAACTACAAGAGCAAGGTGGACAAGGCTACCAAGTTCATCCCGCAGTGGGTCAAAGTGGCCGTGGCGCTGGCGCTGGGTTTGGGCACCATGGTGGGCTGGAAGCGGATCGTAGTGACCGTGGGAGAGAAGATCGGCAAGGAGCACCTGACCTATGCCCAGGGTGCGTGCGCCGAACTGGTGGCTATGGCCACCATCTCTGCTGCGGATAACTTCGGCTTGCCTGTAAGCACAACCCACGTACTCAGTTCGGGGGTTGCCGGCACCATGGCCGCCAATCGCAGCGGGCTGCAGTTCGCCACCCTGCGCAATATCGCGGCGGCGTGGGTATTTACGCTGCCGGCTGCGGCACTGCTGTCGGGCACGCTGTTCTGGCTCTTCCGGAGTCTTGCCAGGTCGTAAGCTCCGGAATAACGGAACGCCGTCGCCGGCACGTTTGCAAGTATCCCTCACCGCCTCTGGTATCCTGAATGGTTTAACCACGCCAGGGGGAGCACATGCCGGAGCACAGGGGACGCAAGCACCATCAGGACCGCGTGGCGGAGACGCTGCGGTTGGAGATCGGTGCCATGATCGAGGGCGAGCTCTCTGACCCGCGCATCGCCTTCTGCTATGTCAGCGAAGTGGTACTGAATCCAGGCGGTAAATCGGCACGGGTCTACGTGGCTCTCGACAACGCCGTCCCCGACATCGCCAAGGCCGAGGAGGAGACCGTCGCCGGCCTTGAAGCCGCCAAGGGATACATCCGCTACGAATTGAAGGAGCGGATGGGTGTGCGCCACGTTCCTGAACTGGCTTTCTTCGCCGACCGGTCTGGTCGTTTCCAGGCGCGCATTGAAGAGCTGATGGGTCGATCGCGCAAGCGGCAAAAGGCTCCGGTGGAGTAGCCGCCTATGGACGACCCCTCCCCCGCCGAGACCATCTCCACAATCGCCGCGGCCCCTGCCAGTGCCATCGAAGCAATTCTCGAAGTGCTGCGCCAGGGCGAACGGTTCCTGGTTTGTTCCCACTCCCGCCCCGACGGCGACGCGGTAGGCAGCATGCTGGCCATGGGAATGCTCCTGACCCAGATGGGCAAGCGCGCCGACCTGGTAACGGCCGACCGAATTCCCGTCGTCTATCGCTCCCTGCCGGGCGCGGGCGGCATTCGTACCGCCTTGCGCGTTCATGGTCCCTATGACGCGGCCATCCTGCTGGAGTGTGATCGGCCGGAGCGCACCCGTCTACGCGGGCTGGAACCCTTCTTCGTGATCAACATCGACCACCACACCAGCGGCCATGGGTGGGGCCATCTGAACTGGATCGACCGTGAGGCGGCCAGCGTGGGCGAGCTGGTGTACCGGCTGATCAAGGCCGCCGGGGTCATGGTCACGCCGGAGCTGGCTACCTGTCTCTACACCACCGTGCTCACCGATACCGGCGGCTTTTGCTACGGCTCTACGCAGGCCTCCACCTTTGCCCTAGCACAGAAGCTGGTCAAGGCCGGCGCCGACCCCATTCGTATCGCCCAGGACGTGTACTTTTCCGTTGCCACTTCAAAGCTGTTGCTATTGGGCGCGGCACTTGGCCACTTGCATCGCGAGGGCCGCCTGGCCTGGTTGTGGGTCTCTCACCGCGACATGGCACGCAGTTGCGCAGCCGAAGAGGATTGCGAGGGAATCGCCAACCATGCGCTTTCCATCGCGGGGGTGGAAGCGGCAGTTTTTCTGCGCGAGCTGCCGGAACAGCGAATTCGAATCAGTATGCGCAGCAAAGGCAGCGTCAACGTTGCCGCAATCGCTGAAAGGCTGGGCGGGGGCGGCCATGAGAACGCCGCTGGCTGCACTCTCGACGGCCCAATGGGCCGCGCTCTTGATGAGATTCTGGCCGAGATGCGGAACGAATCGGCAGCTCTGGCTGGCGATCCACCTCAAGCCTCTTGAGAATCGGCTCGAATCTGTTAGCCTTGTCCCTGTCGAAACGCACAGGGAAGTTTGCGTCTCCGTCTCTTTTGCACCCCCTGCCATCGTCTAACCGGTGGGGTTCCCCCAAACTCCCTGAGACGGGCTGGAATGATTGTTCTTGCGCGGGTACTGGCGTCGTCGGCCCGCTGGAGAGTTGCTGGAAGTGGAGACTGTTCTGAAACCTCCTGCTCCGGATCTTGTGAAGGATCGCCAAAGGCGGCTACCCAAATGGGCCAGCGTCTGTGAGGCGGGCGTTTTCCTGGCTTTTACCGTTTTCTTCATTCTCTATGGACAAACGCCGCTGCTGGGCGGCGATGGGTTGGGCCTGGTGGGTGCCGATGAGCCCCGCTATGCCCAGATAGCCCACGAGATGCTGGTCCGCTTCGACTCTGCCCATACCGTGAAAGGACGCCTTAGCGCCTGCGTCACTCCGTACCTCTATGGCCGCCCTTGGCTTGAGAAGCCCGCCCTGTATTACTGGCGCGCCATGTTCGTCTTTCAGGAGTTCGGCGTGCACGACTGGAGCGCACGCCTGCCCTCGGCCACCTTCGCCTTCATCATGGTGGCGCTCATTTATCTCCACATGCGAAGATTCCGCCCTGGAGGGCACCTCGACGCCGCGCTCATCACCGTGGCCTGCGCTGCCATTATCGGCTTTGCCCGTGGCGCCTCCACTGACATGCAGATGGCCGCGCCCCTCTCCATCGGCCTGCTGGGCTGGTATGCCTGGTACGAGACCGACTCAAAGTTTTGGCTCTTCGATATCTATTTCTTCACCGGCGTGGCTACCTTGGCCAAGGGGCCGGTCGCACCCTTCCTCGCGATCGTGATTTTGGTCGCCTTCGCTTTTTTGCGTCGTGAGTGGTCCATTCTCCGGCGCACGCTTTGGTGGCCCGGGGTGCTGCTCTACTTTGCCATCACGCTGCCCTGGTTCATTGCCGTGCAGCACCAGAACCCCACCTTCTTCCGCGAATTCTTCCTGGAGCACAACCTGGCGCGCTTTGCTACCGACCGCTACCAGCATCAGCAGCCCTTCTGGTACTACCTGGTTGTGCTGCTGCTGGCTGTCATGCCGTGGACCGTGGTTGCCATCCGCGCTCTGGTCGATGGCATTCAGACATCGGTGGCCGAGTGGAGACTGCGCCACTCCAAGCCCTCCCGGCCTGCGCCCAACCGTCCCGGCGACGCCTTCCCCGAATTTCTGGTGCTTTGGGCGCTCATCCCCATCGTCTTTTTCTCCCTCTCCCAGTCCAAGTTGCCGGGCTATATTCTGCCTGCCATTCCTCCCATCACCATCCTCACTGGCGACTACCTCTTTCGCATGCGCACATCCGGCCTCAATCGCTGGATTCTGTTAGGCCACGCAGCGCTTTGCGGTGTAATGACGATGTTTGGCTTGCTGTTGCCGTGGTCCGTGGCCCATGGCGCGCAGATGCCGCCGGTGCACGCCTTGATCGTTGCGCTGCTCGCCTCGCTGGGCGCGGCCCTGCTCATCCTCGTTGTGGTGCACGGTTTTGGTGTGGCCCGGCTGCGGCTTGCCACCACCGGGGTGCTCGTCGTTCTGGTCTTTTACCTTTACGGGGTTGGCCCGTTCTTCGGCATTCCGGCCGTGGAAGCCAGCAAGCGGGTGGTTCATCTGCTCGACCGCTCCTACTCTGCGCGGCCACTGGCCGACCGGCTCACAACCCTGGCCCCCGCCGATGAAACCGTCGCCGTCTTCCGTGTCCGGCGCGACATGGAGTACGGGCTCGCCTTTTATCGCAACAACGAAGTGGTCAATTACGAGCAGGATGGAGTGCCCGACGAAGAGCACCTGCTGGTGGCGCGGATGGCGGGCCGCCGCGGCGTGGACCTGCACACTCCCGCCGCGCTCGAGGAGTATCTGGAGGGTCGCCAGTACCAGCAGCTCTTTAGTTGGCCTGAGCAGGGGCTTGAGGTTTACCTGGTGGGCCGCAAGTAATTTGCGATAGACACTCCGCAAAGATAAGTCAGGCTTAAACTTGCGTGCAGCCGCCACTCGTGGCACAGTGTCCGCAAGGCACATTTCCATCAAGCGCCGTGGCGAACGGCTCGGGTATGGCTGTTCTCCCATTGCTGTAGAGCGAAGCCGCAGCAGCTAAGTGGCTTTTTCATCAAACGCCACATATAAATGGGAGAACAGCTCTCAACACGGCTCGCTCGCTTCCACGACGAACCGGATCGCATCCAACAGGGGAAACATGGCGCCAGGCGTTTCCATCGAGATTCTCGACCTGCGGCACTTTGCCGCCCCGGTGCTGCGTCCCGTGCTGGAGGCCGAGGGCGAGTTGTGGAGCAGCCGCCTGCACTGGGACTATCGCGCCTCTGCACGGCTGCTGATGCAATATCTCGACAACCGCATGCTGCCGGGCTACGCTGCCCTTGAGTCAGGCCAGGTTACCGGCTACGCCTTCTGCGTCTATGAGGAAACCAAGGCAGTCATCGGCGACGTGTTCGCCCTTCCCGGCCACCATCCCGATCTTCTCGAGCCAGCCGCCGGCAACTTCACCATGGGGCCGGGGCCGGCCTACGCAATCGAAGAAACCTTGCTCCGTCATCTCTTTGAAACCCTGCTCAATTCGCCGCAGGTCGATCGCATCGAGTCGCAACTGCTGCTCCACCCATCTGGAGCGCATGCCGTCCTCTTCCGCGAGGCGGGGTTCAAGCTGTACCGGCGTCTCTTCCTGGTGCAGCCGCTGGCTGGCCGCTGGGCTCGTCCCAGCGTGGACCTTCCCGCCGAACTGGAGTTGCGCCCCTGGCGCGATGAGGATCTGAACTCTGCCGCACGTCTCATCGCCGAGGCCTACAGCGGTCATCCCGATTCGCTCATCAACGACCAGTACCGCTCCGTGCACGGCTCGCTGCGCTTTCTCCACAACATTGTCAAATATGCCGGATGCGGCGTCTTCTCCCCGCAGGTATCGCATGTCGTGGTGGAGCGCACCAGCCGGGAACTGGCGGCCCTCGTTCTGGGTTCGCGCGTAAGTCCTGAGAGCGGCCACATCACCCAGCTTTGTGTCCGGCCTCAGTTTCGGCGCGAGGGGCTGGCCCGTTTGCTCCTCGCCGTGGCCGCCTCGCAGTTCATGCGCCAGGGGGTTAGCGAAATCTCTCTCACCGTGACCGAAACCAACACCCAGGCCCTCGAACTCTACAAGTCCGAAGGGTACGACTGCACCCACATGTTCGACGCCGCCGTCTGGCAGCGGGATCATGTCGCCTGATTCTGGACCTTCTCTAAGTAACCCCCGGAATAAGTCGATGTTTTGAAAGGGCACGACTTCAGTCGTGCCGCAAACGCAAGCAAACCAACGTGAGTTTTACTGGCTACGGAAAGACTCTCTTTGGTGAATACACGGGCTTCAGCGGTGAAGGGTGCGGGCTTCAGCCCGTACATAAATGCCGCAAAATGAGCGCGGCTTTGGCCAGAAACTCGACTTCTTGGGCAAGAGCCTGAACCCACCGGATTTGTCTGATTTCTGCCGTCATGACAATGTGAATCAGAAAGTAGCTGGCGGCTTGCCCAATTCCGAGTAGGCCACGATACTACTGCGAATCGGGAATCACGGCGGAGAACACATCAATCCGGTATAAAAATCTGCCAAGTGCCGAGATGGCGGTGTGACTCGGGAACTAGCTATATACTCTCCTCATGACGGCTCGGCTCAATCCGATCGGGCCCGGGGATGAACCAGCGTGTTCTTCACCTGCATTGCGTTGTACTTCGGCGTGCTGCATGCCGCCGCTCAGGCTCAGCCGAACGTTCAGCCCGGCCCCCCACCCGCAGCTGCCTCCGGAGACCTGAGGGACAAGCCGGAAGGCCTCATCAAGCTCGACGTGATGGTCACCGACGGAACCGGTAAACCGGTTCCCGCTCTCATGGCATCGGATTTCCGTCTGTTCGAAAACGGACGCGAGCAGAAGATTTTTTCCTTCCAAGCGTTCACGGGCCAGGGGGCAGGGACTGAGCCTCCGGTCAAAGTCATCCTGCTGATCGACACTCTCAATATTCCACCCGAGCTCGCGCGCGAAGAGCGCTACGCCGTTACCTTCTACCTGCGAAAGAATGGCGGCCAACTTGCCCGCCCCACCTCCGTGTTTCTGCTGTCGGAAACCGGCCTGTGGACGGTGTCGAAGCCTTCCATGGATGGAAACGCACTGGCACGGGAGATTGAACACAACGATCTCGCCCTGGTTCCTCGCAATGGGGGCGGGCCAAGAGGACCAGCGGTCCCGGGGTACTCAGTCGATCCCATCGAATATGCACTGCAGGCGCTCGGACATATTGCCGCTGATGAACGGCGCCAGCCAGGCAGAAAGCTGATGATCTGGGTCGGGCCCGGTTGGGGCATCGGCACCGGCGCGATCGATAATATGAGAATCCATTCCGATTTGTTCGGCACGATTTGCTGGTTCTCCACCCTGCTTCGCGAAGCCCACCTGGCGCTCTACAGCTTCTCAGTCGGAGAACCAGAAACGGATCTTCGCGCTAACTTGTACAGGGCCTACCTTGCCGGTGTAACTTCGCATCGAGCCAGCATGATGAACCTGAATCGAAAGGTGCTGGCCCTTCAGAGCGGCGGCCGAGTTATCGACGCCGGCGTGGATATCGTGGACGAGATTGAGAACTGCGTTCGCGAAACCGGCCGGTTTTACAGGATCACCTTCGATCCGTTCGCCGCAGAACACCCGGATGAGTATCACGATCTGAAGGTGGAAGTAGACGAACCGGGATTGAACGCACGCACCAGCACCGGCTTCTACGATCAGCCCTATTACTCCACTGACCAGATCCCTCCGTTGAAGCGCGTGTCGCTCGAAGAACTGCAGAAGATCTTGGAACTGGATGAATCGGACGCCATGAAAGCCCACCAACTCATCGGGCTTGAGCTCACGGCGCGGCTCAGCGAGCGCAGGCTTGCGTCCCTGTATGCTATCGTGCACGGGAAGCGGACACGCCAGCAACTGCGCATTCTCGCCGACGCATCGTCGTTTCTGGATCCGCCCGCCGACGAGATTCTCGCCGCACCACCACCGAGCCCAGACCAGCAGCAGCACATGATTTCCATGGCATCGTCATATTTGACGGGCACGATCGATAAACTCCCCGATTTCTTCGCCAGGAGAATCACCACCCGCTACCAGGAAACAGCGATGTTCCTGAAGGCGGGCGTAAATTACCAGCCGCTTCACCAGACGGACAGTTCCACAACCACCGTGCGCTATCGGCACGGCCGTGAGGAAAGTGACGCGAAATCTCACGGTATGCGACTCGGAAATCCTGAGATGATCACGCTCGGGGAGTTCGGTCCGGCCCTCGAAGATGTATTTGATGCGATCGAGAAGCATGGCCGGTTGACCTGGATCCGCTGGGAAAAGGCGACGGCCGGCCCCGTCGCCGTGTTCCGTTCTGCCATTCCGTCGGATCAATCGCTCCACTACGTGTGGGCATGCTGTCTCCCGGACGGGGACGGGACGCAAGCCTATCAACGGTATGCGGGCTATCACATCGAGATTGCCATTGATCCTGACAATGGCGCGATCCTTCGCCTGTCGTTCCAGTTCGACCTGAAGTCCACATCCCCGCTCACCAGGTCCGACATCATGATTGAATACGGGCCGGTCGAAATCGGAGGCAAGACCTATGATTGCCCGCTCAGAAGCGTTTCGATCATGCGATCGCGATCCGTAGGCATTCTTTCGGAGTGGGGCGAATCCTTCAGGACCTACGGACCGTATGCAACCATGCTGAATGACGTCACCTTCAATCGTTACCACATGTTCCGGTCCGAATCTCGCATTTTGCCCGGATTCACACCTGAAGAGAAGTAATCCGGCATAAGATAACTCCCTCGGAACTAGAGCCGGGTTTCTTTCCGCTCCAGTTTCTGTAGCAGCAGAAATAACACTATTCCCACGGCATATCCAGGAATGATGGAAAGAACCGCGGCTCCCTTTAATTCGCCCCTTGTTTGTGGCGCTAGGTGCACGCTGATCCAGTAGCTGACAAGCAACTGCATGGTGCATGAAGCAACGAGCGAAATCCAGAAACTTACCGTTTGCCTCAGCCATGGCTGAACCACTGAGACGGCAATAAGAACACCCATGCATACGGCAAGTATGGGGAAGTCCCATTCTTCCGGTACAAGATGAAAGAACATCAAAGACAAGACCACCAGGGGTACACCAAGCACTAGCAGAAGCAACATCCAGCCGTTCACCTTTGCAACAAAGTACTTTGAGCCCTTCGGCGATCGACGGTGCCTCCTTGCTTCTTTGATTTCTAGCCGTACTGCCTCCCTCTTTTTCGCGCGCGCTTCTTGATAGCTCAGCCCGCGCCGAGCCATCTCGGAATCGAGTGCGAGGGCAGCCTCCTGCACCAGGTCAGCGCGGCTGGCAGCGATCATCAGAAGCTCGTCGTCATTCAGCCCTGCGTAGTTTTCCTGGAAACTCACGTAGACTCACCTCTAAGTGGAACCATCCTGGATATCGTACGGCGTGAATTGATCTAGCATCCAGATTTTCGAGTTCTTGGCGGACCACCGTCCAACCGGAAGTTACGATTTAATAATCTTTCCAACGGTTCTAATGCCAACCGGATTTTTATATCCGAACAGATTCCATAGCCACATTTTGCTGAGTCAGAGCGATGCCTCTCGCGAGGTTTGTTCTTGAGTCGCCCCTTTTCCGCAGCCTGTTCAGCCCCCAGAGGGAATACTGATGGTCTATTCAGAGCTTCCCTGAAAAACCGCCTAGTCCGGATACGGTACCTCTTCAGCGCCGCTCTCCCCATCGAATCCGGAGAACGGCAGCCCCCTTGCATAGAATTATCTGCACGCGGCGCATAATGGAGTTTGAGTTGAGCGCAAGGGCTGGGGTTTCGCCTGGCAAACCACCAGTGGGCTACACAGGGTCAGGCGCAGAAGGGCCTTTGCCCTGGTGAATTTGGCAAGCAAACCGTCCCGTGCGCGCCCCACGGGCCGCATAATTCCTTTAATGTCTATATTCTGCAGCGAACCCCTGCGGAATCAATATTTTGCGGCGCGACCCCTACCGTAAACCTTTGAAAATAGAGATTTTATTTACAGAATCGGGGGGAGCGGGGGTAGGGTAACTCCTCGATAAACCGGCGACTGTCACCGGGCTCCTCGGCGCCGTCCCGCCGATGCTGGCCCTCTATTCCCGAGCGGGCGCTGCCGCCGAGTTCTTTGATAGGCTTTCAGGCTTGAAGTACGCGGCTAGGCTCTTCGGTATCTCCCGGCAAGCGCAATGCTCTTGATGTTCCTTGTGCCACTGGATTCTTTGCTCCAGCGTCGCCTTTGGCGGCATCTGGTTGCTGGCGTGCCATTCCCTGTTCATAGGGCGAGCCTTTCTGCCCATCCCCGTCCCTGCGACGTGGTTCTGCATCACGGGTGGAAAGCATCAGATTCTGAAAGTGAACCTACCGCGCGATCAGATACATTGCCCAGCTAAGCGCCACTGCCGACCCCACAAAGAGCACAAAGCAGTAGATGCCATAGCGCACCATGCACCGCGGAGTCTCGCGCTGAGTAATGCCGAAAACGATGGATGCGAAGAACGCAAACAGCACCACCGACGCAAAGTGAGAGGGATGGAGCATCACATCTTTCTCCCTGTGCGCAGGTTGTGGGCGTCCACGGCAGAGATCACATTCAGCAGCCCCGCCACCACGATAAACTGTGTGCCATAGTCGGCCGTGGTCACCTGCACCGTGTCCGCGCCCAGGCCCATCATGCGGCTCACCACGTAGAGCAGCCCGTTGCCCAGGTCGCCTGCCAGTCCCAGCATGTGCAGGATATCGTGCGCGTTGGCGTACACTTTCCCCTGCATCGCGATACCCAGGGCAAACATGCCCAGGATCGAGACCGCCAGCAGCGCCCCCCGGCCCCACTTCCGCAGCAAAAAATGCCCTGCGCCCGGCACCAGCCATCCGGCAATCAGCGGCAGATAGACAAATCCCGGTTGCGTTTTCTGTGTCGCCGCTGCAGTCTTGTTTTCCGTTGCGTCCATTCCTCTTCGACTATATCGCACCGAGGCGAGGCTCAGTTTCCGGTACGAACGATTCCGGCCTTCAGATCCTTACCAGCTCCGTCTGCACGCGTCCTGTGACCCTCGCCTTCCCCGGAGCAGTGATCATATTCACTTCGCTGCGCACGCCGAACTCGGGCAGATAAATCCCCGGCTCGACTGAAAAGCAGGTGTTCGGCAGCAGCAGGCGCTCGTCGTGGGTCTCCAGATTGTCGAGGTGCGCGCCCGGCCCGTGCAGTTCCCGGGCAATGTTATGCCCCGTGCGGTGGGTGAAATACTGACCCAGCCCCGCCGCCCCAATCACCCTCCGCGCCGCGTCGTCGGCCTCAAACCCGCGAATGGGCCGGCTCTCGGCAAAGGCTGTCTCCACGGCTTTGATCGCCGCGTCGCGCGCGTTGCGCACCGTCTCAAATATCAACTGCTCGTGTTCGGCAGGCTCGCGCCCCACTACCGCGGTCCACGTAATGTCGTAATAAATGCTGTCCGGCGCATCCACCCGGCCCCAGATGTCAATGAGTACAAAGTCGCCCCTGCGAATGGGCGCGGAGCGTTCGCGAGTGGGTTCATAGTGCGAGTCGGAGCTGTGGGCCCCGACGCTCACATTGGGGCCGTTCTCCCAGACCAGCCCCTCACGGCGCATGGCGTCGCTGAGCCAAACCATCAGGTCGAACTCAGACATATCACCCCCGCCGCCCCATGAAGGCCGCAGCCGCTGCCCGATCTCGCGCCAACCCTCGGCCAGAACTGCATCGATGGCCTGCTGCGCAAGGAAGTGGGTGCGCACCTGCTCCTCGGTCAGTACTGCTTCGAACTGACTCACCAGGTCGGCTGAGCTCACAACCTGCTTGCCCAGCCCGCGCACAAACTCCACCGTCCCGGCATCCGCCATCGAGACGTACATAATGTCATTGTTGGGTGAGTACTGCATGGCTACACGCCGCGCATCGCCCAGCATCGCGGCCAGCCCCGCCGCCAGCTCCTGCCAACTGGAGTAAAGCCCCTTCGACCCGGGCAGGGTATCCAGCCGCCCCTGCTCCACGCGATGCACCAGCTTGCGTGGCTCTCCCTCGGCAGGCACATAGTAGTACCAGCGCCGCGTCACATGCGCCTTTGCGTCGAGGCCTAGAATGCGCTCGCCGATGGGATCACGATGATGATGGTCGTAGAACAGCCAGCCGTCATGGCCGGCTTCGCTGAGCGCCGCTTGAATTTCCTCTAGGTTCATACCGGCAATTTTACGCGGGCTATGCAGAGAAGGGCATATGCGTGCAGTTACAGCGCTGCCAGCGCTTCCGTCTGGCCGGGGAAGAGCCCCGCATATTTGGTGATGCCCACCATGGTGAACACTTTGGTGAAGTGTGCCGACAGCCCGAAAGCATAGACCTTCTGCCCGGAGTTCGCAGCTTCGATCAGCATCTGGATCACCAGCGCGATGCCGCTTGAATTGATGTAGTCCACCTTTGTGAAGTCCAGCAGAACCAGCTTTGCCGTCTCTTTGGGCAAAGCCTGATAGCTGCCCAGAACAGCTTCTTTCGAAGTGCTGGCGATGTCGCCTTCGAAGCGGAGTACCGTGACCGGATGTCCGGCCGGGGAGGTAAGCTGATCAACGCGCGCCTTGGTTTCGCTCTGCACGATCTGGTGTCTCCGTTCTGTTAGTGTTATTCCGCTACTTTGTCCAGGCGAATGACCAGCCGGACGTAGCTGCTTTTGCCGTTGGACCCCTTCACCCACTCTGCCTCGTCCACCAGTGCCTGAATCAGAAACATGCCCATGCCGCGGGGATCTTCCTCTCCATGAATCTTGCGGTCGATGTCGGGTTTGGGAGGTAGACCCTTCAGTCCCTTGCCATCGTCGATGACCTTGACCTCCAACTGGTCGTCGCCGGCGGAAAGCACGACGCCCACAGACAGCCCCTCGTTGAGCCGGTTGCCGTGTTCAATGGCGTTAATACACGCCTCGGCAACCGCGGTCTTCAGGTCGTCCACGCGGTCTTCGCGGAAACCCATCAGCTTGGCCACCGCTGCCGCTGTACTCATGGCCACTTTCTCATAGCCGAGTCGCGAGGGCAGCCTCACCTCAACGCAGGTGGATTTCACGTTGGTCATGCTTGCATCTCCGTCAACCGCGCTCCCCGGCACAACGCCAGAGCGGTCATATCGTCACCTTGTGGGCCACCCTGCGAAAATTCTTCCAAAGCAGTCCACAATGCACCGAGAATATCATCTGCCTTGTCTGCGTCGCACTTAGAAAACACATTTAGCAGCCTTTCTGAGCCGAATTCCTCTTCTCCCTTGAAGACTTCAGTGAGTCCGTCGGTGTAGAAGAGCAGCCTTGTCCCCGGTGTGAACCCGTATTTCTCGCTGGAGTAGTGCATTCCCGGCAGCAGCCCCAGCGGCGTACCGGTCGACTCGAATTGCCTCAACTCGCCGCCCGGTGCCATGACGAACCCAGGATTGTGCCCGGCGTTCACCACTTCCAGATCTCCCGATGCGGGGTGAAGTCTCAGAAAGATCGCCGTCACATAGCGCCGTCGCGCTTCTTCGCCTTCGGCCCAGTGGTGCTGGTTCATGCGTTCGGCCAACTCATCCAGCGGCAGACCGGTGATCGCGATGGCCCTGAAAGCCGCCCTGAAGCTGGTGGCCATGATCGCCGATGCCATACCTTTGCCGGCCACGTCAGCCACCGCCATCAGCAGGCTGCCGTCAGGCTGCTCCACAATGTCCAGGTAGTCGCCGCCTACCTCATAACAGGTGTCGGAGCGGAAGGCCACCGAGTAGCCTGCGATCGAGGGCAACGTCTGCGGCAGCAGGGACCGCTGAATATTGCGCGCCGCATCCATGTCCTGCTGCACCCGCGCCCACTGCAGATTGCGCTCGTGGTTGCGGGCGTTCTCCAGGGCCACCGCGGCCTGCAGCGCCAGCCCTTCAAGGAAGTCGGACTCGTAGAGCGTTAGATCGCGCCCCTCGGGAGCCGCGACCACCAGCTCCGTCATGCGCTTCCCCTCGCGGTCCTGCAGAGGGTAGGTCGTAAGAGCCGTGCCTAACCCATCGGCCAAGGCGGGCTCGGGCACGTCGCCGTAGGAGAGCCCGGTTCCCGGAAACGCGGCGCCGGCCATCTCCAACTCGCGCACCACGATGCGCAGCACCTGTTCCAGAACTTCGTTTTCGCGAATCGTCGAGTGGACCTGCCGCGAAGCCTCAAGCAGCGCCTGCAACCGCGCCACCTGTTGTTGCAGCTCAATCGTCTCCCCACTCCCCGGTAGCTGTACTCCAGCCGCCATCCCCCTGACCTCCGTGGAGTTTCAATGTACCATGGCCGCAACGCTGCTGGCCCTGTCTTATTTGCGCTCACTAATTGGACTTGTCTCCCATGGGCCTCAATGATCGACAAGGCCTTCGGCGACGTTTCTGTCCTATGGGCGAACCATTTTCGCTATATCTCGAGTCTCCAGAATCCGCTTTCCACATCCTCGCCTGGCCACAGCCAGCATTGCCTGTCCAATCTCCCGCGTGGATAGAATCTGGTTTGGCAGTGCCCGGCGCAGCAAAGGAAACAGCGGCATGGCAACCTTGTAGAACACTCGGTAGGAGGGTGTCTTCGATTGAATGCCGTCCATGGGTTCAATGAACCCCGGGCGGAACATATACGCATTCAGCGGCAGCCGCAGCAGCGCATTTTCTGTTCGGCCCTTCACCCGCGCCCACATAATGGGCCCCCGTTCTGATCTATCGGTACCGGAGCCAGACACGTAAATAAACGTCATCCCCGGATGAACCCGGCTCAGCGTCGTTGCCGCGGCCACGGCGAATCCATACGTGATGCGCTCGTAGTCGGCCTCCTTCATCCCGCTGGACGCAACGCCCAGGCAGAAAAAGCAAGCGTCAAAGCCGCCTAGCTCGCCTTCTATCCCCGTGTAATCCAACAAATCGCGCAGCACGATCTCCCGCAACTTCGGGTTGAGCGTGCCGGTTGCGGTGCGACCCACTGTTACCGCCAAATCCACCTCAGCGTCTTGCAGGCACTCTCGCAGCACCCCCTGGCCCACCATCCCGGTTGCCCCAAACACAAGAACCTTCATCGCGGATACCCCCTTGTCCGGTCATGACCAGCATACCCGCCTGTTTTCCGGGGCCGGGTCGAAACGAATGCCAGTCAATTCCAACTTGCCCATCTCGTTCCCAACCGCTATAAGTGAACATCCCCCGGCGCCGGTCAACACTTCTTGAAAGGCTTCTACGAGGAACAGCCGAATGCCAGATCAAACAGCCGCGTGCCTCCTCACGCTGGACATTGAACACAAGGGCGACGTGGCAGTGGTCAAATGCCATGGCAAATTGGTCTCAGATGTGTCTGCCGGCCTTTACGCCAGGGTGAGCCGGCTGATTCCAGGCAGCAGGCGCATCGTGTTGGACCTGTCGGATTTAACCCACATCGACAGCATGGGTCTCGGTACGCTGGTGCGGCTATACGTTTCATCCCGGTCCGCAGGTTGCAGTTTGGAGCTTATCAACCTCGGCAAACGGGTTCGGGAGTTGCTGGGCCTCACCCATCTGCTGTCGGTGTTTACCGTCATCGGCGAACACGGAGGCATGATCAGGCTTTGACTGCGGGGCTTCTGTCTGTATTCAGCCTTGATCAACGTGCCTGTGCAGTGGGAGCCTACAGCCCCACTGATTTATCCTTCCATCGATGCCCCAGACCCTCTCCGTCGCGATGATCGCTATGAATGAGGAGGCGAACCTACCCCGCACTCTCGAGAGTGTCCGCTGGGCCGACGAGATCATCCTTGTCGATTCGGGCTCGCAAGACCGCACCATCGACATTGCCAAATACTTCGGCGCCAAGACCAGCTACCATGCCTTCGGCGGTCACGGCGAACAGAAGAATGTGGCCCTCGACCTCTGCACCTCCGACTGGATCCTCTTGCTTGACGCCGATGAGGTGTTAACGCCGGCCCTCCAAGCCGAGATTCGAGAGCTGCTTAGCGGCGAGCCCAAATACAGCGCTTACTGGATTCCCCGGCTTAACCTCTACTTTGGCCGCTGGATGCACCACGGAGGCTTTTATCCTGACCACAAGTTGCGTCTCTTCCGGCGTGGGTCAGCGCGGCTCAGCGAAGGCGTCGGCCCGCACAGCACGCCGCAATTCACGGGTCCCAAAGGCAAGCTTCGGAACGACATGCTCCACTATGCCTATCCCACTCTGGACATCTATCTGGAGCACATGAACCGCTATAGCTCCGAAATCGCCAAGCTGCTCCACCAGCGGGGCCGCATCAGCAAGTCTCTTCCCGCTTTCATAGGAAATGCGGTCCTGAATCCTGCCGCGACGTTTGCCTACAACTATTTCTTCCGCCTGGGCTTTCTGGATGGCCGCGAGGGCCTGCTCCTGCACCTCAACCACTCCGTTTACATCCACTGGAAGTTCATCAAAGCCTGGCGGCTCGGGCTGGGGCAGGAATAGCGACATTCCCTACGCGCGGCCCGGCATAATATAAGCTCTTACTCGCGTGCTGCCGCGCGCAGCCCGCTTGTGGAATTTCACTCAAGAGGTTTGTCCGCCAATGCTCGAAGTTCATCTGCCCCACAAGCCGATTCATGGGGTTTGGGAGTTCTTCCTTCACCTCTTCACGATTACTATCGGCCTGCTGATCGCCACGCAGATCGAGAGCTGTGTGGAGTGGCGCCATCATGTCCATCTCGCTGAAGAGGCGCGGACGCAATTGCGGATCGAGATCGAGAACAATCTCAAGGACCTGAAGCAGGCGCAACCCGAGCTTGCACAGTGGCGCAAGGCCATTGACGACGACCTGGAAGCGATGCAGCGTATTCAGGAGCGCCCGGAAGAGCCGAAGAATCAGCACACTCATCTCTCCGTTAATTTCAGTTCTATGTCGCTGCGGGATACGGCTTGGAGGACGGCGCAATCCACGGGCGCGCTGGGCTACATGCCGTATGAAGAGGCGGAACGGTATGCCAATGTCTATCAGGCGGAGCAGGCGTTGCTGGCCATGGAGGACAAGCCCCTCGAGGATGCGACCGACATCCACGGGCTCATCACACGGTTTCACTGGGGCGACAAAAGCAGGATTACCAGGGAGCAGGCCGATATTCTCGCGGAGCGGTTCGGCCGGATGAGATTGCATCTGCTCACCGGAGACCTGCTGCTGAAAGAGAGCATCGAAGTCAGCGAGGCGTTCCTACAAAACCGGCCGTTCCAAAGCAACTTCGAACAGGGGTTCCGCTAATCCGGCGTCGCCTTACCTTCACCCTGACCTCGGATAGCTCTCAGCTGACTACTGACAGCTAAATGTGGCAGCTTGCCTGCCCGCGCTTGGCCAAATACCGCTGGTGGTATTCCTCCGCGCGCCAGAAGGTCTGCGCAGGCTCAACCTTGGTAACGATCCGCTTGGGTCTGAATTGCCCCTCGGCGGTCAACTGCTGGATCTTGGCCTCGGCCTGCGCCCTTTGGTACGGCGTGTGGAAGAAAATGGCCGAGCGGTACTGCGTGCCCCAGTCGGGCCCTTGACGGTTCAGCGTGGTTGGGTCGTGTAGCGAGAAAAACGCATCCAGCAGCTGGCTGTAGCTCACCTGCGACGGGTCGAAGTCCACTTCGACAACCTCGGCGTGGCCTGTCTTGTCCGTGCACACGTCCTGATAGCAAGGCCGCTCCAAGGAACCACCCTCGTAGCCCACCGCCGTCGACAAGACTCCGGGGATGGCCGCAAACGCAACCTCAACGCCCCAGAAACACCCTGCCCCCAATGTAGCTTTTTCAATCCTCATTGCAATTAAGATACGCGGAAGCGGCTTTGGGTAACAAATTGGAAGCCGTCTAGCCGCGCTTCTTGCCCCCCGGCTTGCCGCCTGGCCGTGGACCGGTACGCTTCGCTCCACCCGGCTTGCCTTTGTAGCTGGGCTTCGGCTTCCAGCCTGTCTTGCCTGCCGGGCGATGGCCTGCGCCCCCGGCCGCCGCAGGCCGGGCTCCGGCGCCATACGATCGTCCTGCGGGCTTGCCAGGTTTGCTGCTTGGACGTGCGCCGCCTGCGCGGGGTTTACCCGAGCTGGTGGTAAAAGGCCGACCCAGACCCGCCTCTCCGCGAGGAGGCCGTGCTGCCCCGTAAGCCCCTGCGCCAGTGCGACCTGGGCCGCTGGGATGGCGTTCATCACTACCACTTGGTCTGGGTCGATCGAACTTGGGACGATCAAACCTGGGCCGGTCAGAGACTGGTCGCTCAGGGCGGGGCCGGCCAGCCGGCGCACGGTCAAACCTAGGTCTGTCAGCACCCGGGCGGCCCGTCGCCGGGCGAGTATAGGGCGGACGGGCTGAACCTGGCCTACTCGTGCCGGGCTGCTCGGGCTCAACTGGATCGATCCGCAGCCTCGTCGGCTTCTTTCCGGAATATCCCTCGGCAGAATCCGGCTCATTACGAGGTGGTGCCGCTGGGCGTCGGAAATCCGGACGGTCGCCGCCGCCAGGCTTCTTCCATGCGGGCTTGGCTCCGTAGCTGTGGCCTGGGCCAGCGTCTCTTTTCCAGTCCTGCCGCGCTGGTGGCCGCGCAGGCCGGTCGTCCTTCTTCCACGCCGGCCGGTCAGTTGGCTTGCCCGTCGGTCTGTCGGCGCCGAACCTTGCCGGTCCTGCCCCGGTGCGTTGGGGCCTACCCTCGTCGCGAACCGGACCGCGTGCCGGACCCCGCCTTGGCGCTGCGCCCGCCGGAGGACGAAAACCCTCACCTTTGGAACGCACAGGCCGGAAGGGCTTATTTGCCCCAAATGCTCTTTGCGGCCGAAGTTCTCCGGCACCCTCTGCCGGCGGCCGCACTTCTGCCGGCTTGATGGGGCGGGGCCGGCTGGGCCGCGGAGCCATGGTCGGCAATTGGGCGTCCAAAACATTGCGGCGGCGAACTTCCTTTGCCTTGGGTGTACGAAGCTTTCCCTCGGCAGCTCGCCGCAGCCCCGCCAGCTCATCCGGTGTCAGCTCGCGCAGCTCTCCCGGTTCCACGTCCAACACCAGCGGGCCATAGCCCACACGGCGAATCTTCTCTACAAAGTGGCCGATCTCTTCGAACATCTTGCGCAACTCACGGTTGCGGCCCTCGATCAGCACCACCTCATACCAGGGATTGTCCCCCTGCCGCACCTGGCGGATCCGCGCCGGAGCCGTGCGCACCCGTCCCTCGCCCGCTTTGCCGCGCTCAATCGATACGCCCCCACGTAGGATCTCCAGTTCGTTCTCTGTGGGCTGGCCGCTCACCTTCACCAGGTAGGTCTTTTCTACGCCGGAAGCGGCCTTGGTCAGCTGGTTGGCCAGCTCGCCGTCATTGGTCACCACCAGCAGTCCTTCGCTCAGGTAGTCCAGCCGTCCCACCGGGTAGAGCCGCTCGCTCATTTTGGCAAAGAACTCCATCACCGTGCGCCGGCCTTCGGGGTCCTTTACTGTTGTCACGTAGCCCCGGGGCTTGTTCAGCATGAAGTAGCGCAGGCGCTCAGAGCCGTGCAGCAGCTTGCCGTCCACGCGAATGTGGTCGCGCGCCCCATCGGCCTTGGTGCCCAACTCCGTCACCACTTTGCCGTTCACCTGCACGCGTCCCGCCGTAATCATCTCTTCGGCGCTGCGGCGGCTGGCCACTCCGGCTCGCGCCAGAATCTTCTGCAACCTCTCGAGCTTCACCGGCGGGCGCGGTCCTGCCTCTTCTTTCACCTCGTCCACTACTTCGCTCTCTACTTGGGGCGCAATTTCAGCCGTCTCTTCGCTCGCGAGAGTGGTGTCGGCCTCTTTGGCTTGTATTGGCTCGTTCAGTTCAGGTTCACTTGCAGGCTCGTTCGCTTCGGTCTGACTATCGTCAGTCATGGGGAATCTCGGTTTCTGCCTGCTCGGTTGGCAAAGGCTCGTCAGGCGCGGCCTCTGCGGTGGTGTCAGCCACCTCAATCTCAGGTGAACTAGCGCCGGTTGCAGCGACCACCGGCGCGGTGGGTTCGTGAGCGGTTTCCCCGGCTGGTTCGTCCAAAGGCTCTTCGATCGCGTTCTCGTCCAGCTCCGGTTCTGCCCCGGCGCCATGCTCTTGGCCGGCGTCCGTCTCGCCTGCCGCCTCGTCCAGTTCCATGGTGGCCATTTTTTCGAACTCATCCATCGAGGGCAGCTCAGATACGTCATTCAGGCCAAAGCGGAGCAGAAACTCCCGCGTAGTCTTGTAGAGAATGGGGCGGCCTATCACCGGTTTGCGCCCCGCGGTCGTAATCAGCTTGCGGGCCAGCAGGGAACCAAAGACGCCCGACGAATCCACACCACGAATCTCATTTACTTCCGGCGCAGTCACCGGCTGCTTGTAGGCGATCACAGCCAGCGTCTCCAGCGCCGGCAAAGACAGTTTCATCGCCGGCTTCAGGCTCTTGATGAAGAGTCTCACCGCGTCGTGGCACTCTGGCTTGGTGGCCATGCGGTAGCCGCCTGCAATCTCGCGAATCTCCACACCTCGATTGTCGGAGGCATAGTTCGAGATCAGCTCGTCCAGGAGTTGCCGCAGAATTGCCTTGACTTCGCGGTCGCGTTGGCGGGCTTGGCGTTTGGCCTCGGCTTCGAGGTCTTCGCGAGCTTCAGCCGCTGTTGCAGGCTCCTGCACCTGCTCGGAAGACTCACCCTCCGCGACGGCGGGAACAACTTCGACAACCGTTTCATCCTCGGCTTGCGCACCGGCCGCGGCGCATGCCTCTCCCTCAGCCCCAATGGTCTCCACAGGGATGGCCGCTTCCTGCTCTGGTGCTGCGTAGACCGCTGGGGTCTGCTCCAACCCCAGGTACTCCAACCCCTCAGCCAGCAAGGGGAGCGGCTCGGCAGCCTCCGCCGCGGCTTCAGCCGCTTGTTCGGCACGTACAGCGGCTTGTTCCACTTTCCACGCTAGGGCATCGGCGGAAAATAGGGCGGCGAGCTGCGTCAAAGTGACAGGCTCTTCCGCGGCATAAATTACAGCTTCCAGTTTTGCTTTAAGGCTCATTCGTCAATCGGTACCTCATGTATGGTACCGGATACGGCGCAGCCTGCGCGCTCGCCTCGCTCCACAAGCCGAGGCAAACGCATCAAATTCTGGATTCCGAGTAGTTTGAGCAGATAGGCGTGGTCTCAAGCGGCCTGCAGGCGTTCTCTGTCTATGCCTGGTCTGCACGTTTCGTCCTGTCTGAGCAGGTTGAGCCCAATGCGGTTGAGGACGGATTGGCCCTGGGCGGTTTGGCGGGCGCCGGGGATTCTCCATATCCCTTCTCATATTCAGTTCCCCAAAATGCATGAACCGATAAGGATCCGCCTGCCCTGGGTCTATAGCATTTTCGGAATTGGTGTAGAACGAAAGCACACACTCAAGTGGCTTTCCCTTGAGAAGAAGCCGCCTTTCTCGACTCTCACAAAGTCTACGTGTATTCCGAAAATGCTCTAACATGCTCTGGTAACCCGTTCACGAAAGCTGAAGAATTATCGCTCCGAAAGAGGGTCGCGATGAAATCAGTGACTGTTCTGGTTTTTCTCCTTGCTTCGGGGTTTGCGTTTGCGCAGTCGCCACTGACCGACATGACCGACTCACTAGGTCTGGCACGGCTGAAGGACTATTCAGCAGCCCGCGTTTCGAGCGGCAACAAATATGTGGCCAGCAACGACGACAGCAAGCGCATTATGCCGGGCGAGACTCTGGTTATGGCAGACCTGAAGGGGCCCGGCATGGTGACTCACATCTGGCTCACAGTGGCGGACAATGAGTTCGGTTGGCCCCGTCTGCTGCGCATACGCGTGTACTACGACGGCTACAAGACGCCCAGCGTGGATGCGCCGTTGGGCGACTTCTTTGGCGTGGGGCACGGATCAGAGCGCAACCTGAACTCCATCATGGTGCACGACAGCTCATTCGGGCGGGCGCGTAACAGCTATTGGCCCATGCCTTACCGCAAGTCGTGCCGCGTGACAGTGACCAACGAAGGGAACCGGCTGGTCCCGATGTTTTACTACCACGTAGACTATCGGAATTATGCTTCGTTGCCCGCGGGCATTGGCTACTTTCACGCCTACTACCGCCAGGAACGCCCGGCGCGAAAAGGCCACAACTACGAATTCCTGAGCATTAAGGGAACCGGGCATTATGTCGGCACGGTGATGAGCGTGGTGCAGACGCAGGTCTCATGGTTCGGCGAAGGCGACGACCTGTTCTATGTGGACGGAGCGACCAAGCCTCAGATTCTCGGCACCGGCAGCGAGGACTATTTCAACGATGCCTGGGGACTGCGCGATTCGGATGGCCCCTGGACCGGTACGCCTATTGCTGAAGGGGAACGCCTGGGCTCGCGCTTAACCGGCTATCGCTGGCATGTTCCCGATCCAATTCCGTTCAAAAGATCGATCTGGGCCGGCATCGAGCACGCGGGATGGACCGCCAACCCTGACGGAACGGTGCGCTCGGGGTTCGAGGAGAGGCCGGACTTCTTCTCCAGCGTCGCTTTCTGGTACCAGCAAGGCGTAAACGAGGGCCTGCTGGAGCCTCCTTATGGATATGAACGCCTGCCGTTTGGCAATGCAACACAGCTCGAAGTTCCCACTCTGATCAACGATGTGACCGCGGAGAAGGGGAAGGCCTTGGTGCAGAAGGAGGTTGACTGGGCAAAGGATTTGCTTTTCCTCGTTGCTGAAGGACCGGGCGCGAGAGTCAATATTCCCGTGGATATCCCTGAAAATGGGCAATACGAGTTGGTCGGATTGATTGCCCAGGCGCCAGACTACGGCGATTACAAAGCTCTGCTCGACAATCAACCGATGAATCTGGATCCGCGCCAGGCCGCGACTTCGGAGGTTCCATTTCCAGGTCCGGAGGTGTTTTACAACTATCTGCCGGAAGTCTACGTATCCAAGGACCGAGCATTGGGGATGGCGACGCTGACCAAGGGACGACATACGCTGAGCTTCATTTGCGTTGGCAAGGATCCGCATTCACTCGGCTATAACTTCGGCATCAATGATGTGGTGATTGAAAAAGTTCAGGATATAGAGGCCAAAGAGCCGGAGTCAGGGAGCGCGGAATCAGTTCCACGCAAGGTTGCATCCGGCACGGTGTATCGCGGCGAGCCACTCACTTATTACATGGCCAGGACCAATGCAGCCTCAGAAGATGAGAAGGTAAGTGCGCTGTATGCGGTCGGTCAGTTTGGCGCGGACGCCGCATCGGCAATTCCTAAGCTCGGCGCGGCGCTCGCTGATCCGTCTGCCCGGGTACGTGCAGCGGCGGCAGCTTCTCTGGCGAAAGTTGACGCTGCAAACGCGTCTGCAGTACCCGCGTTGATCAAGGCGCTCTCTGACTCCAACCCCAGGGTGCGAAGCCTGGCGGCGGTGGCGCTGCGTCCGATCGGGCCGGGCGCGGCGGCAGCAGTCCCGCAATTGGTCGCGTGTCTGGATGACCCTGTTTCTTACGTTCGAGCGCCCGCCGCAGATGCATTGGGCGCGATCGGCCCAGCCGCGCGTAATGCCACCGGCCCGCTCTCGAAACGACTCCTGGTGAAAGATGAGCAAGCATTTGTTTTGCGTAGCGTCGCGTATGCGCTGGGAGACATCGGCCCCGACGCTCGTTCCGCATTGCCGTCACTCGAGGAATCATTGAAGATGGTACGGGTCAGCTATGCCGCGCAGTTGGCGATTCTCAAGATCAAGGGCCAACCGGTTCCGAGCTACTGAGTGGCGCCTGCGGGCACCGGACTGTTCGCCAGCTTTTCTTTTTGCACTTTGGCTGCTTGCAGGATGTCGAGCAGGTGATTCCAGAACGCGGACCCGCCCGAGACCAGGATGCCCGAAATCACCCAACTGAGCCAATCTGCCTTGTTAAACCAGTCAAAGGGTTTGGCCAACGGGATATTGAGGGGATTCAGGCCACTGAGCGCGGTGACCAACATACCACTGACAATGGCGATCGTCTGGATGGCGCCACTGTACCGGGCTGCGCTCCAATTGGCGAGCGTGGGGCCCAGCCACTGTTTGACTGTCTCGGTGACGCGTTCTGACGCCACGCTCAACCCAACCATCTGGGTAAAAAACAGTGTCAATGCACTCGCAGGATCGGTTCCCATGTTCCCTCCACATCACGCACTTTGCGAATTCACCTGGACCCGCTAAGGGATGTGCAGGGCGACGCTTTCATGGCGAAAATGCCACGCAGCATCTTCGGCTTCGTCGAAACTAATTCGGAAAGTGCATTTGCAGCGTCGAAGCAGGAGGCCCTGTCAATTTGCGGGAGCGGGCACAGGCAGCAGATTCTTGACGGGGAGGGGCCTCCTGTCTCCGAGGCGTGGCAAGAAGCCTAACAGATGCAACGATTTGCGCAAGTTACTTGTACATTATTAGGGAAGTGGTAACGGAGTAACCGCCGCGCGCGGTGGTCCCCAGGGTCGCTCCCGGCGGTCAGTTTTCGAGATACTCCCAGAAGCTGTCGGCCAGATCGGCGCCGTGTTCGTTTGCCATGCGGCGGGTGGCCCGCTCCACCTCTTCGATGAGCCCGTGGAGATAGTCGCGGGATCGCGAGATTGCCACCACGCCGAGGGTGGCCGACTGCCACACCACGGCCTCATCCAGTTCTGCCACCGATACGTTGAAGCTTTGGCGTAACTGGTCCTTGAGCGAGCGCACCACCTGGCGGCGGTCCTTGAGCGACTGGGCGTGCTCAATGCGGAGTTCGAGAGTGAGCTGAGCGACGGGCATGGCGTCACGCATCTGCTAGCAGAGAGAGCTTGGTTGGTTGTTCATTCTATCCCCAATCGAGTGCCGGTTTGACAAGAACTTATTGATTCCATGGCCGGAAGGTCAAGAATTCCGGCCGCGGCAGACCAGCTTAGTGCAGCAGCACAAAGGCTACCAGAGTCTCGCCCGCCTCCCCGGGCTCTCCTGCTGGTCCTATTTCATTAAGCAACTGCGCTTCCAACTCGTGCGGAACAGGCATTTCGCAGGTACCAATCTCGGCATCGCTGGCGCCCTTGAAACAGAGTTCGCAACAGCCCAGGGCATCACCGGAGCCCATGCGGACAGGTGGGCCGAAGACACGGCAGGTCATGGGTCGCCACTCGTACACGTCACAGAGGCCGGTGGAGGGGTCAAGAGCGGGACATGGCGCATGGTTGGCAAAGTCTTCGAAGCGCTCCTGATCCTCCTCGGATGTGCCGATGAGTCCGGTGGCCGGATCGCCGGGGAAGGAGGGCAGGTGTTCGTCAAGCCAGGCACAGGCACGCAACTCGATGACCTCGGCAAGTGCGGGTTGCTGGGCCCGCAGCGTTTGCATTCCAGTGCGCAGGCGCAGGACGTCGAGGGCGTTGATGGCAAAAGCTCCGTGGCAGCATTGCGTGCAGCCCGGCCGGCACACGAGCCAATCTCCCGAACGCCGCGCCGCCTCGGCAAACGCCGCATCCATAATCTGCACCAGTTTGGTATCGCCCGCGGGCCGATCCATGAGAACAAGCATAGTTCGTAGGCTCGATTGCGTTTGCAGCGCAGCTAAGAATCAGGTTACTTTTTCTTGCTAAGGCAGCAGCATCGCGCTACCTTCTTGGCGGAGGTCTCCATGGTCGAAGTCCGCAGCACCATTATGCCCACCATGCGCTATCGCGATGCACCGGCGGCAATTGATTGGCTCTGCAAGGTCTTTGGTTTTGAGCGCCACGCCGTATACGCCAATCCCGATGGAACCATCGCCCACGCCGAGTTGACCCTGGGCGGCGGCATGATCATGCTTGGGTCCTGCAAAGACGACGCGTATGGACGCGGCTTCACGTCGCCCGACAAGCTGGATGGCAAGGAGACACGAAGCGCCTACATTGTGGTTCCCAATGCCGACGAGGTGTATGCCCGCGCTCAGGCCGCAAAAGCAGCGATAGCGCGTCCTATCGAAGACATGCCGTATGGCAGCCGCGAGTTCACCGTAAGAGATCCTGAGGGCCACTCGTGGAGTGTGGGCACCTATGATCCGTGGGCCGCGCACGGGTAAGAAAAGGCAGCTTAGTCGAGATCGAGAATCTTGCCGGGATTCATGCGGTTGCCGGGGTCGAGGGTGCATTTGAGAGCGCGCATCACCTCAAGGGCCTCGCCATGTTCGGCCTTCAGGTATTTCTTTTTGATGAAGCCGACGCCATGCTCACCGGTGCAGGTGCCACCTACGGCCAGGGCGCGCTCGACAAGGCGGCCTGCAAAGGCTTCTGCCTCGCCCTTCTGTCCCGGCTCTACCAGGCACTGGACATGGAAGTTGCCGTCGCCCACGTGGCCCACAATGGTCGCTGGAAAACTGACTCGCTCAAGGTCGGCGCGGGCGGCCACAAGGCACTCAGCCAGCTGCGAAATGGGCACACAAACATCCGTTGTGAGCAAGTCGGCGCTGGGCTTGATGGCGCGCGTGGCGTAGTAGACATCGTGCCGCGCCTTCCATAGCCGCTCGCGCCCCTCGGATGTGGTTTGCCAGTCGAATCCCAGGCCGCCGTTTTCCTGGGCAAGCTGCTCTGTCAGGTGCGCCGTCTCATCCACCATGGCCTGGTTCATGCCGTGGAACTCCATGAGCAGGGTGGGACGAACAGCCAGCTCCAGTTTGGAGTACCGGTTCACCGCATCCACCTGGCGATCATCCATGAACTCGATGCGGGCGGGGCTGAGTCCGAGTTGAATGGCTTCAATGACCGTGCGCACTGCCCCTTCGACAGTGGCGAATGCGCATACCGCGACTCCCATAGCCTCAGGCAGTGGGTGCAGTCGCACCGTGACCTCGGTGATCACTCCCAGCGTACCTTCCGCGCCGACAAAAAGGCGGGTCAGGTCGTAGCCGGCGCTCGATTTGCGTGCCCGAGTGCCGGTGTGGATGATGCGCCCATCGGCCAGCACCACGGTCAGGCCAAGAACGTTTTCGCGCATGGTGCCGTAGCGAACCGCGGTGGTTCCCGAGGCGCGCGTAGAAGCCATGCCGCCGATAGTGGCGTCGGCGCCCGGATCGATAAAGAACGTAAGACCGGTGTTGTCGAGGGCCTTGATGAGTTGCAAGCGGCTGACACCCGCCTCGACCGTGGCGTCCAGATCTTCGGCGCTGATGCGCAACACGTGGTTCATCTGGCTCATGTCCACACAGATGCCGCCGCGGAGAGCGTGCACATGGCCTTCAAGGGACGTGCCCGCACCAAAGGGCACCACCGGCAGACTGTGGCGCCCGCTCACGCCAAGAACCTGGCTCACTTCCAGAGTGTTGTGAGGAAAGCAGACCAGATCGGGCAATCCCGGCGGATGGGTGCTCTCACCGTGACTGTGATGTTCACGCACGGCGAGGCCGGCAGTGACACGCGCCCCAAGGATGGCGTGCAGTTCAACGAGTGCAGCCTCGATTGCGGCACGGTTTGAGACCTGGGTTGCCATAGGGCTCCTTGCCTGTGAAGGCAATGATAAACGGGCCGAGGGTGAGGAGGAAGAGTGACCGGGCAGTCGGCGGTGGGATATAGTCGCGTTGTGCTGTAAGAGGAGGTCTCACCATGGCAAAACGATCCCCCGTTTGCCTGACGATGTTGGCCCTGTTGGCCACGGCGGGTTACGCGCAGCAGGGCAGGTTGCTGGTGGCGCAGAAGGACGATCGGAGCCTGGCCATTGTCGACCCCGCAGCGGGCAAGGTGATCACGTCGGTCGCGGAAGATGGCGTCACGGGCCACGAGGTTGTTGCGTCGCCCGATGGGCGGCTGGCCTATGTGCCCATCTATGGCAACTCCGGCGTGGGACAGCCAGGAACCGACGGACAAACCATGGTAGTCATCGACATCGCCCAGCAGAAGGTGGTGGGGACCGTGGATTTCGGACACCCGGTGCGGCCGCACATGCCCATCTTCGGACCGAAGAATGGGCTGCTCTACGTAACCACCGAGTTGGACCACACGGTGACCATCATCGACCCGAAGACGCTGAAGATTTTGGGCTCGATTCCCACCGGCCAGCCCGAGAGCCACATGCTGGCCATCTCGCACGACGGCCGGCACGGCTACACGGCCAACGTGGGGCCGGGCACGGTTTCCGTGCTGGACATGGACGCGCGCAAGACGATCAAAGTCATTCCCATTTCCAGCAATACGCAACGCATCTCGATTTCGAAGGACGACCGGTGGGTGTTTACCGCCGACCAGACCAAGCCGCGCCTGGTGGTGATTGATACGGCGGCCAATACCGTGGCCAAGTGGGTGCAGATGGCAGGGACAGGCTACGGCAGCGCGCCCACGCCGGATGGGCGCTGGCTGCTGGTGGCTCTGCCGGACGTGAATAAGGTGGCGGTGATCGACCTGGAGACGATGAAGCAGGCGCGCACCATCGATGTACCGGCCTATCCGCAGGAGACATTGGTGAGCCCTGACGGAAAGACGGCCTATGTCTCGTGCATGTCTGCCGACCAGGTGGCGGAGATCGACCTGGCAAGCTGGAAGGTGACGCGAGTGATCTCTACCGGCAAGAAGACGGACGGGCTGGCTTGGGCGAAGGGGCAGTGAGTGCGCTCGCTCGCCGCTGCTCTCCTAGCCGATCTCCCTGTCCCAGTTTTCCAGCGTCTTCTTGAACTCCAACATGAATTTGCCGGAGTCGGCGCCGTCAATCAGGCGGTGGTCAAACCCGAGGCAGAAATATTGCACCGAGCGGATCGCGATTGCGTCATTGCCCGCGGCGTCCGTCAATACCACCGGCTCCTTGCGCAGGCCGCCAATGGCGAGAATGGCCGACTCGGGCTGATTGATGATCGGCGTGCCGAATTCCCCGCCGAAGACGCCGGAGTTGGTAAGGGTGAACGTGGAGCCCTGGACCTCATCGGGCATCAGCTTCTTGGTGCGAGCACGGCTGGCCAAGTCGTGGATGGCGCTGGCGAGGCTGAGAAAGTTGCGCGCCTCCGACTCCTTGACGACTGGCACGATCAGGCCCCATTCAAGCGCCACGGCAATGCCCAGGTTGATGTGGTCGTGGTAGTGGATCGCACTGTCGATCAGCGACGCGTTGAGGATGGGGAACCTGCGCAGCGCATCCACGGCGGCGGCGGCAATAAAGGGCATATAAGTCAGCTTGACGCCGTGGCGCTGCTCAAAGCCGGCCCGCTCCCGCTCGCGCAGGCGGGCGATGCGGGTCATGTCCACCTTGTAGACGGAGTGGACGTGGGGGCTGATCCGCTTGCTCTCTAGCATGCGCTGGGCAATGATGCTGCGCATCTTGGTCAGCGGAACCACCTTGCCGCTCATTAGCGGTAGAGGCGCGTGCGGTGAAGCTGTCTGCAACTGCGCCGCTGGAGATTCAGGAGCCGCACTACAGGGTCCATACTGGCTCAAGTAGCGCAGGATGTCTTCCTTGTTGATGCGGCCGTGGGAGCCGGAGCCCGCCATCTGACTGAGGTCCAGCTTGTTCTCCTTGGCGATGCGGCGCACCAGCGGCGAGGAGTAAATGCGCCGGCCTATTGCTTGCGGCGGCGTCATTTGTACCGGCAGCGACCCCTGCAATGTGGTTGGCTGGGCTTCCACCGCCGAAGTGGTCGTTGCTCCGGTGCCGTCAATGACCGCGACAACGGTGTTTACCTCGACCGTCGCGCCCTCGGGCACCTTGATCTCTCTGAGTATGCCGGCCACGGGAGCAGGAATCTCGGCGTCCACCTTGTCGGTAGAGATCTCAAAAAGCGGCTCGTCCTTCTCTACTCTGTCGCCGGCCTTCTTGAGCCACTTGGTGATGGTGCCTTCAAAGATTGACTCGCCCAATTGGGGCATCACGATTTCGATTGCGCCTGCAACCGGCGTGGCCATCTGCGGTGCGGCTGACTTCGCCTCAGATGCGGGGGCTGGCGTGGTTGCGATGGCAGCCGGCCCTGAAGCACTTGCCCCATCGATCACAGCCACTACCGTGTTCACCTCGACCGTCGCGCCTTCGGGGACCTTGATCTCGCTGAGCACGCCGGCAACGGGCGAGGGAATTTCGGCGTCCACCTTGTCGGTGGAGATTTCAAAAAGCGGCTCGTCCTTCTCTACTCTGTCGCCGGCTTTCTTGAGCCACTTTGTAATGGTGCCCTCAAAGATCGACTCGCCCATCTGGGGCATTATTACGTCGGTTGCCATGAATCGTTCTCTCCGCGTTGCGGGACTCTGATGCGCGCTTGGGTCCTGCCGGATTATAAATCGCGGCCTGCTGCGGCCGGGCGGGATTGTGCTGAAGGCGCAGTTCAGGCGCGAACAGGCCGCTCGGCTACGCCCCGGAGACGCTCGACCTCGGCCGGGACTTGAAGAGGCGTGTCCTGTGCGGGCAACGGCGGTGCGGCCTGCGCGCGCAGTCTTGCCAGGCTCTCAACCGCCAGCACCTGTTGGCCGAACACCAACCCGAACTGGCGCGCCGCCTGGTGGGCGATGGCTTCGAGACCAGGCAAACTCTCACCGCCCCGGACCTCTTTCTCCAGACTCGTGACGGCGTGGTCGCTGATGCCGCATGGAATGATGAGTTGGAAGTCGCGCAGATCGGTAGTGACGTTGAAGGCGAACCCGTGGGAGGTGATGCCGCGCGAGACATGAATGCCGATTGCGCCGATCTTCCTTTCGGGTTCGACGTTCTCTTTGGATGTTGTGTCGCTGCTCTTGTCCAAAGGGCTGCTGCCCGCAGAGCACCAAACGCCGGTGAGGCCGGCGATGCGCCCGGCGCGTACGCCGAAGACGCCGCATAGGCGAATCAGCGCCTCCTCCATCATGCGCACAAAGTCCACCGGTCCGAGGCGGCCACCGGTCGGGTTGTGCAAGCTGCGCAGATCGAAGATCGGATAGCCAACCAGTTGCCCCGGTCCATGATAGGTAACGTCTCCGCCACGGTTGATCTCGTGGATAGTAACGCCACGGCGGGTCAGCAGTTCGTCTGAAGCGAGAATGTTGCAGCGGTGGGCGTTGCGCCCCAGCGTAAGCACCGGCGGATGTTCGAGCAAGAGCAACACGTTCTCGATACGGCCCTGGAGGCGCATCTCCGCCACCTCTGCCTGCAGCCGCAACGCTTCTGCGTAGTCCACGCGCCCGAGATAGAGGTATTGAATCATCGCTGCTTTGATTGTAGTCAGCCGCCCGGTACGTTCATCGGAACAGCCTTCATTCCTCGAGCCGCGCCGCAAACAGCCTTGCAAACACGATCCGATGTTCCCAACCAACCAGCAGCCAAAGAAGCGTCGCAAGCGCCCCCATCCCAATACCGCTTGGGTTCATCAGAAGGTGATACACAAGGATGTTGAACAGCACCGGACCCAGCAGTGTTAACCCCAGCCCCACAAACCGGTTCACCAGAAGCAGAATCCCGGAGACAACCATAATCGCGCCCACCACGTAAAAGTAGTGCGCGGCAAACAGGGCGGCAGTGAACTGTCCAGCCAGCCCCGTCGGCATGGCCCCCATGGGAATGAAATTCAGAAACATATTCGAACCGAACACCACGAACATAAGGCCAAGCAAATAGCGCGCAATCATCGCCACAATTTTCATTGCGTTCTCCTTTTGAGTTGAGGTGAATTCCGGGATGAACTTCAGCTGGCGCACAGTTCTGTGGAGGCGGCGGGAATCTCTCTCCGCAAGCAATGGATGGTCAAGGATTAGTCGGCGATTCAAATGGTCACAAACGGCACATTATTGGCTGATCTTCAGCACCCATGCCGGCTGGCGTATCAGATCGTCAGGTAGGCGCGGAAGTTCGATTGCGACGCCACCTGGGATCGACTTG
>Ga0182014_10000557_pt1 | contig 49648 bp, 46 predicted proteins | sample 612S2DmetaG_FD_120489 | JGI IMG/M metagenome (GOLD analysis project Ga0182014, IMG submission 120489) | Permafrost microbial communities from Stordalen Mire, Sweden - 612S2D metaG | ecosystem: Environmental > Terrestrial > Soil > Wetlands > Permafrost | place: Sweden: Stordalen | collected... | reverse complement strand
GGTGTCCTTCTTCATGCCGTCGTCCTTGCCCATCTTGTCCTGGGCGAAGGCGGCCGGCGCGAGCGCCAGGCTGAGCGAAACGACGGCGGCGGAAACGCCGAGCGCAATGCGGGTGCTGATGGTCATTGGTTGGTCATCCCTTTGAGAAGCGTTCTTGAGAGCGACGGATGCCGCTAAGTCCATGACGCTGCCACGGCGCGGTTTGTTACCGGCCTGGCGCAAAAATTTTCGGCAAGCCGTGTCTCAAGCCGTCTCCTGGGTTGCTGCGGCGCGGGCGTCTGCAAAGGCTGCCGGCCAAAAAGCGCTATTCCGTCTTCTTTCCGTCGAATCTCTCGGCAAGTGTTGCGTTGCAACAAGGCCAACGCTTTCCTGGCGCCCGGCTTCGAACTATCAGACTAGAGATCATTCGGCGAACACGGGCTAATGTGCCCGCAAGGTCGGGCGAACCGTTCCAATAAATACGCGCCCAGGGGAGAGTTTCATGCTTACACGCCGCCACGTCCTCGTATCGGCGCTTGCCGCGCCGGCCATCCTGCGTTTGGGGACCGGCACGGCCCAGGCCGCGACCACGCTGAAGATCTCGCACCAGTTTCCCGGCGGCACCATCGACAAGGGTGATTTCCGCGATCGGCTGTGCCGGGTGTTCGCCGCCGAAGTGACGAAACGCAGCGGTGGCGAGATCGCGGCCGATATCTATCCGAACTCCTCGCTGATCAAGACCAACGCGCAATTCTCGGCGATGCGCAAAGGCGCGCTCGATATCAGCCTGTATCCGATGCCCTATGCCGGCGGCGAATTGCCGGAAACCAATATCGGCCTGATGCCCGGCCTGGTCTCGACCTACGATCAGGGCCTGGGCTGGAAGAACCAGCCGATCGGCAAGGCGCTGACGGACTTTCTGGCCGACAAGGGCATCATCCTGCTCACCTGGGTCTGGCAGGCCGGCGGCGTCGCCAGCCGGTCGCGGGCGATCGTGGCCCCGGAAGACGCCAAGGGCATGAAGGTCCGCGGCGGCTCGCGCGAAATGGACATGGTGCTGCAGACCGCGGGTGCTTCCGTGCTGTCGGTGCCGTCGAACGAGATCTACGCGGCGATGCAGACCGGAGCCTGCGACGCCGGCATCACCTCCTCCACCAGCCTGATCTCGTTCCGGCTCGAGGAAGTCTCGAAGGCGCTGACCTCGGGCGCCGGCGCCTCCTACTGGTTCATGCTGGAGCCGCTGATGATGTCGAAGTCGATTTTCGACGGCCTGCCGAAAAACCAGCAGGACATCATTCTCGCGGTCGGCTCGGAGCTGGAAGCGTTCGGGCGGAAAGGCGCGCAAGACGATGATCTCGAGGTCGCCAAGGTCTATGAAAAGGCCGGCGCCAAGGTCACCGCGCTCGACGCGGCCACCGTCGGAAAATGGCGCGACATCGCGCGGGATACCGCGTGGAAGGACTACGGCGCCAAGACCGCGACCTCGGCCAACCTGCTCAAGCTCGCCTCCGACGTCGCCTGATGCACGGTCCGCTCGAGGATCGGCAGGAACGTGCGGCGGCTGCCGCGGGCCACGGGCTCGTGGCGGCGCTGGGGCGCGCGCTCGCGCTGTGCAACAACATCATCGTCTTCTTCGCCGCGCTGGCGCTGATCGCGGCCTGCGCCATCCTCAGTTACAGCGTGCTGAGCCGGGCGCTGTTTCACAGCGCCAATTACTGGCAGGACGAGGCGGCGGTGTTCCTGCTGGTCGGCGCCACCTTCATGACGGCGGCCTATGTGCAGGGCCAGCGCGGCCATATCGGCATCGAGGCCTTCGTCGGGCTGCTGTCGCCGGCGGTGAACCGCATCCGGCTGTGGCTGGTCGATGTTGCGAGCCTGTTGTTCTGCGCGTTTTTTGCCTGGAAATCCTGGATGCTGGCGCATGAAGCCTGGACCGAAGGGCAGGTCTCGAACTCGATGTGGTCGCCGCCGCTGGCGATCCCCTACGTCCTGATGGCCTCCGGCATGACGTTGTTGTGCGTGCAGATCCTGCTGCAGATCGCCATTCCCCTCAGCGATGCGGCGCGCCGATGACCGTGGTCGGAATTGGCATCAGTTACGGCCTGGCCACCCTGTTGGCGATGTTCTCGGGCATGCCGATCGCGTTCGCGCTGGGCGCGGTCGCGGTGGTGTTCATGGGCATCTACATGCCGTCAGCCTCGCTCGATACCGTGACCCAGAACGTCTATGAGGAGATGGCCTCGATCACGCTGCTGTCGATCCCGCTGTTCATCCTGAAGGGGGCTGCGATCGGCAAGTCCCGCGCCGGGCAGGATCTGTATTCGGCGCTGCACGCCTGGTTGCATCGCGTGCCCGGCGGGCTCGGCGTCGCCAATGTGTTCGCCTGCGCGCTGTTTGCGGCGATGGCGGGCTCCTCGCCCGCCACCTGCTCGGCGATCGGCTCGGCCGGCATCCCCGAGATGCGCAAGCGCGGCTATTCCGGCCGGCTCGCCGCCGGCATCATCGCCGCCGGCGGCACGCTCGGCATCCTGCTGCCGCCCTCGATCACCATGATCCTGTTCGCGGTGGCTGCGGAAAAATCTCTGGGCCGGCTGTTCCTCGCCGGCATCGGACCCGGCCTCTTGCTGGTGACGCTGTTCGGCTTCTACGCGGTGTTCCGTTTTCGAAAGGAATACGCCGCGGCCAGCGCGCTCTATGCCAGGACCGGCGCAGCGTCCGCGATCCTGCAGCGCGACGAGTTCACCATGGCCGAGCGCTTCAACGTGCTGCCGCGGGTGCTGCCGTTCGTGCTGCTCCTGACCGGCGTGATGATCGCGCTCTATGGCGGCTATGCGACCCCCTCAGAGACCGCAGGGCTGGGCGGGCTGTTGGCTCTGGCGCTGATCGCGCTGATCTACAGCGTGTGGCGGCCTTCCGATCTCGCGCCGATCCTGAAATCGACCATCCGCGAATCCACCATGCTGATGATGATCATCGGCATGTCGCTGCTGTATTCCTACGTGATGAGCTACCTGCACATCTCGCAGTCGGTCGCCGAAGGCATCGTGGCGATGCATTTGCCGCGCTGGGAATTGCTGGCCGCGATCCTGGTCATGGTGGTGGTACTCGGCTTCTTCCTGCCGCCGGTCTCGATCATCCTGATGACCGCGCCGATCATCCTGCCGCCGCTGCGCGCCGCCCATTTCGACATCATCTGGTTCGGCATCGTCATGACCATCGTGATGGAAATGGGGCTGATCCACCCGCCGGTCGGCCTCAACATCTTCGTCATCCGTAACGTCGCCCCCGATATCCCGCTCAGCGAGGTGATCTGGGGCACCCTGCCCTTCGTGCTCCTGATGATGCTGGCGGTCGTGGTGCTGTGCTTCGTGCCGGGGATATCGACGGCGCTGCCGGACCTGGTGATGGGACCGGACGGGGGACGGTGAGCTAGGGTGGGCAAAGGCGCCCTTGCGCCGTGCCCTCCGCCGGCAACCAAAATATCGAAAACAACCCCATGCAAAGTAACGTCAAGCGGGACCGACTTTTGCGTGATTTGCCCCGAAAAATCCTGACGCTCGGCATGATGAAGACCCATGTCGGCGCCGTTGTTACGACTGCGCTGGCGCCTTCGCATTGAGCGCCGTCGCCACCCGGCTCACCGGGGGCCTACCGATCAACCGGCTGACCGCATTGGTCGCCGCCAGCAGCTTTGCCATGTCGACCCCGGTCGCAATCCCCATGCCCTCGAGCATGTAGACCACGTCCTCGGTGGCGACATTGCCGGTGGCGCCGGGCGCGTAGGGACAGCCGCCGAGACCGCCGGCAGCGGAATCGATCACGCGACAGCCCTCCTCCATCCCGGCATAGAGATTGGCCAGCGCCTGGCCATAGGTGTCGTGGAAATGCATCGCGAGGCCTGAGACCGGCACGGTGCCGGCCACCGCGCGCAACAGCGCCTTCGCTTTCAGGGGCGTGCCGACGCCGATGGTGTCGCCGAGCGAGATTTCATAACAGCCGAGATCCCACAGCATGTCGGCGACATTGACGACGGCGGAAGGCTTCACCTCGCCGTCGAAGGGGCAGCCGAGCACGCAGGAAATATAGCCGCGCACCCGGACGCCGTCGGCCCTGGCGCGCTCGACCACCGGCTTGAACCGCTCGATGGATTCGGCGACCGAGCAATTGATGTTGGCGCGGGAAAAGCCCTCGGACGCCGAGGCGAACACCGCGATCACTTTCGCGCCGGCCGCGCGCGCGGCCTCATAGCCCTTTTCGTTCGGCACCAGCACGTGAAATTCGGCATCGGGGTGATGATCGACGCCGCGCAGCACCGCATCGGAATTCACCATCTGCGGGATCGCCTTCGGCGACACGAACGCCCCGACCTCGACGGTGCGCAGCCCGGCCCCCAGCAGCGCCTCGATGAAGGCGATACGGTCGGCGACGCCAACCGGCGTCTTCTCGTTCTGCAGGCCGTCGCGCGGCCCGACTTCGACGATACGCAACGAATCGCTCATGCTGATCTCACGCGGCAACCGGCTCGACCTCGGCGAGTTCGACGCCCTCGCCGACGATATCCCCGACCTTGCATTTTATCACTTTCAACACGCCGGCGAACGGCGCACGCAGCGTCTGCTCCATCTTCATCACCTCGAGGGTGAGGATCGGCGCGCCCTTCTCGAGGTGAGCGCCGACCTCGGCCAGCAGCGCCACCACGGTGCCCGGCAACGGCGCCACGATCTTGTCCTCGCCGACCTGCTCTTCGTCGTCGCCGCCGAACGGATCGACCCAGTGCAGGTCGAAGCGGCCGTTGCGCGTGCGCAAATAAAGCTCATGGCCTTCGATCACGGCAACGACATGGGATTTTACGCCGTCGAGCGTCAGATCGAAGCCGCCGTCGACGGCGGCCGAGGATGCGAAATTGATTTCGCGGTCGCCGACCGACAGGGTCGCGGGACCGCTGCCGTAACTCAGGTTGATCTTCTGCTCCGCCTGCCCGTGGCGGAACGTGAACAGCCGCTGCCGCCGGCCGACCGGCATCCAGCCCGGCGTCAGCCACGGCGAATGCGCTTCGCTTCGCGCGGCCCGTGCCTCCACGCCGAGAATGGCCGCCACGCCCGCGCAAAGTTCGAGATCGCCCGGCGCCGCCGCCGATGGCGTCAGCTCGTTCAAATGCCGCTCGATGAAACCGGTATCGATGGCATTGGCGCGCACGTCGGGATGCGTCACCAGTGCGGCGAGAAACGGAATGTTGCTGACGATGCCGCGAACGTCGGATTGTTCGAGCCCGCGGCTGAGCCGCTCGATCGCGGCATCCCGGGTCGGCGCCCAGGCGATCACCTTGGCCAGCATCGCATCGTAATGCGGCGACACCGCGTCGCCCTCGCGGTAGCCGGCATCGATTCGCAGCCCGTTCGAGGCCTCCGGCATGCGCCAGGTCCGGATGCGGCCGACCGACGGCATGAAATTCTTGTGCGGATTTTCCGCATAGACCCGCGCCTCGATGGCGTGGCCGTTCAGCGTGACCTGATCCTGCGTCAGCGGCAGCTTTTCGCCGAAGGCGACGCGCAACTGCCATTCCACCAGATCGACGCCCGTGATCAGTTCGGTGACGGGGTGCTCGACCTGCAGCCGCGTGTTCATCTCGATGAAGAACACGTCCTTGCCGTCGGACACGAATTCGATGGTGCCGGCGCCGACATAATTGACCGCGCCCGCCGCCTTGCGCGCCGCGGCACACACAATCTCGCGCTGCGCGGCATCGAGGGTCGGCGACGGCGCTTCCTCGATCACCTTCTGGTGCCGCCGCTGCAAGGTGCATTCACGCTCGAACAGCGACAGCAGGTTGCCGTGGCTGTCGCCGATGATCTGGACCTCGATGTGGCGCGGGTTCAGCACGAATTTCTCGATCAGCATGCGATCGTCGCCGAAGGCGGCCTTGGCCTCGCGTTTGGCGCTGACAATCGCCGCCGCAAGTTCGCCGGCCGAGTTCACCACCCGCATGCCGCGCCCGCCGCCACCCGCGGACGCCTTCACCAGGACCGGAAAGCCGATGCTGTCGGCGGCCGCAGCCAGCGTGGCCTCGTCCTGGGCCTCGCCGTGATAACCGGGCACCAGCGGCACCCCCGCCTGCTCCATCAGGAATTTCGATCCTGACTTCGAGCCCATCGCCGTCATCATCGCCGCGGTCGGGCCGACGAAAACCAGCCCGGCATCGAGGCAGGCCTGCGCGAATTCGGCGTTCTCCGACAGAAAGCCGTAGCCGGGATGCACGGCCTCGGCGCCGGTCTTTTTCGCCGCATCGATCACGCGTTCGATGCTGAGGTAGCTGTCGCGCGCCCGCGCCGGCCCGAGCAGCACGGCCTCGTCGGCCATCGCGACATGCATGGCGTCGCGGTCGGCCTCGGAATAGACCGCGACCGTGCGCAGGCCCATCGCCCTGGCGGTGCGGATCACGCGGCAGGCGATCTCGCCGCGGTTGGCGATCAGCAGGGTGCGAAACCGCCGGTATAGTTTTGCGCGATCCATCATCACATCCTGAACAGGCCGAATTTCGTCGGCTCGATCGGCGCGTTCGATGCCGCCGACAGTCCGAGGCCAAGCACCAGCCTGGTATCGGCGGGATCGATCACGCCATCGTCCCACAGCCGCGCCGTGGCGTAATAGGGACTGCCCTGGCTCTCATACTGGGCGCGGATCGGGCTGCGGAATTTTTCCTCCTCCTCCGCCGACCATGTCTCGCCCTTGGCCTCGATGTTGTCGCGACGGACCTGGCTCAGCACCATCGAGGCCTGTTCGCCGCCCATCACCGAAATCCGGGCGTTCGGCCACATCCAGAGGAAGCGCGGGCTGTAGGCGCGGCCGCACATGCCGTAATTGCCGGCGCCGTAGGAGCCGCCGATCACGACGGTGAATTTCGGCACGCCGGCGGTCGCCACCGCCGTCACCAGCTTGGCGCCGTCGCGCGCGATGCCGCCGGCCTCGTATTTCTTGCCGACCATGAAGCCCGTGATGTTCTGCAGGAACACCAGCGGGATATTGCGCTGGCAGCATAGCTCGATGAAATGCGCGCCCTTCAGCGAGCTCTCGCTGAACAGGATGCCGTTGTTGGCGATGATGCCGACCGGGTAACCCCAGATATGGGCGAAACCGCAAATCAGGGTCTGGCCATACAGCTTCTTGAACTCGTCGAATTCGGAGCCGTCGACCAGACGCGCGATGATGTCGTGGACGTCGAACGGCTTGCGTGCGTCGACCGGGACCACGCCATAGATCTCCTCGGGCGCAAACAGCGGCTGGCGCGGCGCGCGCATGTTCAGGGCGGCGCGTGCCGGCTGTTTCAGCGTGGCGACGATGCGCCGGGCGATGCCGATCGCATGGGCATCGTTCTGCGCGTAGTGATCGGTGACGCCGGACTGCCTCGAATGCACGTCGGCGCCGCCGAGCTCCTCGGCTGTGACGACCTCCCCGGTGGCCGCTTTCACCAGCGGAGGTCCGCCGAGAAAGATCGTACCCTGGTTGCGCACGATGATGCTCTCGTCCGACATCGCCGGCACATAGGCGCCGCCGGCGGTGCAGGAGCCCATCACGATGGCGATCTGCGGGATGCCCTGCGCCGACATCTGCGCCTGGTTGTAGAAGATGCGGCCGAAATGCCGCTCATCGGGAAAGATCTCGTCCTGCTGCGGCAGGAAGGCACCGCCGGAATCGACCATGTAGACGCAGGGCAGATTGTTCTGCCGCGCGATATCCTGGGCGCGAAGGTGCTTCTTCACCGTCATCGGATAATAGGTGCCGCCCTTGATAGTGGCGTCATTAGCGACGATCATGCATTCGCGCCCCGAGATCCGACCCACGCCGGTGATGACGCTGGCGGAATGCACGTCGCCGCCATAGAGGCCGTTGGCCGCCAGCGGCGAAAGCTCGAGAAACGCCGTGCCGGGATCGATCAGCAGGTCGACGCGCTGACGCGCCAGCATCTTGCCGCGCGAGGTGTGCCTGTTGCGCGACACCTCGCCGCCGCCGCCAGCCACCTGGCCGAGTTTTTGCCGGAGCTCTGCGACCAGGGCGCGCATGGCTTCGGCGTTGCGGGCAAAATCGGACGATGTGGGATCGATCGAGGAATGAAGCGGCATGACCTTCTGCAGTTATTGTGCGCCGCAATTGCGCAAGGGGGCTCGCGTCATGGTGTCATTGCGCCGCCGCCTTAGGCAACCCGGAACTTGCAGTCTCCGAAAGGGAGAGCCGGGATGCACCTTCCGCGGTGGCGATCCCTAGAGCCCTGTTTCGATTGAATCGAAACGGGGCTCCAGATTCTTGATTTGACGCGTTTTCTTTACGCGAACCGGTTTCCATCCCGGATCAAGTCCGGGACAGGCTTTCGCTCGAAAACGCTCGCTAGTGGGTCCAGGGCTCGCCGCGCCGGAATGCGAAATTATCCGCATAGGCCGCTTGCCGGCGCGCCGGCACCTTGGCCTCGATCACCTGGTACGGAATGCCCTTGCGCTCGCAATAGGCTACCGCCTCTTCCCTGGTATCGAAGCGAAGCGTGAGCTGCTGCTTCATGTCGCCCGAGGAGGTCCAGCCCATCAGCGGCTCGATCGCGCGCGGCTGCTCCGGCTCATAGTCGAGTTGCCAATCCTTGGTCTTGGCGGTCCCCGATTGCATCGCGTTTTTGGCGGGCTTAAAGATGCGTGCGGTCATGGATGGTCGGACCCCCAGAGAAAAAATACGGCATGGAAGCGCGTGGTGGAAGCGTCCAGGATAGTATAGGGACACCTATCAGGATTTTGATCGGTGATTCCCACCCTGGATGCTACATTTTCAGGACCGGTATAGTCATAATGCTGCGGTGTGACAATCTTTGCCGTTTGCGCGGCTGACCTGATTTCCTGCTGCCCGACCCCCTTCGAAAGTATCACCTCGAAACGGCGCCCATGAAGATCAACGCTACCCTCCCCGAAAAAGGACGCGATCTCCGGCTCGACCTGTTTCGCGGGATCGCGAACTGGGCGATTTTCCTGGACCACATTCCCGATAACGTCGTGAACTGGATCACGACGCGGAATTACGGCTTCAGCGACGCCGCCGACCTGTTCGTCTTCATTTCGGGATATACCGCCTCTTTCGTCTACGCGCGGATGATGCTCGATCGCGGCTTCATCGTCGGCGCCACCCGCCTGACCAAGCGGGTCTGGCAGCTCTATGTCGCCCATATCATCCTGTTCGTGATCTACATCGCCTCGATCAGCTACCTCGCGCTGCGCTTCGGCGATTCCGAAATCATCAACGAGTTCAACGTGGCGGGCCTGGTCGACAATGCGACCGAAACGCTGCGGCAGGGCTTGTTCCTCAAATTCAAGCCGGTCAACCTCGACGTGCTGCCGCTCTACATCGTGCTGATGGGGCTGTTCCCGCCTGTCTTGTGGATGATGCTGCGCCAGCCCAATTGGACCATGCTGGTCTCGATCGTGCTGTGGCTCTCCGCCCGGCATTTCGGCTGGAATTTCCGGGCCTATCCGGCCGGCGAGTGGTACTTCAACCCGTATTGCTGGCAGGTCCTGTTCGTGTTCGGCTCCTGGTGCGCGCTCGGCGGCGCCCGCAAGTCGATGACCTTCATCAATGCCCGCGCCACTCTGTATTTTTGCATCGCCTATCTGATCCTCGGCCTGGTGATGACCATGGCCGGCAAGTTTCCGGATTTCGGGAATATGTTTCCGGACTGGCTCTATTCGACCTTCAATCCCAACGACAAGACCAACCTGGCGCCCTATCGCTTCATCCATTTCGTGGTGATCGTGATTCTGGTGATCAGGTTCGTGCCCAAGGACTGGCCGGGCCTGGAATGGAGAATGTTCGATCCGTTGATCGTCTGCGGCCAGCAGTCGCTGGCGGTGTTCTGCGTCGGCGTCTTCCTGTCCTTCGTCGGACATTTCGAGTTGATGATGAGTTCGGGTTCTCTGTTCGCACAGATCTTTGTCAGCGTGACCGGGATCGCGATCATGACCATCGTCGCCTACTATATTTCCTGGTCGAAACGACAGGACAAGCCGGCGGCCAAGATGGCGGCGGCCAAGGCCGCCTAGTTCGGGCCTTGCCGGCTCGATTCGCGGCGGTCCGGTGATTGAGCCAGCCGGTCCCGGCCCTCGGACTTCGACTTTCGCGGCTAACTGCGGGGCCTGGTGATCAACCTGCCCCTCGATGAAATCCCGCTATACTCGGCAGACCAGCCGAACTCCGAAGCAGGGTCGCGCGCGATGGCATCCCGGCTCCGTTTTCCCTGCACGGCGAAGATGGCGCCCTGCGGGTCCAGGCATCGGGCGATCCAGTTGCCGTCAGGCACTTCGAATGGTCCCTCGAAGAGGCGGCCGCCGCCCGCCTTCACGCGCGCAACGGCAGCGTCGATGTCGCCGACATTGAAGTAATACAGCCAGTATGGCACCGGCTCGACTGGCCTTTTGGTGAACATGCCGCCGATTGTCTGCCCGCCGGCGGAGAACAATTGATAAGTCTGGGTCGGCCCAGGTTCGGCGTCCGCCTTCTGCCAGCCGAACAGTGCGCTGTAGAACGCAAACGCCTTTTCCCGGTCGGCGGCGAGCAGCTCATGCCAGCCCACGCGCCCCGGATCGTCCAGCGCGGCGGGCTGCTGTTGTCCGGACGTCGGTCCTTCGACCAGCGCGAATATGGCGGTCTGCGGATCGGCGACGACCGCAATGCGGCCGATATTGCTGTTCGTCGGCGGAACATAGACCGCTCCGCCAAGACGCTTGATCCGGTCGACGGCTGCGTCCACCGCATCGACACCGACATATCCCATCCAGCGCGGCGTCGCGCCCATTGTCCTGGCCTCTTCCGGCAGCTCCATCACGCCGGTGGTCGCGACGTTGCCGGCGGTGAACAAGGTGTAAGATAGCTCTGATGTCGAGGCGTCCCGCGCACCCCAGCCCATGACGTTGCCATAGAAGGCCTTCGCAGCCGCCACGTCGGTGGTCATCAGCTCGTACCAGGCGAAACGTCCGCGATGAGAGACCATGCCGATTCTTCCGTTCGGGCCAACAAGGCGCCGCTGCACCGCATTGAGCCAAGCTGGTTTCCTTTTGCAAGGAAAGACACGGCTCCCCTTCCAGTCCAGATCGGACTTGCGGCTTTGGACGCAATTTGAGAATTGTTTGACGGACCAGCCGCGGACCGCCGGGATTTGCGCGCGTTGAGGTCGTCGGGATGCCGACAATGGCGCAATTGGGGTTGATGAGCGGCGGCGAAGCCGTTCATCAACATGAATATCCTTGAACCAAACGCCCCCATGGAACGTCTAATGCGTGTAACCAGTCTTGCGTGGGACGTTTGCACAGCGTAGAATTACGGGGCGGGACTCTACTCATCTTTTACAGGTATGGAGGAAGCGAGAATGCCACGGGTGAAACAAGCTTCGAAACGAAAGCGGGTTGCGAAATCCGTACCGGTGCTAGGGGCCGCCGGTTTGACCTTCTCACTGGTAGGCGGCGCATCCGCAGCGGTCGCGCCGAACCAGGATCAGCCGAAGCTGCCGAACCTTGCGCCGGGTCACCAGGTCACCCTCGGTGAGGAGGAAATCTCCGACGTCAGCCTGGCAACGTTCTATGTTTTCGACAAGGAAAACTCAGGATCGCTTCAGGGCATGGTGAAGGAAGCTCGCGGCTGCGGCGGTTGCCGCGGTTGCAGAGGCTGCCGCGGCTGTCGGGGTTGCCGATGCGGCGGAGGCTGTGGGGGCTGCTGTCTGTCATGGGGCGCTTGCCGCCTCTGCTAAGCCAGACCGGTTTCCGATTACGTTGATAAACGCAGGTCATCATGGCCGGGTCCGACACAATCGACCCGGCCAATCCGTGTTGTCGCGCAATCCAGATCTTCCTGGTCATCCGGGCCTTCCTGGAAGTGCTTCGCATTCGCGCCAGCCCGCGGATGACGGTCGGACCAGTTTCCAATATTATCGAAAAATGCCGGCGCCTGGGCTGGACGAGGAAATTGCAGTGGTCGGAGAATACGCCTCGCACCGGCGAGCCGGAGTGCCGGGCATCGTGGGCATGCTGACGTCATGACGGGCAAACGCCGAATCAGCGTTGCGCGGCAGGCCAGCAAGGATATTCCGCAATTCGCGCCGAATTTCACGGTCTATGTGCTGCCGCCCGACGTCGTTTGCCTCTATTCCGAGGACCGAAAGTTCTTTCTGCACGGCGAGCTCTATTGCGCCCTTGCGTCTGCGATCGCCAAGGGCGGCAGGAGTTTTCGCGAGCTCGTTACCGAACTCGAGCCGCATTTCCCGTCCGACAAGATCGAGGAAGCCCTCAAGCGGCTGGTCGAACGGCGCTATCTTGTGGCGGCCTCGCGCGCTGCCATGGGCCCCGTCGCCGGCTATTGGGCGAGCCTCGGCCTGCCGCCCGAGGTCGCGGAGAAGAATCTCGCCGATTGCAAGGTGCGCATTCAGTCGATCGACGTCGAAGGCGCGACTGAACTCGGGGCAGCCCTGGGTGAACTCGGCGTTCGCGTCGTCAACCGTTCCCCCGACCTGACCGTCACCCTGGTCAACGACTATCTCGAAGGCCGGCTGGACGAATTGAACCGGCAGCGCGTGTCGGACGGATCCCGCTGGCTGCTGGTCCAGCCCTCCGGCGCCTTTCCGCTGGTGGGGCCGGTGTTCACGCCGGGCGAGAGCGCCTGCTGGAACTGCCTGTTCGATCGCATGATCCGCAACCGGGAGGTCAAGGGATTCCTCGACCGCGGACCGGGACGCGTCGTCGCCGCCTCGCCGCTGCTGCGCCACGGCGTCGGACAAAGCGCCATTCAGCTTGCCGCCCTCGAAATCGCCAAGGCGGTCGCCTCCGGCTTCCGCACCGAGTTGCACGACCACATCGTCAGCCTCGATTTGCTGGGCTCGACCATTGCCAAACACTACGTCGCGACCCGCCCGCAATGTCCGACCTGCGGCCGCAAGAAGCTCGTGAATCCGCGCCGGGCGCCGGAGCCGATCGAACTCGGTGCCGGCGACAGGCTGGTGATGACCAGCGGCGGCTACCGGACCGTCTCCTCGCGGGCCACGGTGGCGCGCTTCCGCAAGCATGTCAGCCCGCTCACCGGCGTGGTGACGCGGCTGGAGCGGATCGAAGCCGACCTGCCGATGAACACCAACTTTTATGCAGCGCACAATTTTTCGGCTCCCGCCCAGAACGTCAACCAGCTCAGGGCGGGACTGACCGGCGGCAGCTTCGGCAAGGGCTCCACCGCCGAGCAGGGCGAAGCCAGCGCGCTGATGGAGGCGATCGAGCGCTACTCCGGGATCTTTCAAGGCGACGAGATCAGGGCGACGCGCCGGTTTACGGATTTCCCGTCGGGCGATGCCATCGTTCCCAACGACGTCCTGCTGTTCAGCGACGCGCAAGCCCAGCACAACCATGTCCACGACGGGGACTCGCACGAGACGCAACCCGCGCCCCCGTTCGATCCGTCGGCCCGGATCGAATGGTCGCCGGTCTGGTCGCTGCGCGACCAGCGCTTCAAATACCTTCCGACCAGCCTGTTGTATTTCTTCTACAGCGGCCCTGCCGCCTTCCATGCGGATTCCAACGGCTGCGCCGCCGGCAACACGCTCGAGGAAGCCATCGTCCAGGGTTTTCTCGAACTGGTGGAACGGGATTCCTACGCGATCTGGTGGTACAATCGGCTGCAGCGGCCGGAAGTGGACCTCAGCCAGTTCGACGATTCCTACGTTCGCGATCTGCAGAGCCAGCTCGCCGAATCCGGACGCCGGCTCTGGGTGCTCGACATCACCAGCGATCTCGGCGTTCCCACCTATGTCGCGATCGTGCACTGGATGCAGAACGGCCAGGAAAACATCGAGTTCGGCTCCGGCGCGCATTTCGACAAGCGTATCGCCCTGCTGCGCGCGTTGACGGAGCTGAATCAGTTCCTGTCGATCGGCCTGATGGGCGGCGGCACTGGCGAAAAGGCGAGCCTCGACGGCATCAATCCGTTGTACTTGCGGGATCATCCGTTCTTGACGCCGGGCGGCAAGCCGCTCGAGCCGGCCGCCGACGCCAAGCCCGTCCCTCTCCACAACACCCGCGAGCAGGTCGACGCCTGCGTCGACATCGCCCGCCGCGCCGGCCACGATTTCCTCGTCCTCAATCAGACCCGGCCCGACGTCGGCGTCTCCGTCGTCAGGGTGATCGTTCCGGGATTGCGGCACTTCTATCTCCGCTTCGCGCCGGGCCGGCTTTACGATGTTCCGGTGAAACTGGGATGGCTGGACCGACCGCTTTCGGAAAACCAACTGACGCCGTTTCTCCCGCATACCTGAGGGTTCGGCTTGCGCGCTCCCGCCAAAACCAGAAAGCCGCGGCTCACGCCGCCAGCCATCTCCGCCCGGCTGACAGGCCACATCACGCTTCAGGCGCAGGCGGACGGAAGCATTCTCGCCTGCTTCGACGATCATTCGGTCGGTCTTGGAAAATTCAGCGCCGGCACGACGAAGCGCGCGCAGGAACTGGCGACGGGCCTTGCGCTCGGCACGTTTGCATCACGCAGCGCCGCCGACAGGGAAATCGATCTGTTGGTCCGCCGGCTGGCCCAGCGCGGCCTTCTGGAATACCGGATCGGTGGCAAGGCCGACGATCAGGAAAAGGTCGTCATCGAGCCGCAGCTTTCCGACTACTGGCCGCAAACGCCCGACCTTGGCAATGCCGATACCATCGTGCTGTCGCGGTTTGCCTATTTGCGCCGGCGCGGCAGCGAGATGGTGCTGGAATCGCCGCGCGCCGGCGCGTTGTTCAGAATCGGCGATCCGAAAATCGCAGCCGCCCTCGCCACGCTGTCCGCGCCGCAAAAAATCAGCCGGTTCCGGCGGCAGCCGGATTTCCCCGGAATGCAGCTTCTCGCGCTGCTGCTGGATTGCCAGATCCTGTTCAAGGTCGATGCCGAAGGCGGCAACCTTCGGGCGGCCGAGGGCGACGACGATCTCGTGCTCTGGGACTTTCACGATCTGCTGTTCCACACCCGCAGCACCGAAGGCCGGCAGGCCAACGTGCTGGGCGGCGTCTATCCCTATGCCGGCCTGATCCCGCCGCCACCGGCGGTGCGGCCGCGCTGGCCCGGAAAGAAAATCGATCTGCGCAAGCTTTCGGCAGCTCCCTCCGAGCCCACCTCGCCGTTCGCGACAATCCTGCATCAACGTCATTCGACGCGCAGCTTCGACGACCAACACCCGATCACGCTGGTGGAACTGTCGCGGTTTCTCGAATGCACCGCGCGGGTGCGGTCGAAATGGAAGAGCCGGGCCGACCTTGGCGACGGCGGCCCGGTGGTCGGCTATGCCGCGCGGCCCTATCCGTCCGGGGGCAGCGCCTACGAGCTCGAGCTTTATCTGGCCGTCGCCAATTGCGAGGGGCTGCCGCGGGGTTTTTATCACTACGATGCCGACCGGCATGCGCTGGTGCCGATCAGCACGCGCGCCGGGGAATTCGATGCGCAGCTCGCGGGAGCCGAATATGCCATGGGCGCGCCGGCTCCGCCGCAGATCCTGATCACGATCGCCGCCCGCTTTTCCCGGGTGTCATGGAAGTACAGCTCGGTCGCCTACTCGCTGATCCTGAAGGACGCCGGCGTCCTGCTCCAGACGCTCTATCTGATGGCGACCGACATGGGGCTCGGCGCATGTGCGATCGGAACCAACAATATCGATCTGTTCGCGAAGATGACTGGCATCGCGTTCCACGTCGAGGGCCCGGTCGGTCAATTCGCGCTCGGTCGCGGCGGCCCGCCGGAAGCCTCCGAGGTCGACGAATCCGCTTGACCCATATCAATCAGCCGATCGGCGTTCGCGCCTAGCCTTTTTCCTGAAACCAGTAGGCCCGCTCATCACGTTGAACGCGGCGCCAATGCCCCCTTGACGTTCAGGAAAGACAGGACATGCCGACCCACTTCCACGCGATCGTCTGGATCGACCATTCGCAGGCCAAGATCTTCCACATCGGCCTGACCGGCGGGGATGAGGTAACCCTGCACCCGCATTTGCCCACGCGACACCTTCACCACAAGGCCAATTCGGTCGGCAGCGGCCATGTCGGCTTCGACAAGGAGTTTTTCGCGCAGGTGCTGAACGCCGTCAGCGACGCCGGCGAGATCCTGATCATCGGCCCGGCCAACGCGAAGACCGAACTCGCCAAATATCTCCGCGAGCAGCACCCGAAGGTCGGCGATCGCATCGTTGCGATCGAAGCCGCGGACCATCCCAGCGACCGCGAGATCGTGGCTTACGCCAAGAAGCACTTCAAGATCGGCCCCAGCGGCTTGCGCCAGCAGGCCTGACGGCCGGATACAACACCGCCGGCGCATCGCGAGGGCGGTTGATCCATCTCAAAGACGCCAGTCCCGATTTGGCTTGTTCTTGGGCTCGCGGTTGTTCCTTCCCCGGATTCACCCGCTTCAACTTTCGGATGCTCATGGGTCCTCCCCGCGAGCATCCGTTTTTGTCTGGAGCCCTGCCTGCTCCCGGGATTGCCCCGCCTCGATGAACTGCGACGGATATCGCTGACCCTGTCTGCCATTCGCGCCGCGGCGACTCCCAGTTGCGGTCCGAACGGTCGCATTCGATTTCGCAGACGCAGATTTCCGAAATCCCGTTCCCCTAGCGACAAAACTCAAAACAGCTCCCCTGAGCCGCAGGCCCGGGAGTTCCCGGCCGGGAAATGCGTATCTTTCTGAATATTAATGCGACAACCTGCTGCGGAATCGCTCAAATGCCGGGGGCCCGAAACGCCAAAGCAGGCAGCCAAACGGGTGCGTTATGATAGATTGCCCGAAACCAAACGGAGCGCGGAACCAATGGCGGGGCTATGGACCAACCGGTAAAATCTCTAAGAGAGGCTCCTCCAATCGGACCTTCGCAGAGCGCCAGGCCTCGACCGCGCCGGCGCTTTTCTCTCGCATTGATTTCGGTTCTGCTGATTCTCCTCGTCGCCGGCGTCTGGTGGGCGAAACAGGGGATCGCGCCGCAGCAGGCCGCCGGCGGTCGAAATTCGGCGCCGATGCCGATCGTGTCCGAGACTGTCGGCAAGGGCGATATAGGGGTCAATCTCAACGCCCTCGGCACGGTGACCTCGCTGGCGACCGTCACCATCAGGACCCAGATCAGCGGTTACCTGTTGAAAGTCGATTTCAAGGAAGGTCAGGACGTCAAGAAAGGCGACCTGCTCGCTGAGATCGATTCGCGACCCTATGAGGCGACACTGGCGCAAGCCAAGGGACAGCTCGCCCGCGATGAAGCTCTGCTGAAGGGTGCCCAGGTAGACCTTGCCCGTTACCAGGGCCTAGCGGCGCAGAATGCCGTGCCGCGCCAGACGCTGGACACACAGATCGCCCTGGTCGCACAGGACGAGGGCACGGTCGAAGCCGACCGCGGTACGGTCAAATCCGCCGAAGTGAACCTGCAATATTGCCGGATCCTGTCGCCGCTCGACGGTCGCGTCGGGCTGCGTCAGGTGGACCAGGGCAATTATGTGACGCCCGGCGACACCAACGGGCTCGTCGTCATCACGCAGCTGCAGCCGATCAGCGTGCTGTTCACGGTGCCCGAGGACAATCTGCAGGCCATTTCGAAGCGGCTCCAGCAGGGAGCCGAACTCCCCGCGATGGCCTTTGATCGCAGCGGCGCCAGCAAGATCGCCGACGGCACGCTGCAGACCTTCGACAGCCAGATCGATCCCACCACCGGAACGATCAAGCTGCGGGCGCAGTTCCCCAACGACACCCGGACGCTTTATCCAAATCAGTTCGTCAACATCCGGCTTCTGCTCGACACCCACAAGGACGTCACGACGATGTCAACGGCGGGCATTCAGCGCGGGGTGCCGGGCACGTTCGTCTATCTCATCAATGCCGACAGCACGGTATCGGTCCGCCCGGTCCAACTCGGCATCACCGATGGCGATCACGTGGAGGTGCGCTCGGGCCTTGTGCCGGGCGACCGCATCGTCATCGACGGCGCCGACAAGCTGCGTGAGGGCGGCAAGGTCGTCATTCGCTCGGAGGCCGCGGCCAGCACACCGGCGGCCCCGGATGCCAAGCAGGGCGCCAAGAAGCAGCGTCCGGCGGGCGGACAGGCGCAATGAATCCGTCGCAACCGTTCATCTTGCGGCCGGTGGCGACCACCCTGCTGATGATCGCCATCATGCTGTCCGGCGCGCTGGCGTTCCGGTTTCTTCCGGTCGCCGCTTTGCCCGAAGTGGACTATCCGACCATCCAGGTGCAGACCTTTTATCCGGGCGCCAGTCCGGACGTCATGACATCCTCGGTCACCGCGCCGCTGGAGGTGCAGTTCGGCCAAATGCCGAATCTCAACCAGATGAGTTCGGTGAGTTCCGCCGGCTCGTCGGTGATCACGCTGCAGTTCGGACTCGCGATCTCGCTCGACGTCGCGGAACAGGAGGTGCAGGCGGCCATCAATGCGGCAGGCAATCTGCTTCCCTCCGACCTGCCCGCGCCGCCGATTTACGCCAAGGTCAATCCCGCCGACGCGCCGATCCTCACCCTGGGGCTGACGTCGAAGACGATGCCACTGACGCAAGTCGAGGATTTCGTCGACACCCGCCTTGCCCAAAAGATCTCCCAGCTTCCCGGGGTCGGCCTCGTCAGCATCTCCGGCGGCCAGCGGCCGGCGGTGCGCATCCGTGCCGATATCCGCAAGCTCGCGGCCTACGGATTGAACATCGACGATCTGCGCACCACCCTCGGCAACGCCAACATCAACACGCCCAAGGGAAATTTCGACGGGCCGATGCGCGCCTACACCATCAACGCCAACGATCAGATCCGGAATGCCGGCGACTACAAGCAGCTGATCGTCGCCTACAAGAATGGCTCGCCGGTGCGGCTCAGCGATGTCGGCGACGTCGTTGACGGAGCCCAGAACGACAAGCTCGGCGCCTGGATGAACGAGATTCCAGCTGTCATCCTGAATATTCAGCGGCAGCCCGGCGCCAATGTCATTTCGGTGGTCGAGGGCATCAAGGCACTGCTGCCGCAGCTGCAGGCGACCCTGCCCGCCGCGATCGACGTCAACGTCCTGACCGACCGGACCGTCACCATCCGCGCCTCGGTGCAGGACGTGGAATATGAGCTGGCGCTCGCGGTCCTGCTGGTCGTGCTGGTGATCTTCGTGTTCCTGCGCAACGCGCGCGCCACCCTGATCCCGAGCCTTTCGGTTCCGCTGTCGCTGGTCGGCACACTGGGAGCCATGTATCTGTTCGGCTTCAGCCTCAACAATCTCTCTTTGATGGCGTTGACCATCGCGACCGGATTCGTGGTCGACGACGCGATCGTCGTGATCGAGAACATCTCCCGTTACATCGAGGAGGGAGATCCGCCGTTGCGGGCGGCCCTTCGCGGCTCCGAACAGATCGGCTTCACCATCATCTCGCTGACGGTGTCGCTGATTGCCGTTCTGATCCCGCTGCTGTTCATGGGAGACGTGGTCGGCCGGCTGTTCCGGGAATTCGCCATCACGCTGTCGGTCACGATCCTGATTTCCGCCGTGGTGTCCCTGACCCTGGTGCCGATGGCCTGCGCCAAGCTGCTGAAGGCCGAAACCGAATCGCACGAGAACGCATTCCAGCGTTACAGCCGCGAGGGCTTCGACCGCATCATCGCGGTATACGGCCATGCGCTCAATTGGGTGCTCGATCGCCAGACCTTCGTGCTGCTCATCGCGCTGGCCACATTCGCGCTGACCGCCCTGCTCTACGTCATGATCCCCAAGGGCTTTTTTCCTCTGCAGGACACCGGCGTCATTCAGGCCATCTCGGAAGCGCCCCAGTCGGTTTCCTACGCCGCGATGGCGGAGCGGCAACAACAGCTCGCCAGCGTCATCCTGAAGGACCCGGACGTCGACAGCCTCTCGTCCTTCATCGGCGTCGACGGCACCAACACCACGCTCAACAGCGGCCGCATCCTGATCAATCTCAAGCCCCACGATCAGCGTAAATCCGACATCGCCGCGGTCATGCAGCGGCTCAAGGACCGCACGGCGTCGCTGACCGGCATCACGCTGTATATGCAGCCGGTTCAGGATCTGACGATCGAGGGCACCGTCAGCCGCACGCAATACCAGTTCATCCTCCAGGATGCCGACCCGGCCCAGTTGGCGGAATGGACCCCCAAGCTGGTCGACAGGCTGAGCCAGCTTCCGCAACTGGCCGATGTCGCCAGCGACATCTCGCAGCAGGGGCTGTCGGTCTTCGTCGAAATCGACCGCGACCAGGCCGCCCGCTTCGGGATTACGCCGGCGACGATCGACAATGCGCTCTACGACTCCTACGGACAGCGTATCGTCTCCACCATCTTCACCAATTCGAACCAATACCGGGTCATCCTGGAAGCCGACCCGTCCCTGCAGACCTCGCTGCAGGCACTGTCTGCGATCTACCTGCCCTCCTCGGTGGGCAGCGCGCCCGTGCCGCTGGCGGTGATGGCCAAGATCCGCGAGGAAACCGCGCCGCTGCAGGTCTCGCATCTGGGACAGTTTCCCGCGGCCACCGTGTCCTTCAACCTGGCGCCGGGTGCGTCGCTCGGCGAGGCCGTGAATGCGATCAAGCAGGCGCAGATCGAGATCGGCCAGCCGCTCGGCGTGATCACCAGTTTCCAGGGCGCGGCGCTGGCATTCCAGTCCTCGCTATCAAACCAGCTGTTCCTGATTCTCGCGGCGATCGTCACCGTCTATATCGTGCTGGGCGTGCTCTATGAGAGCTTCATCCATCCGCTCACGATCCTTTCGACCCTGCCGTCCGCCGGCATCGGCGCGCTGCTGGCGCTGATGATCGCCGGCGACGACCTCACCATCGTCGCCATCATCGGCATCATCCTGCTGATCGGCATCGTCAAGAAGAACGCGATCATGATGATCGACTTCGCGCTGGACGCCGAACGCAACGAGGGCAAGCCGCCGCGCGAAGCGATCTATCAGGCCTGCCTGTTGCGGTTTCGGCCCATCCTGATGACGACCATGGCCGCGGTGCTCGGCGCCTTGCCGCTGATGATCGGCACCGGCGCGGGCTCGGAATTGCGGCACCCGCTCGGCATTTCCATCGTCGGAGGCCTCTTGGTCAGCCAGTTGCTGACCCTGTTCACGACGCCGGTGATCTATCTCTGGTTCGATCGCCTGGCGCTGCGGTTCGCCGGACGTCCCGACGGCGCCGGCCCGGCGAACGAATTGAACTGAGCCATGGACCCGTCAACCCCCTTCATTCGCAGGCCGGTCGCAACCACGTTGCTGACCTTCGGTCTTGCGGCGGCGGGGGCCGTGGCGTTCTTCAAACTGCCGGTGTCACCGCTTCCGCAGGTGGATTTTCCGACCATCTCGGTGCAGGCGACCCTGCCCGGCGCCAGCCCGCAGGATGTCGCCACCACGGTCGCGAGCCCGCTCGAGCGCCATCTCGGGCAAATCGCTGACGTAACCGAGATGACCTCCTCGAGCACGGTTGGAGGCACCCGCATCACCCTGCAATTCGGGCTCGACCGCGACATCAACGGTGCGGCGCGCGACGTGCAGGCGGCGATCAACGCAGCCCGTGCCGACCTTCCGAGCAGCCTGCGAACCAATCCGACCTATCGCAAGGTCAACCCGGCCGACGCTCCGATCCTGATCCTGACCCTGACCTCGGACACGATGACCCGGGGCGATCTGTATGACGCCGCCTCGACTGTGCTGGCGCAGAAATTGTCGCAGGTCGAAGGGATCGGTGAAGTCGTGGTCGGCGGCAGCTCGCTGCCGGCGGTCAGGGTCGATCTGATACCGCAAGCGATCTACAAATACGGCATCGGGCTGGAGGACGTGCGCGCAGCACTCGCCAGCGCCAACGCCCACAGCCCGAAGGGCGGCATCGACGTCGGCGACCAGCGCTACCAGATCTACGCCAATGACCAGGCCAACAAGGCCGACGACTATAAATCGCTGGTCGTCGCCTACCGGAACGGCTCTGCAGTACACCTCTCGGATGTCGGCGAGGTGACCGACGGGGTCGAGAATCTCCGCAATGCCGGGCTTGCCAACGGCAAGCCGGCGGTCCTGATCATCCTCTACAGACAGCCGGGCGCCAACATCATCAGCACGGTCGACCTGGTAAAGGCGCTGTTGCCGCAGTTGAGGGCGTCGATTTCGCCCGCCATCGACCTCGGATTTGCCGTCGACCGTTCGACCACCATCCGCACGTCGTTGCGGGACGTCGAGCGGACCCTGATCCTCGCGGTGATGCTGGTGATCATCGTGGTTTTCGCATTCCTGCGAAACCTGCGTGCGACACTGGTGCCGGTGGTGGCGGTCTCGGTATCGCTGATCGCGACCTTCGCCGCGATGTATCTGATCGGTTACAGCCTCGACAATCTCTCGCTGATGGCGCTCACGGTGGCCACCGGCTTCGTGGTCGACGATGCGATCGTCGTGCTCGAAAACATCACCCGCTATGTCGAGGGCGGGATGACACCGATGCAGGCCGCCCTGAAGGGAGCCAACGAGGTCGGCTTCACCGTGCTGTCGATGAGTATCTCGCTGATTGCCGTCTTCATTCCGATCCTGCTGATGAGCGGCATCGTCGGCCGCCTGTTTCGCGAATTCGCCATGACGATCTCGATTTCGATCCTGATCTCGCTGGCGATTTCGCTGGCGACCACGCCGATGATGTGCGCGGTGTTGCTGCGCAGCGAATCCGGTGTGAGGCACGGCCGTCTCTATCAGGCCAGCGAGCGCTTCTTCGATGCCATGCTGAGCGGCTATCGGAGGTCCCTGAACGTCGCCTTCCAGCATCCGCTGGCTATCATGTCGATCTTCACGGTGGTGCTGGGCCTCAACGTTTACCTGTACGTCATCATCCCGAAAGGCTTCTTCCCGCAGCAGGATACCGGGCGCGTGATCGGCATCATTCAGGCCGATCAGAGCATTTCGTTTCAGCTGATGCAGCAGAAACTGACGCAGTTCGTGACCATCCTCAAGAACGACCCCGCGGTCGAGACCGCCGTCGGATTCACCGGCGGCGGCCAGACCAACTCCGGCTTCATGTTCGTCTCGCTTTATCCGCTCGACCAGCGCGGTATCTCGGTGGATGGCGTGATCGGGCGGCTGCGGCGCGCGATGGCGGTGGTTCCGGGAGCGACCCTGTTCCTGCAGGCGGTGCAGGATATCCGCATCGGCGGCCGGGCCAGCAATGCGCAGTATCAATACACGCTGCAGGGCCCGACCCTGGAAGAACTCAACGACTGGACGCCGAAGATCGCGGCGGCGCTGCAAAACGAGCCCAATCTCGCCGACGTCAACAGCGACCAGCAGAACAAGGGACTGGAGTCCAACCTCGTGATCGACCGCGATGCGGCCGCCCAGCTCGGAATCACTGTCAGCCAGATCGACAACACGCTGTACGACGCGTTCGGCCAGCGTCAGGTTTCGACCATCTATGTCGCGCGCAACCAGTATCACGTGATCATGGAGGTGGCGCCACGCTACTGGCAGGATCCGGCAACGCTGAAGGATGTCTATGTCAGCACGTCGGGCGGCGCCGTCGGCGGCTCCCAGGCGACCAATGCCGTGGCGGGCACGGTCACGGCCGCCAAGGGCGCGAGCTCGGCGAACTCGGCCAACGTCCAGGCCGCCCGGAATCTCGCGACCAACTCGATCGGCGCCACCGGCAAAGGGGTGGCCTCGACCGGTTCGGCGGTCTCGACCAACCAGGAGACGATGGTTCCGCTCGCCGCGGTCGCTCATTTTCGCCAGGGCGCGACCCCGCTCGCCGTCAACCATCAGGGTCTGCTGGTCGCCAACACCATCTCGTTCAATCTGCCGCCGGACGTGTCGCTGAGCACCGCCGTCGCCACGATCGAGGCCACCATGAACCGGATCGGCGTGCCGGCATCCATCCGCGGCACCTTCCAGGGCACCGCGAAGGCGTTCCAGGATTCCCTCGCCAACCAGCCCTTCCTCATCCTGGCGGCTCTGGTCACAATCTACATTGTTCTGGGAGTGTTGTACGAAAGCTACGTTCATCCCCTGACAATTCTGTCTACACTGCCCTCGGCCGGCGTCGGCGCCCTTCTGGCGCTGATGGCGTTCCGGACCGACTTCAGCATCATGGCGCTGATCGGCGTCATCCTGCTGATAGGCATCGTGAAGAAGAACGCGATCATGATGATCGATTTTGCACTCGAGGCGGAACGAAGGCGCGGGCTGAGCGCGCTCGACGCGATCCGCGAAGCCTGCCTGCTGCGCTTCCGGCCGATCATGATGACGACGATGGCTGCCATGCTCGGCGCTCTTCCACTGGCGATCGGCATGGGCGATGGCGGCGAGCTTCGGCAACCTCTTGGCATCGCCATCGTCGGAGGTCTCATTCTCAGCCAGGTGCTGACGCTTTACTCGACGCCGGTGATCTATCTGTATATGGATCGCTTCAGCTCGTGGAGCCGGCGTCGCCGAACCGGCGGCGCGGCGCCGCTCGCCCCAGATGCCACACTGCAACCGGGCGAATAGATGTCAGTAACCGTTCCCGCCCCAGACCTGGTCCTCCGAAAACTCCTGCGGGATTCCGCGACCGAAACGCCGCGGGCAAGATGGGCCCGCCGCATCCGCGTCGCTTCCGCCCTGGCGATGCTCGGCCCGGGCTTGTCGGGCTGCATCCTTGGATCCGAACGGCCCGACCTCAACCTGGATATACCGGCGGCCTATCGCGAGGCTCCGCGGGGCCAACCCGACGCCGCGGTTCCGGCGGTGGATTGGTGGCGCGGGTTTCATTCCAGCGAACTGACCAGCCTGATGCAGGCGGCCCAGATCTACAATCTCGATATCGCGGTGGCCGTCGCCCAGATCGTCCAGGCCGACGCCCAGGTCGGGATATCGGGCGCGCCATTGCTGCCGTCGGTCACGGGAACCGGAACCGCCGAGCGCATACGCAGTGCGGGCTCTTCCAGCGGCGGCGCCTCCTTCGGCCCGACGACGACATCGCAATTCAACCTTGGGCTCACCGCGAGCTACATGATCGATTTCTGGGGCAAGAACCGCGCGACGCTTCAGGCCGCGGAAGAGAATGCCAGCGTCTCCCGCTACAACCGCGAAGTCGTGACGCTGACCACGATCGTGACCGTCGCCAACACCTATTTCCAGATACTGGCCTCCCAGGATCAACTGCGCGTCGCCCGCCGCAATCTCGCGGCCGCCGAGCGGATTTTGACGCTCATCAAGCAGCAGTTCAACGGCGGCACGGCTTCGCAGCTCGAGCTGTCACAACAGGAGGCGCTGGTGGCGACCGTACGCGCCTCGATACCGCCGCTACAGGTCACGCTGGAACAGAATATCGCAGCACTCGCCCTGCTGGTCGCGCGCGCGCCGGCGAACTTCAACGTGGCCGGCGGAACGGCATCGCAAATCGCGGTACCGCGGGTGACGCCCGGCATGCCCTCGGAATTGCTCTATCAGAGACCGGACGTTCGCCAGGCGGAAGCGCAACTCGCCGCGTCCAACTTCAGCGTCGAGGCTGCGCGCGCGGCGTTCTTTCCGCAGATACAGCTGACTGCCCAGACCGGGGTGCAGAGCGCGGCGCTCGCCTCGCTGTTCGGACCGGGCGCGTGGTTCTATACCCTGTCCTCGGGGCTGACCCAGCCGCTGTTCGACGGTTTCCTGCTGGAGAGCCAGCTCAAGCAGGCGAAGGGCGTGCAGTTGCAAAACCTTCAGGCCTACCGCAAGGCGGTGCTCTCGGCGTTCGCCGATGTCGAGAAGGCTCTGGTCGCGCTGTCAAAGTACACGCTGCAGGAGCGGCTGCAGGCCGAGGCGGTGGCCGCTTCCCGCAAGGCCTTCGACGTATCGGAAACGCAATTCCGCGGTGGCACCGTCAACCTCCTCACCGTGCTGCAGACCCAGCAAACGCTGTTCACGGCCGAGAACACGCTGGTTCAGGTACGGCTGTTGAAACTGCTGGCCGCCAGCAGCCTGTTCCAGGCGCTGGGCGGCGGATGGACGCCGGGCGGCACGCTGGCTTCGCTGGAGCCGCCAGGCCAGAACTAGCAAACGTCCGGCTTGACGCCGGATGCAACCACGTTGGGGAATGGGTCATGAGAAAAATGACTTTTGGGTCGGCGGCGGTGCTGGCAGTTGCGATGGCAGCCGCGGTGAGTTCGCCGTCGGCTGCGCAGCAGAGCGCGATGGCGGCGCCGAACAACACGCCGCTGACGTTCGGCATGAATGCGGACGAGGCATCGCAGGCCCTGGGAACTGCGCTGAGCTATGTTCGCGGCCGCCCCGGTGACGAACTCTATCTCGCTTCGCCCAATGTCAGAGGCGCCGCATTGTCGAGCCGCAGCGACGGGCTTTACCTGCAGTTCCGACGCGGCCGGCTGGAGGGCTGGAAAGGCGATTGGGGAACGGTTAGGCCGTAATGCGATGGATTGCACCGCCATGATCAAAGCAAGTGTTATCGTGACAACCGTGGCCGCGCTCTGTGCCGTTGCCACGACGGCTGCCCCCGCCCAGGACTATGGCGGCCGGACTGTGCGCTTCGGCAACACCAGCGGATGGTCCTTCGACGGCCGCGACGACGGCCGGGACTTCCCCACCAACGGCTTTTTTCCGGGAAATTTCGCGGCCGATCCGCCGGGCGCGGCAATTGGAGCCGCCGGACTCTTCGGCGGCACGCCCTGGCACTCTGCGCTGCCCTACCCGTCGCAGGTCATTTTTGGACCGACTGGCTATCAGACCTACTGCGCTCGCCGCTATCGCTCCTACGACCCCGCGTCCGGCACCTTCGTTGGCGCGGACGGCGCGCGTCATCGCTGTTAATCCAGATATTCCCGAGATTCCTGCTGCAAATCCCGGATAACGCTCATGGCCCCGGGAAAGCTACGGATGCGAGTTCCCATCATCCGCCCCAATGCGGGCAGGCCCCTGGCGCTCAAATCAGGACATAAAAGTCAACAATAGGTTTGGTCGGGGCAGCTGGATTCGAACCAACGACCTGCAGTACCCAAAACTGCCGCGCTACCAGGCTGCGCTATACCCCGAAATCCCCATGGGAAGCGACGTCGATACACGCTTAAAGCACAGCCAGCAAGGCTGCCCCTCACCGGCCATTGAACAGGGGGTGGCCGACCCGGTCGCCGGGCTGGATGCCATATTTCTTCGCGGTGCCGGCGATCACTTCCAGCACCCCCTTCGCCAGTCCGCCCGACGAGATGATCCGGGTCGACATCGGCTCGGTGTTTTCGGCGATCCGCAGGATCCGGCCGTCGGCCCGGATGAAAATCATGTCGAGCGAGATGTAGGTGTTCTTCATCCACATCGACACCTCCTGCGGCGGCGAGAAATCGAACAGCATCCCTTTGCCGTCCGCCAACTCCTTGCGGTACATCAGGCCGGTGGTCTTCTCTTCCTCGGTGGTCGCCATCTCGATCGAGAACACCTCTACGCCGCTCTTGGTGACGATCTCGAGCGGCTCAAGCGTCGCCGCCTGCGCGGCCGCGAATGAGAAGATGCCAAACGTGACGGCCGTGACCAAAACAAGCCAAAGCCGCGCGGGCTGACGCCGGCCGGCACCTCGATCAAATTTCATGGACAACGCTTACCCGGGGCTATGAAGGATCTTGGGGCGACCCTAGCCCGAGGATCATGGCAAATACCAGACCACCGCACCGCCGGGTTGGCATTTTTGGTATGGCCTGACGGTTTTCGGTCGCCGGTGTCGCGACGTCAGTGCGACGACAATCCGGGCGCACCGTTTTCGGGCTGGATTTCAGCAGCCATCATGCCCTTGGAGCCGGGCCCGAACCGCACCAGCACGTACTGGCCGGGACGCAACTCGGTCATCCCGAAGCGTCGCAGGGTTTCCATGTGCACGAAGATGTCGGGTGTCCCCTCGCCGCAGGTCAGGAAGCCGAATCCGCGCAGCCGGTTGAACCATTTGACCTGGGCCCGCTCCAGGCCGCTGGTCGGGGTGACGCTGACATGGGTTCGCGGCGGCAGCATTTGCGCCGGGTGGATTGCCGTCGACTCGTCCATCGAGAGAATCCGGAACGCCTGATACCCCTTGGCGCGCTGCACGCATTCGCATACCAGCCGCGCGCCCTCATAGGCGGTCTGATAGCCGTCGCGCCTAAGCACGGTAACGTGCAGAAGGACGTCGGGCCAGCCATTGTCGGGGACGATGAAGCCGTAGCCCTTCGATGCGTCGAACCACTTGATGATGCCCGAGATTTCGACCAGGTTCGCGGCGCTGTCGCCGAGGCCCGACAACGCATCCATCGCCGTATCACGCTCGGCACTGCCCGAAAATTCGCCAGGCCCAAGCCTGTTCGGTCCTGGCCCGCCTAACGGACCACCGAGCTTCTTGGACTCAAATCCGTCCGACCCCATGACCCCGGACCCCACACATCATTTGCAGCGCGTCTCTATCGACGGCACCGGAACACGCGCCCATCCATGATTCTCCACCATGACGCCACGCGAATCTCTCGAATCAAAAGATAACACTCCCGCTTGCCGCGCATAGATAAAAAACAATTATGCCCGGAACTATGAACAGCCTTGCACAGGCGCGAATCAATTTCCGACGAACGGCCCCAGCGTTTCCCCGATGTCGTGACGGATCACCAGGTCGGCCATATCGTCCTGGTCGGTGGGTTCGTTGTTGATGATCACCAGCCTGGCGCCGCTGTTCTTCGCCATCAGCGGAAAGCCGGCGGCCGGCCAGACCACCAGTGAGGATCCAATCGCAAGAAACAGATCGCAATGCCGGGCCAGTTCGGTGGCGCGACGCATCGCGTCTTCCGGCATCGCCTGTCCGAACGAGATGGTGGCGGTCTTGACCGGTTCGTCGCAGACGGTGCAATCGGGCGCGCCACCAATGGTCTCGAAACACTGCTTGACCCAGCCGAGGTCGTAAACCCGCCCACAGCCGATGCAGCGGGCGTAAGTGGTATTCCCGTGCAGCTCGACGACGTGCTCGTCCGCAAACCCCGACCGCTGGTGCAGATTGTCGATGTTCTGGGTGACGATCGCCGGGATCTTGCCGGCCCTGTAGAGCGCGGCGAGCGCACGATGACCGCGGCCCGGTCGCGCTGCAGCGAAGGTCGGCTCCATCGCAAAACGCCGCCGCCACGCCTCGGCCCGCGCATCGGGGCTGGCGACGAACTCGTCGAACGGAATCGGACGGTTGCGGCTCCACAGGCCGCCGGGAGAGCGAAAATCGGGGATGCCGGATTCGGTGGAAATCCCGGCGCCGGTGAAAGGAACGATACTGGAAGCCGCGGCGATCATGTCGCCGAGCTGTTCGACGCCGCTGCGAAGATCCGATGCGATCATGGGATAAATCCGAAAATCTGGCCGCGCCCAATATAGCACGGCCATTCGGATTGCGAGTTCGATGCGTCAGGTTCGCCGGCGCATGGCCGCGTCAATTCCGATCAAGCCGCTGTTTTCAGGCGGGCTCTTTCAGGCTGCCTCCTTCAGGCTGCCTTGGCGATCGGCTCCTTGAGCTCCTCGCTCTTCTTGTCGTCGCTCTTTTTTGCTTTCGCGACCGGAGCGACCTGCGACTTCTTGGCCAGCCTGTCGTACTGCGACAGCTTCTCCAGCTCGGCTTCGAGTTCGGCGCGCCGCGCCGCCACTTTTTCCATCAGCTTGTCGGTCGCGTTCTCGCGCAAGGCGGCGAGTTCCTCGATGCTCAGCGAGTCCAGATCGTTCTTGGCCATAGCAGCCTCCCGTTTCCTTTTGGCTATCGGGAAGGCGCGCCGGCGACAAGCGCGTCGACGCGCTTATCCACCGCGAAGCTCGGGCCTGCGCAAGTTCTTCGCCGTGCGCAGCAATCACAATCCTGCAACGACGTCTCCGCATTGGCGCCCCAATCGCCGCCGCCAATGAGGACGGGACCAGAATCAAAAAGGGATGGGCATGAGCGAACAGCCGTACGACGCCGCTTCGGAGCGGGAAGAGATCACCGCGCGCATCGCGCACTTCAAGGCGACGCAGGAAAAATTCGAGCGCGAGCGCGAAGAATATTTTTTCACGACGCTGGATAACGCACGCCACTCCGAAACCGCGCGCCGCACCGTCGTGCGCCCGACGTTCTGGTCGTGAAGAAAAGGCCCGGAGCGGTGCTCCGGGCCTGCGGCGGAACCGGACTTCGGATGTGCCGTGAGTATCTTGCGTTGGTTGAAGCAGGAGGCCGGAGTTCCGCACGCTGAACGCACAAGGCCGCGCATGAAAAGAGCGGCTCGCAAGAGCCGCCCTTTCGGTTCCTTGACGCAATGCGTTACTCGCCGCAGGGATGGCGCAGGCCGTCGTAGCCGAGATAGGTCCCGGACGCTGCCAGCGTAAGTGAAAGGGCCGTCGCCGCAAAAATACCGAGTTTCGACATCGCGCTTCTCTGAAAATGATATGGCGCAGAACCGCTGCCGTCACCGATCGTTCCGGAACCCGCCGATTATCTCCAACTTGTGATGGCGTCTTCGGCGCGCCCGTTCTGGGTGGAACAACACAAGCCTTGCTTTGAAAAAAACGCCTGCTGGCAGAACGAAAAGCCCGCAGCGAAGTTGCGATGTTGTGAGCCACGCGGCGTTCATGCGGGCACCAATGGCTTGCCAATAACTTCGGTCGGTCGCATCCCGCATCCCGCTTCGCGTTCATGCGGTTTGACCCCTGCCCTCACTGACATTTTCCTGCTAATGAAGCCCCCGAAGCCATAACCAATCTGTTCGATCCCCAAGGGAGCCAGGAAACATGCGTTATCTCCACACCATGCTGCGCGTGCGCAATCTCGATGCCGCGCTGAAATTCTACCAGGACGCGCTGGGACTGAAGGAAGTCCGCCGGGTCGACAACGACAAGGGCAGGTTCACGCTGTTGTTTTTGTGCGCGCCCGAGGACGAGGGTATCCTGAAGGCCTCCAAGGGGCGCGGTGCGCCGCTGATCGAGCTGACCTATAACTGGGACGAGGAGAAATACGGCGAGGACCGCTATTTCGGCCACCTCGCCTACGAGGTCGACGACATCTACGCCACCTGCGATCGGCTGATGAAACTCGGCGTCACCATCAACCGTCCCCCGCGCGATGGCCAGATGGCCTTCGTGCGTTCGCCGGATCTGCATTCGATCGAGCTGCTGCAGAAGGGCGACGCCAGGCCGCCCGCGGAGCCATGGACCTCGATGCCGAACACCGGGCACTGGTAAGTCCTGTACAAATTGTGCATCGCCGGATCCTGACGACCGGCTGGCGATCTCTGCGGATGCGCCGTTTCCCCCGGCGCATCCGAGGCCGATTGGCGCCATTCTCTGAGCCCCAATGAGCCGGGCGACACACCCCGCGGCGAGATCGGGGCGACGTCCGGAAATCTCGTTCACGATCGGTGAACCTTTTTGCCCTCAAATTCTACTCAGGATTCGAGGTGAGAGATGAGCCAGGCCCAGCACTATAAATTTCAAGCCGATCAGGCCAAGCGCCTTGCCCGCCAGGTCAGCGATGCGGAGGTGCGCGAGCGACTGCTGGAAATGGCCGGTGAATACAGCCGCTACGCCGAACTGATGGAGGCCCGCGAAAGGCCCCGCGAACAAGCCACGGCCTGATCTTCGGCCGGGCCCCCGCGCGCGGGCCATGGCGACGCCCTGTTTGCTTCCTTCCCCGGAACCCGCTCCTCTCTCCCGCGTTCTCCCTCACCGATTGAGGAATGGAGGAGACGAACATGGGACGAGGAGTTCTGCTCTGGCTGTTGGGCGTGCCAATACCGGTGATCATTCTGTTATGGCTGTTCTTCGGCCGTTGAGCAGCCAAGACGCAACCACCCGAGACCTGGCTCCGTCACCGCGGGGCCATTTTTTTTGCGCGCCGCCATCATTGATAATCCGACGCGGCGCGGGCTTTCTCGCTGGTTTTCCGGTATGACCCGCCGCAAAGGAATCATCGGGAGCGGGACTTCGTGGCGAGCAACGGGCAGGGACATTTGCGGATCTGGGGCCGGGCCAATTCGGTCAATGTGCAGAAAGTGCTGTGGTGCCTGCGCGAACTCGATCTCGCCTTTGAGCGGATCGATGCCGGCATGGCGTTCGGCAGGAATCACGATCCTGATTATCTCGCGATGAACCCCAACGCCCGGGTGCCGACCCTGGTCGACGGCGATTTCGTGCTCTGGGAATCCAATTCGGTCATGCGCTATCTCGTGCTCGCCTACGGCAAGGGGTCGCGGATCTATCCCTCGGCGCCGAAAGTGCGCGCCGGCGTCGACCGCTGGCTGGACTGGACGCTGTCGACGCTGCAGCCGGTCGATCGCCCGGTGTTCTGGGGACTGGTGCGGACCCCGATCGACAAGCGCGACATGGCCGCGATCCAGAGAGACGCCGACGCTGAGGCGGTGCAATGGCGCATCGTCGACCTTCAACTCGCGACGCGGCGCTACATCGAAGGCGACGACTTCACGATTGCGGATATCGCGCTCGGCGCCTATGCGCGGCGCTGGTTCGGGGTCGAGGGCATCACCAAGCCACACTTCGCCCATCTCGAGCGCTGGTTCGCCCAGTTCGCGGACCGCCCGGGATTCAAGCAGTACGTCGCTCCGCCGATGTCGTGATCTGGATTTGTCATTCGGGAACGCACGGGCGACGCTTCAGCGCGAGCCGCCGACACTGATGCTGGCGGCGCCCCCAACCTTGACGCAGGTGCCGGTGCCGTCGACCTTGACGAAACCGGGACCAAAGGCCGCGCAGGAATTGGGGGTCGCGGCCCCCTTCAGAGGCAGCAACCTGCCGGAAGATGCGGGTTTGTCCGGCCAGAGAGGTCTGGGCTGCTCCGCCTGCGCCGAGGAGAGCGGCAGCACGGCGACGACGATGGCAAAGACGGTGTCTCGCATCCGGTCTTTTACCGTGTACGACCCGGTCAGGCTAGCGAACGAATCGGATGCCGACCGATCGGCCGCGGCGCCACACCACTTCGCAGTTCCGTCCCGTTCGGGCGTCGCGCGAGAAAGCCAACCGCAATTTGGCAGGCAGCGGGTTGGGGTCGTCGATGGTGACCTTGGCGCCTGACGCGGACATGTCCTGCACCACGCAGGGACGCGCCGCGAAGCCGCCCTCCAGCGTGATCCATCCGGCCTGCTGCAGCGATTTGCGCGCGTCCCGCTTCTTCCTTGCCGCAACCATTTCACCTGCTCCTCGTGCCCCGATGCCTATCCGACCCGGCTTTAGAATTCGTTGCGAACGACGGTGGCGTTCCGCCGTCCGCCGGACTGGGCAAAATACCCCCGATTTGCGTTCAAAACGGCATTTCCAGCGACTTGCCCGGCCGCGCAAACGCCACTATACGTTCGCCCGCCGCAAGCCATTCCGTCACCACGGTCCGGGTTCGGCACGGCGCCACCGCAGCCTCAACGCGTTGATTTGCCGGAAGTTTACGACTATGCGAAACGACGATGCCGCGGCCCTGGCCGGTCGTGGCGAGACCGGCGTTTTCGCTCCCTTCGTCTATCGGTTAGGACGCCACCCTTTCACGGTGGAGAGAGCGGTTCGATTCCGCTAGGGAGCGCCATCCGTTTTTGGCCCCATTGATACTATTGAACAATTACGCCTCCGGTGTCCCACCGATGGGCACCACTTGGGCTGGTGGGACACATTCGCTCCCGATCTGGTCGAACGAGATCAGGCGCATCGCCCCTCCAGCCATCATCTGCCGGTGTGGTGGCGGCGCGGGCTCTGACGATCGAGGCCGGCGGCAGGCTCCCGGTCGGCAGCGCCCCCCGGATCCCGGGGTGAACGCCATCAAGGCCGCGAACGTCTACGCGGGTCATCACCATCAAAACGGGCACAAGGGAGCATTACTCCACCAGCCAGCGCTATCCGCGCCTACCCCCGTCAGGCAACGGCCGCCGGCCTCGACCTTCCCGATCGGGAATTGCAGATGCCAAAGTAGTCCGTAGATTTTGCCGTCAGTGGAGACGTAACGGTATTGCTTGTCGGTGGTCAGGCCCCAGGTCGGGTCTTCGGGAATCGCCGCGATGAAGCCTTTGTCGACCAATTCCTTCTTAAGGTCAGTCAGCGCATTGTCGGTGAACGGGACGGGATAGTGGCCGATTTTTGCGCGATACTTTTCCAGCGCCGCCTTGATCGCCCTTGCATGATCCGCGCGCACGGAATCCGGATAGGGCAGCTGGTTCCACCAGTCCAAGACGAAAAGCGTCCCAAAAAAACAACCAAAGAGAATTGCCATTGCGCCGGAGAATAGACCGAGACGTCTGAGCATTTTCAAAAAGGGCCCGGTGTGAAAACCATTTTAGTTCGCCAGCACGCCAAGGGCGATGCCGACAGCAGCGCAACTTAGCATTTCCAAAACACTCACCGCCGTGACCTCCCAGACGATCTGACGGTCACCTACCATCACGGCCCATCACCGGACAAGACGTGCTTGCCGCTGATGGTCGGGAAGTCGAGGACGCCCGGAATCCAAGGATCATCCTCGCCGTACCGGCGCGCGCAGCGATGGTTCTGTAGAATTCACCGCGATTAAGCAGGCGGAGATCGTCCAGACTGCGGTGACCACGCGCGCGGCTATTCCACGTCAACTGCGCCTGACGGTTAGCCTCTGATACTGCCGGCAGCATTTCTAGTTTCATGGCGTGTAACCTACCACCACAATCTCTCCGCGATCAACCATCGCGAGATTTTTTCGCATACACCCATCGGATTTGTCCCATGCCCGCCCCCAGGCGGCGACGACCGCTGCCGCGCCGAATGCACCGCACCTCGATTCTTCGCAGGCCGGGATCGATGAGATCGTCACGGAAGGGGATTCCGGGCAGCCCCTACTACACCAGGCACTCCAGCATTACGAATGGCCGGAAGGCGCCTCGGGGCCGAGCGCCATCCGGAAAGCTCGCGGACGAGGTTCTCCTGTGGTCAAGCAATCAAACGGCCACACCTAAAACGCTCTCGATCGAAAAAATAATTCTTCCCCTGGAACGGCAGGGACAAAGGCGTCTTCATTTTGTATCTTTGGAGATTGCCTTCATGTGCCGCGGCGCGATTTGGATGGCACTATGGATGCCTGCCGTAGCGTTCCCGCTGGCGATACTGGAGGCTTCGGGACGCTTGGCGCGGATGGATCAATCTCCGCCTTCAAGGCGCGACAATGGATTGTGCGTGCCCGCATGATTGGCTGAGGATTTGACGCGTCGAAGCTCAGCGCATCCGAAACACCGGCCCGAAATTCATTCGACCACTTGAGGAAACGTTGCTGTGAAATTCAAGCGAGGGCTAGCCTAGTCTAGGGAGCTCCAGCATTTCTCGCCCCCGATCCGTCGCCCCGGACAACCCGCTCAGTGGTGACGCCGGCCCCAGTGGATCGCCGCCCAGACCCGTTCGTGCAGATAGTACCAAGCGATCTTGGTGATGATCTCCAGCCCCGCGATCGAACCCGCGATCTCGACCCTGCCCGTCAGCAGCCAGCTGATCGCAAACGTGTCGAGCGTTCCGAGCGTCCGCCAGCTGATGGCTTTGAGGACCGACCTCGCATGCGTCTCTGCTCCGCGGAATAGGACCACCCGGTGCATCTCCCCGTCTGTCGACGAGATGAACGTACCACGCCGAGGGATGGTACCGCCCACGCTGCGCGCGTTTTGCGAATTCAGCGGTGGACACGGCCCGCGATTGCGCGCAATCTACTTTCAGAAATCCATAAAACCATTTGATTTTACTAAGTAATTCTCGAATACAAGAAGCGTCGCGATTGGATGGCCTGGTTCCGTGGGCCGAAAAGGGGTCGAAATGAAAATCTTTGCCGCGCTGGTGGCGCATTGCGCGCTTTGCGGACCCGCGACCGCGCAAGCGCCGGATTGCAAGTCGATCGCGCGCGCAGGCCCCCGACTGGCCTGCTACGACAAGGCCGCCCCGCCCGTCGCAACACCGGCAGCGGCCAGGCCCGCGCCGAGCGCAGTTCCGGTTGCGAAGGCCGACGGTGAAAAATATGTGGATGTGATCAGCGCCGAGGACGCGCTGATGAACGCGCGGCTGAAAAACATCTGCCGGGGTTGTTGAGCGGCTGCGGTCTTTGGGGGCGCGCCGGTTTTCGCGGCTTGCAGTCGCCCGTCTATCCTCTAAACAGTAGATAACGGCGAAAAACGGCATATTTGCCACTCTGATGAATCTTCTAGCATCCCTTCCGACCGCTATCGGAACGGCCGCGGTGGCGCCCGCGCTGCTGATTTTGTGGCTCGTGATCGCCGCCGGCGAGCGACCTGGCCCGCCGGCCAAGGTCTGGACCGCGTTTTTCCTCGGCGCCGCCAGCATTTCGCTCCTGGGCGTGGCGCGGGCGCCATTCGCCTCGATCCTGGCGGCGCCGGAAAACCCCTGGGTCGCGCAAGCCTTGCATTCGGTGTTCGGAGTCGCGCTGCCCGAGGAGGCCGTCAAGATTCTCGTCATCGTCGCCGTGTCGGCCCGGCGGCGGCCATTCGCCGATCCGATGGACACGGTGGTCTATGGCGCCGCGGCGGGGCTCGGCTTCGCGGCCTACGAAAACCTGGCTTATCTCGTGCAGCACGCCGATATGTGGCGATCGCTGGCGGCGCTGCGCAGCGTGCTGACGGTACCATTTCACGGCGCGCTGGGCATCATCGCCGGCGCCTATCTCGCGCTCGGGCGGTCGGGCACCGCGCTCGGCGCGCACCGCCATCACCGCGACCGGGCGCGCATCTCCAGTCGCATCCTGCTGCTGTTCGCCCCGATGGCGCTGCATGCGGGTTTCGATTTCCCGCTGCTGACGCTGCAGCAAGACACCGCCATCAACGCCTCAACCCGGCTGCTGCTGGGAATGGTGAGCGTGCTGATCGGGTTCTCCTCGATTGCGTTCGCGGTGCGCCTGGTACGGCGGGTCGCACGGCATCAGGCGCCCCGCACCGAAGTCGGCCGCGAGCGGCTGAGCCGGTTGCGGCGGATGTGGGCGCTGCTGGTGCTGGGCGGCGGCGCCGGATTCATCGGCATGACCTTCGTGCTGACGTCGATTCACCACTGGCTGGTCAATCCCGAGCGCAACGTGGCGCTGGTGCTCGTTCCGCTTGGCCTGACATCGATCCTGATTGGCAGCGCGTTGTTGCTGGTGACCACGGCGATCTACATTCTCGGCCGCAACCGGATGCGGGGCACGGCCTCCGGCCTTTCGTCCGCGCCCGGTCAGGGCTAGCACACAACGGGTGCGCCCTCGAACAAAGTTCACCGGTCGGAGCCGCCGCACGCTATATAGTGGCGTCATAATAGCGCGTCATTCTGCGTTGCCAGCACCGGGAGATTTGCCATGACCCTTCCCCAGGATATCACCGACCTGCAATCCAAGATGAACGCCGCGGTGCGCGAGCATTGGAAGGCCTTCCTGATCGAAGGCATCGTGCTGGCCGTACTCGGGCTCGCCGCCATGGTGGCGCCGTTGATCGCGAGTCTCGCCTTCACGATCTTCCTCGGCTGGATGTTCCTGATCTCCGGCGCCGCAGGCCTGGCGATGACGTTCTGGGCGCGGCAAATGCCGGGGTTCTGGTGGTCGCTGATCTCGGCCGTGCTCGCCATCGGCGCCGGCATCATCCTGCTGACCAGGCCCGCGCAGGGCGTGCTGACGTTGACGATCGTGATCGGCGCCTATTTCCTGGCCGAGGGGGTCGCCACCATCATGTATGCGCTGGAGCACCGCCGCGAATTGTCCGAGCGCTGGAGCTGGATGCTGTTCTCCGGCATCCTGGACATCCTGATCTCCTTCCTGATCATCACCGGGCTTCCCGGTTCGGCGGAATGGGCGATCGGGCTTCTGGTCGGCATCAATCTGCTGTTCGGTGGCGCGTCGCTGATCGGCGTAGCGCTCGCCGCGCGCAAGGGCTGAACCGGACCGGCCGGCGCAATTTCCGGATGACAAGACACCACCCATGCGCTATAGAGCGGCCATGATCACCATCGCCACCAGCTATTATTGGTACTTTAGCTTCGACAGCTCGCTGGCGGTGGGAGGATCGCGCTCAATCTGAAAAATTGCAGCAGGAAGTCCGAACAGCCGCCAGACTTGGCGGCTTTTTGTTTGGCCGGCAGGTCCTTTAGAAAACAGGAGCCACAGCCGTGTTGAGCACCACTGACGATCTTCGAATAAGCGAAATAAAAGAGCTGAATACCCCGCAAGAGGTGATGCGCGAAATACCGCGTACCCTGACCGCGACGCGCGTCGTGATGGCGGCGCGTAACGCCATCAATGCGATCCTCAACGGAACCGACGATCGCCTCCTCGTCGTCGTAGGTCCCTGCTCGGTCCACGATCCCGTCGCGGCCGTGCAATATGCCGAACGCCTCGTCGCGTTGCGCGAGCGGCTCGCCGACCGGCTCGAGATCGTGATGCGCGTCTATTTCGAAAAGCCGCGCACCACGGTGGGCTGGAAGGGGCTGATCAACGATCCCGACCTCGACGGCAGCTTCGACATCAACAAGGGTCTGCGGCTCGCACGCAACGTGCTTTCCGCCGTCAACAATCTCGGTCTGCCGGCCGGGACCGAGTTCCTCGATCTCACGACCCCGCAATACATCGCCGACCTGGTGGCGTGGGCGGCGATCGGCGCGCGGACCACCGAGAGCCAGATTCATCGCGAACTCGCCTCCGGGCTTTCCTGCCCCGTCGGCTTCAAGAACGGGACCGACGGCAATGTGCGCATCGCCGCCGACGCGGTGAAGTCGGCGTCACATCCCCACCATTTCATGGCGGTCACCAAAGGCGGGCGTTCGGCGATTGCGGCGACGACCGGTAATGCCGACTGCCACGTCATCCTGCGCGGCGGATCGAAGCCGAATTATGATGCAGCGAGCGTCGCTTCCGCCGCGGACGAACTCGCCCGTTCAGGCGTGGTGCAGCGGATGATGGTCGATACCAGTCACGCCAACAGCGGCAAGAAACCCGAGAACCAGCCGCATGTCGTTGCCGATATCGCCCGCCAGATATCCGACGGCGAGCAGCGCATCATCGGCGCCATGATCGAGAGCAACCTGGTCGCCGGCCGTCAGGATGTGCTGCCGGGCACCGCCCTGACCTATGGGCAGAGCATCACGGATGGCTGCATCGACTGGGAGACGACCGTGCCGGCATTGCACCTGCTGGCCGACGCCGTTGCGGCGAGACGGGATGCGCTGCGCGGCAAAATCCGGGAACGTTCCGCCTAGCCGGTGATCCGGCCTGATCGCAAGCGGGGCGTGAGGTTTCGCGCCCCGCGGCCGCCGCCCGCTAGCAACCGCGGCAGATGCTCTTGATCTTGCGGTCGAGGGCCTGGTCTTCCTTGTTCATCGAATCGTTGGGATTGCTGAGATTTTTCTCGGAGGGAACGTCGGCGGCCCGCGGCTGACGGTGACCGACCGGAGCTTCCCGCGCGGTCGAAGGCTGATTGGTCGCCCCCGGCGATCCCGTGCCGCTCCCGGTCTGCGCCGTCGCGGCCGGACCGGCGAACAGCAGCGCGAGTGACACCGTCGCGACCAGCTTCATCGTGAGCCCTTTTTGCATCTTGCTCCTCCTATTTCAGACAAATTGCGCCACGCAACCAGATTCCCGTCACCACCAGCACGCTCCATCATGGCTTCGGAGGATAGAGATGAACGTCGCCGCAAAAGTCGCGGATACGATAGCGCGTTTCCGCACCCACTTCACGCACTTCGGAAAAAGAATTTGCCGGCGACAGATAATCGGGCCCGATCGGCGATTTGCCGTGGCCGCCGGGAATGTCGAGCACGTAGTCCGGCTGGCATAAGCCGGAGACGCGGCCCCGCAGCCGGCGCATCAACTCCTGGCCGTGTTCGATCGTGGTGCGCAGATGCGCCGTGCCGGGCGCGAGGTCGCCATGATGCAGGTAATAGGGCTTGATGCGGCACTCGACGAAGGCCCGCATCAGCGCTTCCAGCGTTTTCGCGTCGTCGTTGACGCCCCGCAGCAGCACCGACTGGCTGACCATGGGAATGCCGGCGTCGATGATCGCGGCGCAGGCGGCGCGGGCCCTGCCGGTCAATTCCCGGGCGTGGTTGGCGTGCAGCGCAACCCAGGTAGCCGCGCCGTCGACCCTGAGTGCCGCAACCATCTCGGCGCCGACGCGCCTGGGCTCGGCGACCGGCACGCGGGTGTGGATCCGGATGATCCTGACGTGATCGATGCCGGCGAGGTCCGCCATGATCTCGGCGAGCCGCCGCGGCGACAGCATCAGGGGATCACCGCCGGTCAGGATCACCTCCCAGATTTCCGGATGCGCGCGGATATAGCCGATCGCCGCGTCATAGGCGGCTGGCGACAGCGCGGTCGCCTTGCCCGGCCCGACCATTTCGCGGCGAAAACAGAACCGGCAATAGACCGCGCAGACATGCACCAGCTTGAACAGCACCCGGTCGGGATAGCGATGCACGATGCCCGTGACCGGCGAATGCGCGTGATCGCCGATCGGATCGGCATTCTCGTTCGCCGTGGCCACCAGTTCCTCGGCGCTCGGAATGAACTGCCGCGCGATCGGGTCGTCGGGATCATCGGGATCGATCAGCGCGGCGATGTCAGGTGTTACCGCCACCGCATAGCGCGCGGCGACCTTCTCCAGATCGGAGAGATCCGACAGCCTCGCCAGACCGTGCGCGACCAGTTCGGCGGGCTCGCGCAACGTCGCGGCTTCCCCGGAATTGAGACGCGGGTCGATCCTGCTCATGCATCCCCCGAAGGCGGCGTCCACACCACCTGATCGATCCGCAGCGCCCCGCTCGCCAGCATCACCAGCCGGTCGAAGCCGAGCGCGACGCCGCTGGCTTGCGGCATCAAAGTAACCGCATCGAGAAACTCTTCGTCGAGCGGATAGCGTTCGCCGTAGCGCCGCTGTTTCTCGTCCATGGCCTCGATGAAGCGGCGGCGCTGCTCGCGCGCGTCAGTCAGCTCGCCGAAGCCATTGGCGAGTTCGACGCCGCAGGCATAGATTTCGAAACGTTCAGCGACCCGTGGATCGGACGGTTTGGCGCGCGCCAGCGCCGCTTCCGGGACCGGATATTCGAACAATATGGTCAAACGCCCCTGCCCCAGCCCCGGTTCGACATGCTCGACCAGGATCTTGCTGAAAATATCCGACCACGTGTCGTCGTCGCTGATCCGCACCCTCTGCCCCGCTGCGGCCGCCAGGCCATCGCGATCGCCCTTGCCGTCCGCGATCGTGCCGAGCAGGTCGATCCCGGCGAAGCGCTCGAAGGCGGCGGCTACCGTCAGCAATTCCGGCTCGGCAAAGGGATCGGCAATGCGGCCGCGAAACGAAAAATGCCCGATGCCGGTCGCCTGTGCGGCGTGCGCGATGAGAACGATGCTGTCGGCCATCACGGCGTCATAGCCCGCATTGGCACGGTACCATTCCAGCATGGTGAATTCAGGCAGATGCAGATCGCCCCGCTCGCGGTCGCGGAACACCCGCGCGAATTCGAAGATTTTCTGCTCCCCCGCGGCCAGCAGCTTCTTGCAGGCGAATTCGGGCGAGGTCCGCAGATACCGGCTGGCGCGGGTGCCGTCGGTGCGGACCAGTTCGGTGCGCGGCGCGTGCAGATGGGTCTCGTTGCCGGGCGAAACCTGCAAAATGCCGGTTTCGACCTCGCTGAACCCCTGCTCGTCGAACCAGGCCCTGGCCGCCCGGGAAACGGCGCCCCTCGCCGCCAGGAACGGCCGGATGTCGGCGTGGCGCGCGGCCGACCACCAGGGCGAAATCGGGTTGTTTCCGGCCATCAGGAAGCCGCCCCGCAAACGCCTAAAACGCTGGCATCCAGACGCAAAATCAGTATGTTGCAGCCCGAAACCGCTTCGCTGGCCTCGGGACACCCATGTCCTGATCGGTCCCGGGCCAGAACATCAGGAAAAATAGCTTTGAAAGTCATCGCCAGTTCTATTCGCAAGGGCAACGTCATCGAGCAAGACGGCAAGCTTTACGTGGTTCTGACCGCCGAGAACATCCATCCCGGCAAGGGAACTCCGGTCAGCCAGATCGAAATGCGCCGAATCAGCGACGGGGTGAAGATTTCCGAACGCTACAAGACCACGGACCAGGTCGAGAAGGCGACGATCGAGGACCAGAATTTCAATTACCTTTACAAGGACGCCGACGGCTTCCACTTCATGAACAATGAAAACTACGATCAGGTTCAGGTGCCCGAGGACATCGTGGGCTCCGCCGCTCCCTATTTGCAGGAGAACATGACCGTGAAGCTTTCGCTGCACGGCCTCGTTCCGGTCGCGATCACGATGCCGCAGCGCGCGACCCTGGAAGTCGTGGAGACCGAGCCGGTCACCAAGGGCCAGACCGCGTCGTCGTCCTACAAGCCCGCCATCCTCTCCAACGGCGTGCGAACCAACGTGCCGCCGCATGTCGGCACCGGCACGCGAATTGTGGTCATGACCGAGGACGGATCTTACGTCGAGCGCGCAAAGGATTAAGCTCGCGAGGGGATCAATTGGCGCCGGGGGGCGACGCATTGGGTACGAAAGCGGTCCGGTTCGTCGCACTTCCACTGGCATCCCTTTCGTTGCTCATCGCCGGCACCGCTGCCCTTGCCGCCGACGAATTCAGGACTCCGGCCATCGCCGCCGTCCGCGTCGAATGGCGCGCCGCGCTCGATCAATTCCGGTCCGAGGTCAACACCCAGGCTGCGGTCGCGCCCGCGTTCACCTTTGCCCGCCGCTACCGACTGCCTGCATACGATCCGCGTTCGACGCCGGCGCTGGTGCAGCTCAACGCCATTACCTCGCGGATCTTCGCCGGGATCGGACGCAGTCCGGTGCCGGTGCTGCTGCCGTTCGATACCGCTGCCTATCTCGAGGCGCAGCGGAACGGCGCCCCGCCCAGCCTGTCGCCGTCGCACTATCAGGCCGACTTCCGCCCGGTCGACCTGTTCGGCGCCGGCCCCGCCGGCTACGACGCGGTGTTTTCGCTCGAGCCCGGTGCCGGCGACGGCATGCCGCAGCGAACGTTTGCCCAACCGGTCGAAGTCCAGATCACCGGTTCGATCCTGATCTACGACGTCAGCGACCCCCTCGGCGGCAAGGGCGAGCCGGTCAAGGCATTGGCAGCCCAATACCCCGACCTGCGCCGTTTCATCCGCGAAGGCTATGTGCGTTACGCCTTCACCCGCTTCGGCGTCCCCTATGTGGTGTCGATCCAGTGTCTCGACTCCGCGCCGCGCCCGCGGCGGCTGGCCTGCCGCGAGGCCTATCCGGTCGCCGAGCGTTTCCTCAAGGCGCTGCACCTCGCCGGCGGCCTGCCCGCGCGGTCGCGAACCGATATCCCGCCGGAAATTGTTCAGCGGCCGGCAGAGCCGTCGCCCGATTTCACCTATCGGCCGAGCGGCGACATCATCGCCAATTCGGGTTATCGAAAGCAGGGCGGCCACCCCGACCTCACCGCCTATTCGCAAATCCGTTTTCCGCTGGAAAAGGCTCCGGCGTTCGCGCACTCGCAATCGTTCCGCAACCGCAAATCGGGCGACCGGCCGATCGACGAGCTGGCAGGCGGCAACACCAGCTACCCCTGGCAGGATAATTTTTGCGAGGCCCGCAGTTTCGGCGTCGGACAATGCGCCGGCGGGTTTGGCCACCAGGGACAGGACATTCGCCCGGCGCCCTGCCCGCCCGACGCCGCCACCACCAGCTGCGACCCCAGGCAGCAGGGAGTGGTCGCGGTCCGCGACGGCGTCGTGCTGCGCGCACCGAAACAGCAGGCGGCCACGCTGCAGGTCAACAGCCGCACCGAACACATCCGCTTCCGCTACATGCACATGAACCCGGCCGCGATGGACGCCGACGGCCTGCTCAACGGGCGCAGCGTCGATGAGGGTGAAAAACTCGGCGTGGTTTCGAATTACCTCGACCATCCCAACGGCACCACCCGCCATCTGCATTTCGACGTCCAGGTGTTCACGCGCGACGGCTGGCTCTGGGTCAATCCCTACGTCACGCTGATCTCGGCCTATGAGCGCCTGATCCGCGGACGCGGACGCGAGATCGGACCCGAAATCGCCGCCGCTCCCGCCGTGGCGCACGCGCTGTCGCCGGATGCTGTCCATACCGACCCCCAGGAAGGCGGCGACAATTGATCGCTACGCCGCCGCCGTGGCCGCCTTCTTCCGCGCCGGCGGGCTCCAGCGGTAGCCGACCCCGAGCCTGTTCCAGACGTTGATCGAGGCGATCGCGGAAGTGAGATAGGCCAGCTCCTTCTCGGAAAATTCCGCCGATGCCTGCGCAAAGACCTCGTCGTTGACGCCGCCGGTCACGAGCGTCAACGCCTCGGTCCACGCCAGCGCCGCGCGCTCGCGCGCGGAAAACAGCGGCGCCTCGCGCCACACCACGACGAGGTTGAGCTTGTCGCCGGCAATGCCGAGGCTCTCGCTTTGCAGGATGTGATACTGCACGCAGAACGCGCAGCCGTTGATCTGCGAGGCGCGCAGCTTGATCAGCTCCAGCAATTGCTTGTCGATGCCGGCCCTCGCCGCGGCCTGACCGAGTGCGAGAACGATATCGTAGGCATCGGGCGCCAGCGTCTTGAAATCTTCGTATTCGCCGCGGGCATGTGACATCTTCATAGCCTCATGTTATAAGAGAACTGATATATTATAAGAGCACTGATACCATGAGCAAGACCGAACCGCCGCGACGTACGGGATCGGGTTTGGCGCGAAAATCGCCAACCCGAAAATCGGGAAAATCCGCAAAATCGCCTGCGGCGAAAAAACCCGCAGCGCGCCGGAAAAAATTCGCCGCAGGAAAACCCGCTGGAAATCCTGATCTCGCCGGCGTCCGCCCGCCGCCGCCCGGCCAGGGCAAGCGCGGCGAAAACGGTTACCTCGCCTATCTCCTGCGGCAGGCCCAGGCCGCAGCCCGGCTGACGCTGGAACGCGCGCTCGCCGATCTCGGCGTGACGCCGCCGCAATTCGTCGTGCTGACCATGCTCAAGGCCTATCCCGGCCTGTCCGGCGCGGATCTCGCCCGGGTGGCGCTGCTGACCCCGCAGACCGTCGGCGTCATCATCCGCAACCTGGAGCGCGACGGCGCGATCCGCCAGACGCCGCACCCGGTGCATGGCCGCCTCCTGCAGTGGACCCTGACCCGGCGCGGCCTGACCCTGCTCGAGCAATGCCGGCGGCACGCCAGAGCGCTGGAGCGGCGGCTGACCGCGGAGCTGAGCGCCCGGGCCCAAGGCTCCGTCCGGCGCTGGTTGTCGAGAATTGCCGCAGACCTGCAGCAGGCTGGCTAGTTCCCTTGGTAACGGCCTTTGCCGCGCCCCGTTCCGCGCCGCTAGACTGCCCCGATGAAACCCTCTGATTCCCTGCGCGCGCCGACCCGCCGCGCCCTGATCCGCTGCGGCCTCGCGGCCGGCGCCCTGCTCGCGCATCCGCTGGCGGCGCTCGCCGCGGCGCCTTCCGGCTTCGATCAATGGCGCGACAATTTTCGTACCCATGCGCTGGCCAAGGGCATCTCGGAGACGACCTGGACCCGCGTGATGGCCCACGTCGAGCCGGACATGTCCGTGTTCCAGCAGATGCGCGACCAGCCGGAATTCAACGAGCAGATCTGGCAATACATCAATCGCCGGGTCTCGGACTGGCGCATCATCGCCGGCAAGGCAGCGCTGAAAAAGAACGAGGCGCTGTTTGCGCGGATCGAACAGGATTATGGCGTGGAGCGCGGCACGCTGTTGGCGCTGTGGGGTGTCGAAAGCGCGTTCGGCGATCCCCAGGTGCAGCAGAACCACATGCGTCCGGTGTTTCCGTCGCTGGCGGCGCTGGCCTGGAACGAGCCGCGCCGCCGCGCCTATTGGGAGAGCGAGCTGATCAATGCCCTGAGGATCGTCGACCGCGGCTGGTCGACGCCGGAGGAGATGCGCGGATCCTGGGCCGGCGCGATGGGACATACCCAGTGGATGCCCGAAGTCTGGCTCAATGTCGGCATCGACTACGACCGCGACGGCCGGGTATCGCCGTTCGGCAGGCCGGGCGACGCGCTGGGCTCGACCGCGCGCTTTCTGGTCAATCGCGGCAAATATCATCGCGGCGAGCATTGGGGCCATGAAGTCCGCGTGCCCGCCGGCACCAAGGGCGGCAGCCGAAGTTACGCGGCGTGGGCCAAGGCCGGGGTGACGCGCGCCGACGGCCAGCCGTTCCCGCAGCCGAATGCGAGCGCGAAGCTGTGGGTGCCGGTGCCGGGCGGACCGGCCTTCCTGCTGGGCCCGAATTTCTATTCGGTGCGCAGCTACAATCCGTCGATGAACTACGCGCTGGCGATCTGCCATCTCGGCGACCGCATCCTCGGCGCGCCGCCCTTCATTCAGCCGTTCCCCGGCTCCGAGCGGGCGCTGACCCTGGCCGAAGTGCAGGAGATGCAGACGCGATTGACAAAAGCCGGCTTCGACACCGGCGGCACCGACGGCCGCGTCGGCAACGACACCATGCAGGCGATCAGGGATTACCAGCTCAAGATGGGGCTGGAGCCGGCGGACGGCTATGGCGGACTGAAGGTGCTGGCGCGGCTGCGGCAAGGCAACTAGGTCCTGCGCGGCACCCCGCCGGCGTTCATGCCGCCGTCGATCACGAGCTCTGTTCCGGTCACATAGCGCGACGCGTCCGACGCCAGGAACAACACGCCGCTGGCGATTTCCCCGGCCTGCCCGGCGCGGCCGAGCGGCGTGGCGAGCTTTGCGATTTCTCCGGGATCAATCGGCGCGTTCTGTCCGCGCCCCTCCCCCTCGGTCGGAATCTTGCCCCAGATCGGCGTGTCGATGATCCCCGGATGCACCGAATTGACCCTGATGCCGTCGCCGAAGGCCGCGCACTCCATCGCGATTGCCTTGGCGAACAGCCGCACCCCGCCCTTGGTCGCGGAGTAGCCGGCCAGACCCAGCGAGCCGCGCAGGCCCGCCAGCGACGACATCAGGATGATCGACCCGCCGCCGGTCTTGCGCATCACCGGCAGGCAGTGCTTCACCGACAGGAACACGCCGTCGAGGTTGATCGCGGTCTGCCGCCGCCAATCCACCAGCGACATCTCGGTGATCGAGGGCACCGAAATGCCGATCCCGGCATTCGACACCAGGATGTCGAGCCGGCCGTAGCGTTTTGCGACTTCGGCCACCACTTCCACCCAGCGCTCCTCGCTGGTGACGTCCTGAGGCAGATAGATCGCCTCGTGACCGGCTTTCTTGATGGCGGCGACCAGCTGCGGCCCCTTGAGGTCGTCGATATCGGTCACCACAACGGTAGCCCCCTCCCGCGCCAGCAATTCGGCGCACGCCGCGCCGATACCCGAAGCCCCGCCGGTGACCAGCGCGACCTTGCCTTGAACCTGTCCCGTCATTTCCGCTCCCGAATTGTTTTTTTGAAGTTGTTTCTTGATTGGCGATTTATCTGATCAGCGCCGGCCCCTGATCCGGTACGGCGACGTCGAGCACGCGCAACTGCACCCGCTCGGTGCCCTGCCAGCGATCGACCGCGAGCGATCCTGCGACATGCAGCGGCTGGCCGCGATGCTGGACCAGCGCGTTGCCGAGTTTTTGCCCGATCGAGCGAAATGCGATGCCGTTGACGATCGAACCATCGCCGGACTTGAACCGCAGGCGCAAGTGCGCCTGGCCGACCTCGTCGGCATAGACCAGCTGGTGCGACGGCAGCGCGATCACGGGCTCGGGATTGCCGGCGCCGAACGGACCGGCGCGATTGAGCGTCGCGGCCAGTTCCGTCGTCACCGCGCGGGCGCTGACGGCGCCGTCGATCAGGAGCTCGTTGACATGGCGCGAGGCCGCCACGTCGGCGGCCAGCGCGCTTTCCATGTAGGCGCGGAATTCCGCCAGCTTCTCCTTGCGCAAGGTGACGCCCGCGGCCATGGCGTGGCCGCCGCCCTTCAGCAGGATGCCGTCCTTCACCGCCTGCCGCACCGCCTTGCCGATATCGACGCCGCCGATCGAGCGGCCGGAGCCGGTGCCGATGCCGCCGGGCTCCAGCGCAATGGCAAAGGCCGGCCGCGCGAACTTTTCCTTCAGCCGCGAGGCCACCAGACCCACCACGCCGGGATGCCAGCCTTCGGAAGCCGTGACGATCACGGAGCCCTTGTCTTCGAGCCCGAGCGAGGCCAGCGCTTCGGCTTCGGCCTGCGCCTCCGCCATCTGTTCGATGACGCGGCGCTCGCTGTTGAGGCGGTCGAGTTCGGCGGCGATCCTTGCGGCTTCGGAGATATCGCCCTCCAGCAGCAGCCGCACGCCGAGATCGGCGCGGCCGATCCGCCCGCCGGCATTGATGCGCGGCCCCAGCATGAAGCCGAGATGCCAGGCCTCGGGCGGCCCGTTCAGCCGCGCCACGTCCATCAGCGCGGTATGGCCGACATGATCGCGGCGGCGCATCGCGATCAGGCCCTTTGCCACGAAGGCGCGGTTGAGGCCAATCAGGGGTGCGACGTCGGCGACGGTGCCGAGCGCGACGTGATGCAGCATGCCCAGGAGATCCGGCTCCGGCCGTTCGGCGGTCCAGAAGCCGCGCGCGCGCAATTCGCGATTGACCGCGACCAGCGTCACCAGCACGAGTCCGACGGCGGCGAGATGGCCGAGGCCGGAGAGATCGTCCGGCCGGTTCGGATTGACCAGCGCGTCGACCTCGGGCAGTTCGTCGCCGCATTGGTGATGATCGATGACCACCACCGACATCCCGAGCCGGCGAGCTTCCGCCAGCGGTTCGAGGCTGGTGGTGCCGCAATCCACGGTCACCAGCAGTGTGGCGCCCTTGTCCGCGAGCATGCGGATCGCCTCGACATTGGGGCCGTAGCCCTCGAAGATCCGGTCGGGGATGTGGATCAGCGGATCGAGGCCGCAATGGCGCAGGTGCCAGGCCAGCAGCGCCGCCGAGGTCGCACCGTCGACGTCGTAGTCGCCGAAGATCGCGACCTTCTCGTTGCGCGTGGCCGAATCCGCGATGCGCCCGGCGGCATCCTCCATCTGGGTCACGGTGTAGGGATCCGGCATCAACTTGCGGATGGTCGGATCGAGAAAATCCTCGACCGCGTCGAGCGCGACGTCGCGCCCGGCCAGCACCCGCGCCAGCATCTCCGGCAGCTGGTAGCGCTGCGTGATCGCCAGCGCCCGGGCCGCGCCGCGCGCATCGAGCCGGTCGCGCCACAGCTTCCCGGTCAGGGAATGCGATACGCCGAGAAACGCCAAGGGCGATTCGACAGGCAATGCGGATGCGGCAAGCGTCATGATGCCTCGGAGAGATAGGCCAGATCGTCAGGGGTGCAAGGATTCGTGCACGCCGGGACCGAGTTATACCCGTCATCCCCGGGCAACGGCTGGCTAACGGCTATGTTGTGGCACAGATGGGCGCCATCCGAGGCACCGCCGGCGCTCTAGCAACCGTCATACCCGCGCATGCGGGTAGTACGCCGCGGCCTCTCGATTCCATCATCGGCGTCTGTGGAATACTGGATCGCCCGCTTTCGCGGGCGACGACAACTGAGAATGCCGCGCGCTCATATTCAGACAGGCCTTCGCATTCCCGCGGCGTATTTCGCCCGGGTTGTGCCAATCGTTCCGCCCCAAAGAGGGCGTGGGGAATGCCGGGTGCCCAGTGCACCCGCAGCCTCGTGTGCGAAAGTGGTGGTTGGAATGCACACGAGTATTCACAGCG
>Ga0182014_10000556_pt1 | contig 49715 bp, 42 predicted proteins | sample 612S2DmetaG_FD_120489 | JGI IMG/M metagenome (GOLD analysis project Ga0182014, IMG submission 120489) | Permafrost microbial communities from Stordalen Mire, Sweden - 612S2D metaG | ecosystem: Environmental > Terrestrial > Soil > Wetlands > Permafrost | place: Sweden: Stordalen | collected... | reverse complement strand
GCTGTGGGAGATAGACCGGGGCGGTCCGCACCTGCGCGCCGGAGGCGGGACGGGCTTTCCCGATATCCAGTTTCCGCAGATGGAGAATCCGCAACTGGCTCCCAAGGATTGGCGGCCACGCTTCCTCGACTACCTCTACACGTCATTCGCCAACGGGACGAGTTTCGCACCCGCCGACGCCATGCCCCTGACGTTCAAGGCGAAGGTTCTCTTCGCGTCAGAATCGGTGGTCTCGCTTGTGACGATCGCGGTGGTCGCGGCGCGCGCGGTGAATATCTTGAAGTAGGCGCGGCTACTGGCGCAGGCGATGCAGCCACTCGGCTGCCCGGCTCTCACGATTGCCGCGACGCTCGCTGTGGTCCGCCCACGTCGCGAGCCCGATGCCCATGTTGATGCCCAGCCAGCGCAGCGGCTCGAATTCCCAGCGCCTGCCTTGGTGCTGGACGAAGGGGAGTCTCGTGTGCGCAGTCTCGGTCGACGGGCTAGTGAGGAGGTCGGCGATCGCGATCGCGCAGACCCTGCTCAGGACCACGCCGTCGCCGGTGTAGCCGCCGGCGCTCGCGAGTCCGGTCTCGAAGTCAACCAGCACCGAGGGGGAGAGGTCGCGGGTCATCCCGACGGGTCCGCCCCACTGGTGGGTGATCGATCCTTCGAGGGTGGGGAAGAGCTCGCGAAGGGTCCTCTCGATGACGTGAAAGGCCTTCGGGTTCTCTTCGAATCGCTCCTCGACGGTCGATCCGAAGTGATAGGGCGCGCCGCGGCCACCAAAGGCGATGCGATTGTCGCTCGTGCGTTGGCCGTAGATGGTGAGGTGGCGGCCATCGGTGAACGTCGCGTAGTCGCGAAATCCCGTCTCATCCCAGAACGAAGCCGACAGCGGGTCGGTCGCGATCATGAGCGAGTAGATCGGCGCCAACGTGCGCCTTTCGCCCGGCAGGGTGGGGGTGAAGGCTTCGGTGGCGCGCACGACGAAGTCGGCGGTCACGGTCCCGCCGATGGTCAGCACCTGGGGCCGGCGCACGTTGTTGCCCGCGCGGATGCGGGTGACGGCGGTGTTCTCGTAGATGGCGACGCCCAGGTCCTCGTCGACGTCCGACAGTCCGCGAACGAGTCGTGCCGGGTTGATACGAGCGCAGTGCGGCGAATACATGGCGCCGTGGGCGCCTCGCACGTAGCCGTAGTCGTAGAGTTCGCTCACCTCGAGCCACCTGACGTCGTTGTCGCTCAGGCCCAGCTCGTGCGACGCGCGCACCTCATCCTTCAGTCTCGAAGACTGCAGTTCGCTGCGGGCGAAGGTGAGGGTGCCACCCTGGATGAAACGTGCATCGATCCGGTCCTCCTCCACCGCTTCGCCGAGATCGCGCACGGCGCCTTCGAGGACGTGGCGCTGGTGGGTGAAGGCGTCGAGGCCGGAGCGGGCGACAACGACGTCGTTCTTGATCGGGAAGAGGGCCGATGCCCATCCGCCATTTCGCCCAGACGCGCCGAAGCCGCAAACCGACTTCTCAAGAACCGCGATCCGAAGAGCGGGATCGCGGCGCTTGAGCTCCCGCGCGGTCCAGAGTCCCGTGAAGCCACCGCCGACAATGGCGACGTCCACGTCGATGTCGCGTCGAAGCGACGCGCGCGGCGTCACGGGATGGTCCAATGTTGCCCACCACAGCGAGTGTGGCGGCTTCATCAGTCGAGGAACTTGGTAGCCCCGGTGAAGACCTCGCGCAGTATCCCGACCATGAGGTCGATGTCGGCGCGCGTGGAGATCAGTGGCGGAGCAAGTTGCACGACCGGGTCACCACGGTCGTCCGAACGGCAGATGAGGCCGCGGCGGAACATCTCGGGCGAGACGTAGCCACGCAGCAGGTGCTCGGCGTCGGCGCCAGCCCACGTTTCCTTGGTCTCCTGGTTCTTCACCAGTTCGATGCCCCAGAAGTAGCCGGTGCCTCGAACGTCGCCCACGATAGGCAGGTCCTTCAGGGCGAGGAGCTCATCGCGGAAGTAGTCCTGGTTGTTCAGCACGTTCTCCAAAACGTGCTCGTCCTCAATGATCTTGATGCTCGCGAGCGCCACCGCGCACGAGACCGGGTGTCCGGACCAGGTGAAGCCGTGGATGAAGGAACTGTCACCGTGCTGGAAGGGCTCGGCGATGCGGTCCGAGACGATCATGGCACCGAGGGGCGCGTAGCCCGCGGTGATTCCCTTCGCGCAGCAGATGATGTCGGGGACGTAGTCGTACTTCTGACCGCCGAACCAGGTGCCGAGGCGTCCGAAGGCGCAGATGACCTCGTCCGAGACGAGCAGCACGCCGTACCGGTCACAGATCGCCCGGACCTCCTGCCAGTAGCCCGGGGGCGGCGTGAAGCAGCCTCCCGCATTCTGCACGGGCTCGAGGAACACCGCCGCAACGGTCTCGGGGCCCTCGCGCAGGATTGCCTCTTCGATGTGTCGGGCCGACCAGAGACCGAAGGCCGCGAAGTCGTCCGCGTACTTCTCCGCGCGATAGAAGTTCACTGCGGGAACCTTGACGGCTCCGGGAACGAGCGGCTCGAACGGCTGACGGTATCCCTCGAGCGAGGTGATCGTCAATGCGCCGAGCGTGGTGCCGTGGTAGGCGACGTCGCGGCTGATGACCTTGTAACGGTCGGTGTCGCCGCGCATCTTGTGGTACTGGCGCGCCAACTTCCACGCGCTCTCGTTCGCTTCGGCGCCGCCAGTGGTGAAGAAGACACGGTTGAGGTCGCCCGGCGCCAGGCTCGCGATCTTCTCCGCGAGTTCGATCGCCTTCGGGTGGGCGTAGGTCCACAGGGGGAAGAACGCCATCGTGTTCATCTGCTCGGCGGCCGCTTCAGCGATCTCAGTTCGACCGTGGCCGAGCATGTTCGTGAAGAGCCCCGAGAGGCCGTCGAAGTATTCCTTGCCGTTGGCGTCAAAGACGCGCGTGCCTTCGCCGCGCACCATGATCGGAATCTCGTTGTGGTCGTCGTAGGCACCCATGCGTGACATCTGGAGCCATAGGTGGCGCCGTGCCCGCTCTGAGTAATTATGATTTGGCGTTGCTTCATCGCCGACGGTGATGCCGTCTGTGTAGATCTCGTGAAGCGTCATTTGGTCCCCCATGCGTATGTCTGTTTTGACAGTTTCAAATACAGAAATGTTTCAACTTCGGTCACCCCGGGAATACTCCTGATGGAGTCATTCAAGAGATGCACTAATGCGTTGTCGTCAACGGCGATTAACTCGGCGATGATGTCAAAGCTCCCCGCGGTCATAACCACGTAGTTGGCCTCTTCGATGGCGGCGATCTTGTCGGCCACCAGACGAACGTCCCCGTGCACTCGAATTCCGATGAGTGCCTCGCGGCCGTAGCCCAACTGCAGCGGATCGGTGATTGCGACAATCTGCATCACACCCGAATCCCGGAGACGCTGGACGCGGCGTCGCACGCCAGCTTCAGAAAGACCAACCTCTTCGGCGATCGCCCCGTACGGTCGTCGACCGTCACGTTGCAGGAGTCCGATTATTTGCCGGTCGATGGTGTCAAGACCGTTCGACGCCGAGACCAGCTCCAAGTTCGAACGCTCCGCGTTCTTTGAACTCTGTCGTTGTGGTTTGGTTCCTGGCATTGGTTGCTCCCCGCTCGGATACCAAAGGCCCCGAGGCTGCGGATAGAGACAGTATAGGAGCAATTAACGACGATATGAGGCGTCGATTGTTGAATCTATGCACTTTTTCTTATTTTTGAGTTGCAAGCCCCATGAATTCTCTGGCAGAGTGGCTGAGAGCAGGGGCGTACTGTCGCCGTGGCATGGAGGAAGAAAATGCGTCGTTTGTCCAATTTCATCGATGGCGAGTCGGTCGCGCCGAAGAGCGCGAAGTACGTCGAATTAATCAACCCCGGCACTGGTCAGCCAATGGCCGAGATGCCCGTCTCCAATGATGTGGACATCGACGACGCGGTGAAAGCAGCGGCACGAGCGTTCCAGTCGTGGAAGCGCACGACCCCCTCGCAGCGCAGCTCGGCGCTCTTGAAGATCGCCGACATCCTCGAGGCGCACGCCAAAGAACTCGTCGCCGTCGAGGCGGAGAACTGCGGGAAGATCATCTCGGTGACGCTGAGCGAGGAAGTGCCCCCGATGCTCGACCAGATTCGATTCTTCGCCGGTGCCGCCCGCTTGCTCGAGGGTCGCGGCGCGACCGAGTACATGGAAGGCATGACGAGTTACATTCGTCGCGAGCCCGTCGGGGTCTGCGGTGCGGTGACGCCGTGGAACTATCCGATGATGATGGCCGTGTGGAAGTGGGCGCCCGCGATCGCGGCTGGAAACACCATGGTGCTGAAGCCCGGCGACTCGACGCCGGCGTCCACGCTGCTGATGGCCCAGTTGATGGCCGAGGTCCTTCCCGCGGGAGTCTTCAACGTCGTCTGCGGCGACCGCGACACCGGCCGTGCGCTCGTTGAGCACCCTACGCCCGCCATGGTGTCCGTGACCGGCTCGGTCCGGGCGGGTATGGAAGTCGCCTCCAGCGCTTCAAAGACCCTGAAGCGCGTGCACCTCGAGCTTGGCGGCAAGGCGCCTGTCGTCGTCTTTGACGACGTCGACATCGCCGCCGCCGCCGAGGGCATCGCCATCGGCGGATTCTTCAACGCGGGCCAGGACTGCACCGCGGCGACGCGCGTGCTCGTCGGCCCCAAGGCCTACGGCGACTTCGTCGACGCGCTCTCCGAACAGGCGCGCAACACCGTCATCGGACTGCCCGACAACGATGATGCGCTCTTCGGTCCCGTGAACAACATCAACCAGTTCGAGCGGGTCACCGGGATCCTTGGCCGCAAGCCCGGACACGCGATCTTCGCCGCGGGCGGCGAGCGCGTGGGGGACACCGGCTACTTCATCTCGCCCACGGTCGTCGCCGACCTGCACCAGGACGACGAGATGATCCAGAACGAGATCTTCGGTCCGGTGATCACCGTCCAGAAGTTCAGCGACGAAGCCCAGGCGCTCGAATGGGCGAACGGCGTCGAGTACGGACTGGCGTCATCGGTTTGGACGAGCGACCACGGTAGGGCCATGCGCTTCACCCGGGACCTCGACTTCGGCTGCGTGTGGGTCAACACCCACATTCCCATCGTCGCCGAGATGCCCCACGGAGGCTTCAAGCGCTCGGGTTACGGCAAGGATCTTTCCGTCTACGGTTTCGAGGACTACACGCGCATAAAGCACGTGATGCACAACATCGAGGTCTAGTTCCAACGTTTCAAGAAGCACGCATCACGGGGGGCAGCATCGAGTGTCATCTCTAGGGGGGAAGTTGTCATGTCAATCGACGATGTGAAGGGTCCGTTCGGGGCGCCGGTGCCAGGGTCGGAGGAAAGGGCGCAGCTGCGCCACGACGAGTTGAGCCTCTTCGACTCGACCGCGGTCGCGGTTTCGTCGGTCGCGCCCGCGTACTCGCTGGCGTCCACGCTGACGGCCGTGTTCGTGATCACCGGGATTGGCGTCGCCAGCCCCTCGGTGCTCATTGTCGCCTTCATCCCGGTGCTGTTCATCGCCCTTTCCTACTTCCACCTCAACAAGAGGAATCCGAACTGTGGAGCGAGCTATTCGTGGCTGAGTCAGGTGGCGCACCCGACCGTGGGCTGGTTCAACGGCTGGGTCCAGGTCGCGACGTCCATCATCTTCTGCACGACCGCCCCGCTGCTCGCAGGTCAGTACTCGCTGCAGTTCATGCATACGGCGTTGCACCTGATCAATTCGAGTTCGGTGAACAGCACCAAGGACATCGCCATCGTCGCGGCGCTCTGGCTGGGACTCGTTACCTTCATCTGCGTCTACGGGATTCGCTGGACCACGAACGCGCAGTGGGTCATGGTGATCATCGAGTACGTCTGTGTGGTCGGGTTCTCCATCGGCGGCATCACCAAGGTCCTCGTGAGCCACCCGGTTCACTCGGTAGCGTTTTCGATGGGCTGGCTGGATCCCTTCCACATCCACGGCTGGACCGCCCTCGCGGGAGGACTCTCCCTCGGGGTTTTCTTCTTCTGGGGTTGGGACACCTCGCTCAATCTCAACGAGGAGTCCAAGGATGCGAGCCGTATACCCGGCCGCGCCGCGCTCATATCGATGTGGCTGTTGCTCCTCATCTTCGTGCTCAACATCGTCGCGGCTCAGATGTTGCTGGGACCGCGCGCGATCCACAATCAGGGACTTGGCGTGCTCTTCTACTTCGGTCAGCAGTTCGCTGGCTCCTGGGCGAGTTACGTCATGATCTTCGCGGTGCTCTCGTCGACTGTGGCGACGACCCAGACCACCTTGTTGCCCGCCGCGCGGATCACGTATTCGATGGCTCGAGACGGGGTCTTCCCGAAGATGTTCGCGTCCATCCACCCCAAGACCAAGACCCCGGCGATCGGCACCATCACCTTGGCCTTCATCTCGTTGTTCGGGATCATGCTGACGTCCTTCTCGGCGTCCAGCGGAAACGTCTTCAACAATCTGGTGAACAACATTGGCGTCTTGGTGGCGTTCTACTACGGCATCACCGGAGTGGCGTGCGCGTGGGCGTTTCGCAAGACCTTGGGCCAGAACCACCGGGCAAACTTGACGATGGTCTACATGCCCCTCGTCGGCGGCGTCGCGCTCTTGTACGTCTGTTATCAGGTGATCAAAGCAGGCGGCACGCAGTCAATCCCTGACATCGTCGTTCTCGCGATGGGTCTTCCGCTGCTCCTGCTCGCGATGGTGAAGACCCGGGGAGGGAGCGGTTTCTTCACCCAACCACTCGTTTCGTACGACACGATTGAATGAGTACCGTAGTAACAGGCCAACTAATTGAAAGGATGATCAACGATGATCATCGGTGTTCCGAAGGAAATTAAGAAAGACGAGAACCGCGTCGCCCTGACGCCCGCGGGCGCCCGTGAGTTGAGCGGCGCCGGACACAAGGTGCTGATTGAGCGCGGGGCTGGTGTTGGATCGTCGATCAGTGATGCGGACTACGTCGCCAATGGTGCGACCATAATTGACGCGGCCGACGACGTCTGGGCGGAAAGCGAACTGGTGCTCAAGGTCAAGGAGCCGATTGCTGACGAGTACCAGCGCCTATCGGCGCGTAAAAACCAGGTCCTCTTCACGTACCTGCACCTCGCCGCTTCAAAGGACTGCGCGGATGCCCTGGTCGAAGCGAAGAATGTCGCGATCGCCTATGAGACCGTGCGTCTGCGTGACAACTCGTTGCCACTGCTGACGCCGATGAGCGAGGTCGCCGGGCGCATGGCCCCGATGATGGGAGCGCACCACCTGATGCGCTCCGGCGGAGGGCGCGGCACGCTGATCAGCGGTGTTCCCGGGGTCCACCCGGCGAACGTCGTCGTGATCGGAGCGGGTGTCGCCGGGCTCGCCGCGGCGTCAATGGCGGCTGGTCTTCACGCCAACGTGAAGATCCTCGATCGCAACCTCGATCGCCTGCGTCAGGTGGACATCCACTTCGACGGAAGGGTCCAGACGATCGCATCCTCGACGCTGACGCTCGAAGAGGCGTGCCTAGACGCTGACATCGTCATCGGCGCGGTTCTCGTGGTCGGTGCGAAGGCACCGAAGCTGGTGTCGAACAACCTCGTCTCTCGCATGCGCGAGGGCTCGGTGCTCGTCGATATCTCTGTTGACCAGGGAGGCTGCTTCGAGGACACCCGTCCGACCACGCACTCGGACCCCACGTTCATGGTGCACGGTTCGGTCTTCTACTGCGTGGCCAACATGCCCGGTGCCGTCCCCCACACGTCGACGTACGCGCTTTCGAACGCCACGCTGCCGTACACGATGGAACTGGCCCGCCACGGCTGGCGTGAGGCGGTCCTCGCCGACGATGCGCTCGCCGAAGGTGTCAACGTGGTGGACGGGTCGGTCACCTATGGACCGGTTGCCGAGTCCCTCAACATTCCCTACACACCCCTTCGTAGCTTTCTTTAGCATCTAGAGTGTCGGAGACTGGTCCAGTGGCCGCGGCGCCTCCAAGCGTCGCGGTCGCCTGACACTGTGCATCACCGAGCAAGGGATTCACTTGTCAAATTCTTCGATACGCAATGTCGTCCACGCCGAAACGCCGGATCCGCGACGTTGGTTCGCACTCGTGGTGATCGCGATTGCCCAATTGATGGTCGTGCTCGATGCCTCCATCGTCAACATCGCGTTGCCGCACGCAGCGTTGCCCAAGGTGCTCGGAGGCCTCGCGATCTCGCAGAAGAACTACCAGTGGGCGGTCACGGCGTACACCCTGACGTTCGGGGGTTTCCTGCTCCTCGGCGGACGCGTTGGCGACTACATGGGTCGCAAGAAGGCGTTTCTCATCGGGCTGCTCGGCTTCGCCGGTGCGTCGCTCCTTGGTGGATTCTCCCAGAACCAGCAGATGCTCTTCGGAGCCCGGGCCCTTCAGGGCGTCTTTGGCGCGCTTCTCGCCCCGGCCGCGCTGTCGCTCATCTCGGTGACTTTCACTGATTCGAAGGAACGCGCCAAGGCCTTCGGCGTCTACGGCGCGCTCTCGGGTGTCGGCGCCGCGATTGGGCTCATTGCGGGAGGACTGTTGACGCAGTACTTCTCCTGGCGCTGGTGCCTCTTCGTGAACACACCGATGGCGATCATCGCGTTCTCGCTGGCGATCCCCAACATCCACGAATCGAAAGTGGAGGGTCATCCGCACTACGACGTCCCCGGAGCGCTCACTGCCACCATCGGAATGGTGGGCATCGTCTTTGGCGTCTCGCAGGCTTCCACCAGCGGCTGGGGCTCGACGAGTTCGTGGCCTTACATAGCCGCAGGCGCGGCGCTACTCGTCGTCTTCTTCCTCATCGAGTCGCGAGTGAAGTCGCCACTGCTGCCGCTCCGACTGATCACTGACCGAGTGCGCGCCGGCGCCTTCCTCTCGCAGATATTCGTCGGTCTCGGCCTCTTCGGCATGTTCCTCTTCATGACCTTCTATTTTCAGGAAGTCCACGGCTTCTCCGCCGTGAAGACCGGCCTGCTCTTCATGCCGTTCTCGCTCGGGATCATCGTGTCCGCGGGAGCAACCAGCCAACTGCTGCCGAGGATCGGTCCTCGTCCGCTGGCGACCGTTGGTTTCCTGATGGCCGCCCTCGGCCTGCTGCTCCTCTCGTTCATCAGCCCTTCGAGCAGTTACCTCTCGCACGTCATGCCGGCGATGGTGGTCGCGAGTCTGGGGCTGGGAATGGGATTCGTGTCGGTCGCTTCGTCGGCGCTCTTCAACGTCCATCCCGAGGACACGGGCGCCGCGTCAGCGGTGCTCAACACCGCCCAGCAGATCGGAGGCTCCTTCGGCACGGCAATCCAGAACACCATCGTCGTCTCGAGTGCGTCCGCGTACATCGCGATGGTCGCACACCCTTCCTCCGCGCGCCGTGCACTCGTGGCACTGCACAACGCCGCCAACGTGCACGGCTACGACCTGGCGTTCCGCTTTGGAGCGGCGATGCTGCTGCTCGCCGCGATGCACTTCTTCTTCCTTGTCAACATCGACCGCCATCACCTGGGCCAGCACGACGAGGTCCCGCTCGCGCTTTAGGCCTCGATGTACGGGCAATGCCGGCATCCGCTGTCACAGCACGTTCCTCGTGCCAGGTGCGTCGCCGCGGTGAGCACGAAGAGCCCCGACGAGGGGTCGCGGTAGCACGCCTCGCCCAGCGCCACCGCCTCACGGTGGGCCTTCAGGATGTCCGCGTAGTCCGGGCGCGACGGGCTGCACCTCGAAGGATGAGGACGGATGTCGGGCGGGTTCACGGCTTCAACGCAACGGTGGTCACTGATCGACGCGCAGGATGACTTTGCCGAATTTGCCGGATTCGGCGAAATACTCGTACGCGGCGCCCGCCGCGTCGAGCTCGAATGAACGCGCCACGGGAACGCGCACCTCGCCGTCCATCCAGAGCGGCACCAACGACTCGTTGATCAGTTGTGCGACATCGGCCTTCTCCTCTCGCGACCTCGCGCGAAGCGTCGATCCGCTGATCGTCGCGCGAAGCGACATGATGAAGCGCAGGTCAATCTCCACCCGGCTTCCTCCGCCGACGCCGATCACGATGATGCGCGCGCGTGGCGCGAGAACGTGCTGCGCGTGGCTCAGGTTGGCGGCACCGACCAGTTCGAGGACGAGGTTCACCCGTTCGATCGAGGCGACTTCGTCGATGGTGATCGTCGCGTCCGCGCCGAGTGCGCGGAGCTGCTCGTGATGGGCGCTGGTGCGAGTGGCCGCGGTGACGTGAGCTCCGAGCGCGTGCGCGATCTGCACCGCCGCGGTCCCGACGCCGCCGTTGGCTCCCGAGATGAGCACTCGTTCGCCGGACTCGAGATGACCTTGACTGACGAGGGCGTCGTAGGCGGTCGTGAAGGCTTCCGCGAAACCGCCCGCCTCATCCCAGCTCACGTCGTCGGGGATGTAGATCAGGTGTTCCGCGGGGACCAGGCAATGCGTGGCCTGTCCGCCGCCACCGACGATCGCGCACACACGCCGCCCGAGCAGTGGTTCGCTGACCAGGTCGCCGACCGCGCTCACGACGCCGGCCATCTCGAGGCCCGGGATGTCGGCGGGCCATCCCGTGGGGGCCGGATAGTAGCCCTGTCGTTGAAGGAGATCGGCGGCGTTGACACCCGCGGCCCGTACGCTCACCACGACGTCGTGGGGTCCCGGCTCGGGGGTCGGGCGTTCCTGGATTTCCAGGTTTTCGTTGGTGATTACGACTGCCTGCATGTTTCCAAGACTACGGGTGACACTCGAGACTCGAGCACCGATAGGGTGCCGTCATGACAATCTTCGATATCCCAGTCCACACTTTGAGCGGCGAGGAAAGTTCACTCGCTCCCTACGCCGGAAAGACCATCCTCGTCGTCAACGTCGCCTCCAAATGTGGGCTCACCCCGCAGTACGAAGGACTCGAGGCGCTGCAGAAGGCCTACGGCGACCGCGGCTTCAGCGTGGTGGGCTTTCCGTGCAACCAGTTCATGGGCCAAGAGCCGGGCACCGCCGAGGAGATCCAGACCTTCTGCTCGACGACCTACGGCGTGACGTTCCCGCTGTTCGAGAAGATTGACGTGAACGGCGAGAACCGGAACCCGATCTACGCCGAGCTTGCGAAGACCGCTGACGCGGAGGGCTACACCGGCGACGTGCGTTGGAACTTCGAAAAGTTCCTCGTGGGACCCGACGGCACCGTGGCCCGCTTCGGACCTCAGGTCGTGCCCGAGGACCCGACGCTCGTCGGCGCCATCGAAGCCGCGCTGAACTAATTAGTCCAACGCGCGGCGAAGCCGCACGTACGTGGGCTGGAAGCCGTAGGAGAGCCAGTGCAGCGTCGCGCCCAGATTCGACGATCGCCACTGGGTCTCGGCGAACTCGAAGCCCTGGGTGCGGGCGTTGTCGAGAGCGACGTCAAGCATCGCGCTCGAGATACCCAATCGTTGGTGGCGTGGTTCGACGACGACCTCGCTCACGAAGAGTGTGTTGTTGAACGAGCCTCGCCGCGGCGGCGTCGGAAAGGTCACGCACTGGGCGATGACGTGGTGCTCGTGTTCGACGACGTAATGATGCGTCTCAGGATCAAGCAGCGTCGACTGCAACTCCTCGCGATTCTTCTCGCGTTCGATGCGGGACATCAACCTGGCGTCGATTCCCTGTGCGGCGTCAAGCACGGCGTCGAGCTCCACCGCGCGCTCGAAGTCACTGATCCGGCCCCGGCGAAGCGAGTATCCCGCGGGTAACGGCCTCGGCGGACGCTCCTGGAGTCGGATCGCGCCCCTCGCCGAGAAGAGCGTGTAGCCAAGTTCGGTCCAGTGTTCGACGCGGCTCGGTTCGCTGAGACACCACACGAAGTGCTCCCTCGCGCCGCGCGCCTTCCACACGGCGGTGGCGCACTCCACCAGGCCCGCGAGCACGTCGCTCGTGTCGAAGGAGACCCCGTCGGGGCCCGTCCAGACCGACAGAGCGGAACTGTCGGCGAGCAGCGCGCCGTACAGATGACCGTCGATGGCGCCCGACCGATCGAAGACCCAGGAAGGGTCGGGGGCGGCGCACAGCGAATGGCGCAGGAGTTCGCGGTCCAGGAGGGGATTGACCAGCGGATTTCGGGACGCGTCCAGACGCAGGCGCTGTTCGACCCGGTCAACGACCAGGTCTGCGTCGCTGGCGGTGAACTTACGCACGGGCCCCACGGCCCCACCGTAGTTCTTGGCGTGTGCCAGAGTTGCGGGGTGACTTTGCACGCGACCTTGTTCGACATGGACGGACTGCTCATCGATTCCGAGATCCTGTGGCACAAGGCCGAGGTCGAGATCTTCGGTGGGCTGGGCGTGCCGATCTCCGAGGCCGAGAACCGCTCGACGAAGGGGATGTTTGTCGCCGAGGTCGTCGAATACTGGTCGTCGCGCTTTCCCTGGCCCGGACCGAGTGCCGAGGACGTCGTGGGCGAGTTGCTCAACCGGGTTGGCGAGCTCGTGGAGCAGGAGGGTCGCCTGTTGCCCGGCGCGCTGCGCGCGCTCGACCTCACGAGCGACCGGGGTCCGATTGCGCTCGCGAGCTCGACACCGCTGCAGCTGATCTACCGATGTCTCGACCACTTTGGTCTTCGTTCCCGGTTCGCGTCGGTGCACTCGGCCGAGTTCGAGGTGTACGGCAAGCCCCACCCCGGCGTGTTCCTCACCGCCGCGGCGTCGCTCGGCGTCGACCCCCAGAGTTGTCTGGTCTTCGAGGACTCCGCTGCGGGCGTGCTCGCGGCGAAGGCCGGACGAATGTGCGTCGTCGCGGTGCCTACTCCCGAGGACCGCGCTCAGCCGGCGTTCTCACTCGCCGAGCTCGTCTTGGATTCGCTCGAGGAGCTTCGTCCCGAGTGGCTCGACGAAAGGTTCGCCCGCTAGAGGACTTTCGTGAATCGCGTGGCGACCGGGTGGGTAAATGCGTCCGGCGGGAAATCCGCGACCTGGGTCCAGCCGTGCTTCGGATAGAACGCGAGCGCCTCGGGCTGGGCGGGGCCGGTCTCGAGGTAGAGGCGCCGGTACCCGAGCTGTCGGGACCGGTCCTCGATCGCGGCCATCAGCGACGCGGCGACGCCGCTTCGTCGCAGGTCCGGCCGTACCAGGAGCCGCTTCACCTCACCCAGGTGCATCTCTGGGGCGCTGATCGGACGAACGCCGACTCCTCCGACGAGGTGACCGTCGAGGCGCGCCACGAGAAAGGCTCCGCGCGGCGGTCCCAGTTGCTCCATGTGCGCCGCCATGTCGTCCTCGACCGAGTCGTAACGGCGGTTGAGCTCGTCGGTCGCGGCGTTGAGCACGCTGAGCGCGCCGCTCGAGTTGAATGGTTCGTCGTTGATGGAGAGTGAAAGCACCCAGCCACCCTAGGGGCGGGACGTGCGGCGCCACTTGTTCAGTACGATGGAACGACTCATCGAAGGAGCACCGTGTTTCGTCCTGTCAGCGCTGATCTTGATTTTGTGGCCATCGAGGAGGCCGAACTCGCGCGTTGGAAGCGGAACGACGTCTTCGCCCGTTCTATGAAGGAGCGCGAAGGCGCCGAACCCTGGATCTTCTACGAGGGACCCCCCACCGCGAACGGCATGCCTGGGCTGCATCACGTGTGGGCGCGCGTGTACAAGGACCTCTTCTGCCGGTACCAGACCATGCAGGGCCACTACGTCGCCCGCCGCGCGGGGTGGGACACCCACGGGCTGCCGGTCGAAGTGCAGGTCGAGAAGCAGCTGGGGATATCGGGCAAGAAGGCGATCGAGGAGCAGATCGGCATCAAGGAGTTCACGCGTCTGTGCCGTGAGTCCGTTCTCACGTACGTGGGTGAGTTCGAGCGGCTCACCGAGCGCATTGGCTACTGGACCGACATGGAGCACGCGTACTACACGTACCACCCGTCGTACGTCGAGTCGGTGTGGTGGCAGCTCCAGCAGTTGTTCGACCGCGGCCTGCTGTACGAGGACCTGAAGGTCGTGCCCTACTGCCCGCGCTGCGGCACCGCGCTCTCGAGCCACGAGCTCGGACAGCCCGGCGTGTACACCGACGAGGTCGACGAGAGTTGCTACGTGCGGCTGCGCATCACCGACGCCTCCGCGCACGGGGGCCTGCACGGCGCTACCCACCTCGCGGTGTGGACGACGACCCCCTGGACGCTGCTCTCGAACGTCGCCATCGCGGTGAACCCCGAGGTCACCTACGCGGTCGTGAACGGCCTCGTCGTCGCCGAGGCGCTCGTCGAGTCCGTCTTCGGCGAAGGCGCCGTCGCCGGCGCGACGCTGCCGGGACGCGAGCTGGTGGGCGTGCACTACGAACGGCCCTTCGACGACGTCGAATTGCCCGCCGGCGTCGACGCGTGTTACGTCGTGGCGGCGGACTACGTGACGACCGACGACGGAACCGGCCTCGTGCACCAGGCGCCGGCCTTCGGCGAGATCGACCGCCAGGTGGCGCGCGACCACTCCCTGCCGACCGTGAATCCCGTCGGGCCCGACGGCACGTTCACCGCCGAGATCCCGTGGCTCGAGGGCCAAGGCGTGCGCAGCGCGAACCACGCGATTAACGACGAACTTGAACGCCGGGGAATCCTGCTTCGTCGCTTCGACTACACCCACTCCCTGCCGCACTGCTGGCGCTGCGGGACCGTGCTGATCTACTGGGGCAAGCCCAGCTGGTACGTCGCCACGAGCCAGTTCAAGGAGAAGCTGCTCTCGGAGAACTCGACGATCGACTGGCACCCTTCGCACATCCGTGAGGGGCGCTTCGGCGAGTGGCTGGCCAACAACGTGGACTGGGCCCTCTCGCGTGACCGCTTCTGGGGGACGCCGCTGCCGATCTGGCGCTGCGAGGAGAACCACTTCACGTGCGTTGGCTCGCGTGCCGAGCTGTCCGAACTGACCGGCACCGATCTGAGCGACATCGATCCCCACCGTCCCGCGATCGACGAGGTCGTGGTGCCGTGTCGCACGTGCGGCGCCGACGCGCGCCGGGTCGAGCCGGTGATCGACGCGTGGTTCGACTCAGGTGCGATGCCGGCCGCCCAGGTGGGCTACCCCCACGTCGAGGGCAGCAAGGAGGCGATGCAGTTCCCAGCCCAACTCGTCGTCGAAGCGATCGACCAGACGCGAGGGTGGTTCTACTCTTTGCTCGCCGTGAACACCCTCGTGTTCGGCGAGAAGCCCTACGAGCACGTCCTGTGCCTCGGTCACATCGTGGACGAGAACGGTCGCAAGATGAGCAAGTCCGTGGGCAACGTCATCGACCCCTGGGAGGTGCTCAGCACCCGTGGGGCCGATCCGCTGCGCTGGTGGATGTTCTCCCAGGGTTCTCCCTGGACCTCGACCCGGGCGAGCCTCGGCGCGATCGACGCGTCGCTGCGCGAGACCCTCGCGACGCTGTGGAACACGTTCAGCTTCTTCACGACGTACGCCTCGCTCAACGACTTCGATCCAAGCGACGGGCGGATCCCTGCGCCCGACGATCGCGCGGCGATCGACCAGTGGATCCTGTCGCGCCTCGAAAGCGCGACGGTCGAGGTCACGGCGGCGCTCGACGGTTACGAGCCGCTCGGCGGCACTGACGCGCTCGCAAGCCTCATTGACGATCTTTCGAACTGGTACGTGCGGCGCAGCCGCCGGCGTTTCTGGCGCACCGATCCGAACGCGCCGCGCTCGGACTCGCTGGCGGCTCAGGCGACGTTGCTGGAAGTCCTCCAGCGCGTGACCTTGCTCATCGCGCCGTTCTGTCCCTTCGTCGCCGAACGGCTCTACGCGGAGCTCTTCGACGTCGAAGAGACCGCGTCGGTGCACCTGGCGACGTGGCCCACGGGTGATCCGTCGAGGCGGGACACCGTACTTGAGGAGTCCATGGACGTGGCGCGCCGGCTCACGTCGCTCGGACGCGCCGCGCGAGCTGAAGCGGGGGTCAAGGTCCGCCAGCCCCTCGCCCGGGCCCTCGTGTTCCTCGGACTGGGCTCATGCATGCCCCCCGCGGGCATCGTCGAGGACGAGCTCAACGTCGACGAGCTCGAGTACGGCTCCGAGCTCGCCGAGGTCCTGACCTTCGAATTGGTGCCGAACTTCCGCGCGGTCGGCCCCCGGCTCGGCGAAGCGGTGAAGGAGCTCAAGCCGGCATTGGCGAGACTGGACTCGGTCGCCGCGGCGGAAGCCCTCGAGGGCGGCGGCGTGGTGTTGGTCGAGTTGTCGACGGGAACCTTCGAACTGGGAAGCGACGACCTCGAGCTGCGCGTGAAGAGCCAGGGCGGCTTCGCGGTGTCGCGTGACGGTGGCGAAGTGATCGCGCTCGACCTGACGATGAGCGACGAACTTCGTCGAAGGGGCTATCTTCGCGACGTCGTTCGCCAGGTGCAGGACCTGCGAAAGAGCTCGGGCTTCGACGTCTCGGACCGGATAGTCCTCCACGTGACGGGCATCGACGATCTGAGCGACGGCTTCTCCTCGCTCGCGAGTGAGGTACTCGCGAGCCAGGTGATCATCGGCGAAGGTCCGGGAGTGGGAACGAGCCTCGAACTCGATGACGGGCGCGACGCGAAGGCGTGGGTCGAGAAGGCCTAGCTAGCGCGGGGAGTTCAACTTGGTGAGCAGCCCGGTGAGCGTCTCGCGTTCGGTGTCGCTGAGTCGCGACGCCAGGTTGTCCTGCAGGTAGTCCAGGTGCACGCCGAGCGCTTGGTCGAGCTTCTCGTTGCCGAGGGGGGTGATGGCGACGTGAATCGCGCGCCGGTCGCTCGGGCAGTGCTGTCGTTCGACGAGGCCCGCCTCCTCGAGACGGTCAATCAGCCTGGTCGTGCCACCGGTGGAGTGAACAATGGCGTCCGCGACCTCGTTCATCTTCAGCCGTCCGTCGGGCGACTTTCGCAGCTGGAGGAGGACCTCAAACCAGGCGAGAGGAAGGTTGCACGTGGATTCGAGCTCCAGCCCCAGGCTTTTCGACAGGCGGGCGTTGGTCTCTAGTAAGAGACCGAAGAGAACGACGCGTTCGTCGCCCGAAGGACAGGCACTGGATTCGATGACCATAATCTAATTCTAGCAGAAACCTTATCTTACAATTACTGCTTGACAAACAGTTGTATATATAACTATACTGGTATGTGCACAACAAAGTGTCTACATAACAGGAGATCCAACATGAGCAACCTTCCCGCTCCCGGCGTTTACGACGTCGACCCCGTCCACACAACCGTCAGCTTCGTCGCGCGTCACCTCGTAGCCGCCAAGGTCCGTGGCAACTTCACCGACTTCTCCGGCGTGATCACCCTTGGCGACAGCTTCGAGAACTCGACCGTCGAGGCGACCGTGCAGGCCGCCAGCATCACGACGAACAACGAGATGCGCGATGGCCACCTCAAGAGTGGCGACTTCCTCGAAGAGGAGACCTACCCCACGTTGACCCTGAAGTCGACGAAGATCACCCCCAAGGGCGGCGACAAGTTCGTGCTGACCGCTGACCTCACCATCAAGGGCATCACCAAGTCGGTCGACTTCGACCTGGAGTACCTGGGCACCGGGCCGAGCATGACTCCTGGCGCTTCGGTCACCGGTTTTGAGGCTCGTGCCGAGATCGACCGCCGTGACTTCGGCGTCAACTTCGAAGGGGCCCTTGAGAACGGCAGCCTCGTCGTCGGCAACAAGATCGTTCTGGAGCTCGCCGTTGAGGCCCACCAGAAGGTCCTCGCTTCAAACTGAGCGTTCAGTCGAGCAGTCAAAACGCCGGGGGCTTTGGCCCCCGGTGTTTTGCTCGTTACGATGGAGACATGACAGAGGATTCGAAGGGCAAGGGCGTCAAATCGACCATCGGGGTGCTGGGCGCGCTCGCCACGATCATCTCGGTGTGGTGGTTCGCCCTTCGACCGCGAAAGAACAAGCGCGAAGAATAGCCACGCCAGGCAACGCCGCCGCGTGCGAGGCACGCGGCGCGGCGTTAGCGTTGATTGATGGCTTCTGTATCGTTCGCACCCTTACGACACCGAAGCTTCGCCCTGGCGCTCAGCTCGTCCTTTGTCTCCTCGACGGGCACGTGGATGCAGTCGGTCGCCCTCGGCGTCTACATCGCCGAGAAGACCCACAACGACATCTGGCTCGGGCTGCTGACCTTGGCGGCGTGGATGCCGGCGATCATTGGTTCGCCCGTCGGCGGCGTCATTGCCGACCGCTTCAGCCGTCAGCGCTGGATCCAGGCGAACAATCTCGTGATGGCGATCACCGCCAGCGCTCTCGCGGCGGCGGAGCTGACCCATCACCTGAGCCTGCAACTCGCGTGCTACCTCGCGGTCATCGAAGGACTCTGCGGATCGTCGTCGTGGGCCGCCTGGCAGTCGTTGCTGCGCGACCTCGTCGACAAGGACGAGGTGCTGGCGGCGGTGTCGTTGTCCTCGGCGCAGTTCAACCTCGGTCGCGTGGTGGGTCCGGCGCTCGCGGGCGTTGCCCTCGGTGTCGGCTCGACGGGCTGGTGTTTCGCCCTCAATGCGGCGTCGTTCGTCGTCGTCGTCGTGATCTTCTCGTTCGTGAGGAGTCCGCCACGCGAGAGGGTGCTCACGAAGGTCCGCGTCTGGGCCGAGACCGTGGTCGGTGCCCGGGTCGCCTGGTCGGTGCGCGGATGCCGCAATCCCATCATCGGGGTGGGCGTCGTCGCGTTGATCGCGAGCCCCTTCATCACGCTCGTGCCGGCGATGGCGGTGCACACGCTGCACGCGGGAAAGGTCGGCACCGCGTGGCTGGTCGCGGCCCAGGGGGTCGGCGCGGTCGCCGGCGCCTTGACCCTGCCCGCGGTTGCGAAGCGGACCTCGCGCATCGTGGTGCTGCGCGGTTCGCTCTGGACGCTCGCAATCGCCGAGGGTCTCTACGCCCTCGCACCGAATCTGGCGCTGTCGGTGTGTGCGCTGGCGGTCCTGGGCGGGGCGTACGTGGGGTCGCTCACGGGGCTCAACACGTCGGTGCAACTGCACGCCCCGGCGGGCGAGCGCTCTCGGATACTGGCCCTCTACACGCTTTCGCTCTCGATCCTCTACCCGCTCGGGGCGACGGTGCAGTCGGCCATCGCGACCGACGTGGGCGTGAGGGCCGTCACGCTCGCGGCGGCGCTGGCGCTGGCGCTCGTTCTCGCGACGGTGAGCCTCGCGCGCTCGAGGTTCTGGGCCGAGATCGGTTCGTCCCCGTCGGAACAGGTGAATTTGCTGGCAGACTAGTCGGATGCCTTTTATTGCCATCAATCCCGCCACCGAAGAAGTAATCGCCGAATACCCGAGCCACACCCCCGCCGAGATTGACGCCGCCCTCTCGAACGCCAGCGCGGCGTACCGCGGGTGGCGCGAGGTTTCGTTGGAGGACCGGGCGGTGCTGATGAACCGCGCCGCCGAGTTGCTCGAGGGCGAGATCCCGGTGATCGCCCAGTTGATGACGAGTGAGATGGGCAAGACCTTCGGCGCCGCGAAAGGCGAGGCGGCCAAGTGCGCGATGACCATGCGCTACTACGCCGAGCACGCCGCCGAGATGCTCGAGACCGAGCAGATCCCGACGAGCGGCTCTCGCAGCGGTGTGCGCCACGAGCCCATCGGACCCGTCTTCGCGATCATGCCCTGGAACTTCCCGTTGTGGCAGATCATCCGTTGCGCGGCGCCCATCATCATGGCGGGCAACGTCACCGTGCTGAAGCACGCGCCCAACGTGCCGGGCTGTGCGTTGTACATCGAGAACCTCTTCACGCGCGCCGGATTCGCGAGTGGCGTCTTCACCAACCTCTTCGTCGAGGTCGACCAGGTCGAAGGCATCATCGCCGACCCCCGTGTCGCGGGCGTCACGCTCACCGGCTCCGAGCAGGCCGGTCGTTCGGTCGGCGCGCTCGCCGGAAAGTACCTGAAGCGGTGCGTCCTCGAGCTCGGCGGTTCGGACCCTTTCATCGTCGCCTCCTCGGCCGACATGGACCGCACCGTCGCCATGGCTGTCACCGCCCGGGTCCAGAACAACGGACAGGCGTGCATCGCGTCCAAGCGCTACATCGTGGTCCGCGATCGTGCCCAGGAGTTCACCGACCGGTTCGTCGAGGCCATGGCCGCGGTGCCTACGGGTGATCCCATGGACCCCTCGACCGTGCTCGGACCGCTCGTGAGCAAATCCCAGCTCGAACTGCTCACGGCCCAGGTCTCGTCGTCGCTCGCGAAGGGAGCGGTGGCTCGAACCGGCGGAGCGCCGATTGAGGGCCTTGGCTACTACTACCCGGCGACCGTGCTCACGAATGTCCCCGCCGACGCGCGCGCCGGCTGCGAGGAACTCTTCGGCCCGGTGGCGGTGGTGCAGGTGGTCGACGACCTCGACGAGGCGATCGCGCTCGCGAACTCGACACCGTGGGGACTCGGTGGTTCCATCTGGGCCACCGACGAGAAGGAGATCGACGCCGCGCTGACGCGACTCGAGGCGGGGATGGTCTTCGCGAACGCGATCGTCGTGTCCATGCCCGAGCTTCCCTTCGGCGGTACCAAGAACAGCGGCATCGGCCGCGAGCTCTCATTCAGCGGCGTGCGTGAGTTCACCAACGCCAAGTCCTTCTACGTCGCATGAGCGCCCGGTACTACTTCGACCACGCCGCCTCCGCCCCCCGGCGCGACGAGGTCGCCGCCGCGATGGAGCCGTGGATGCACGGCGTCGTGGGTAATCCCTCGGGCTCCCACCGCGCTGCGCGCGAGGCCCGTCGGGCCGTGGAGGAGGCCCGCGACGAGGTCGCCCAGTTCGTCGGCGCCAAGCCCGGCGGGGTCATCTTCACCGCCGGCGGCACCGAGTCGTGCCACCTCGCGGTCGCGGGCGTCACGCACCACCACCGGCGTAACCACGACAAGAGCGCGATCGTGATCTCGCGCATCGAGCACAGCGCGGTGACCGACGCCGCCGAGTTGATGGCGCGCGACTTCGCGAACGTCTCGGTGCGTTACGTGGACGTCGACGCGGAGGGAGTGCTCGACCTCGAGTCACTGCGCCAGAACCTCGATACCGACGTCGCGATCGTGAGCGTGATGAGCGCCAACAACGAGACAGGCGTCTGCCAGCCGCTGGACGGCGTGAGCGCTCTGGCCCACGCGGTGCCTGACGGCGTGGTGACCCACACCGACGCCGTCGCCGCCGCGCCGTGGCTCTATCTGCCCCTGCTCACGTCGACGATCGACATGGTCTCGATCTGCGCCCACAAGATCGGCGGACCCGTCAACAGCGGCGCGCTGATCCTGCGCAGCGGCATCGCCCTCGATGCGATGGTGCCGGGCGGCGGGCAGGAGCGCGGGTATCGAGGCGGGACCGTGGACGTCGCGGCGTGCGTCGGACTCGCGGCGGCGGTTCGCATCACGGCGGAGGAACTCGCGGAAGTGAACGACCGCGTTATCGACTACCAGCACCGCCTGTGCGCCTCGCTGAGCTTCCTGCCGGGATGCGAGATAACCGCCCCGGCTGCGAGCAAGGTGCCGGGAACGGTGCACGTGACGTTCGAGGGCATCGCGAGCGACGAGCTGTTGTTCCTGCTCGACCAGGAGGGCGTGTGCGCGTCGGCGGCGTCGAGCTGCTCGAGCGGCGCGGGGGTCTCGAGCCACGTGCTCGCCGCCATGGGGATCGCCCCCGAGCGGGCCAAAGGTTCCCTGCGGCTCTCCATGGGGCCCGAGACGACGGCCGAGGAAGTGGACGCCCTGATCGGCATTCTGTCGTCGGTGGTCTACCGATTGACGACCGGGGCATAGAAGTCCCACCGGACTGGCAGACTGGTTCGGTGAAAGTCCTTGTAGCGATGAGCGGAGGCGTGGACTCGTCGGTCGCGGCCGGGCTCTTGATCGAGCAGGGCCACGACGTCGTGGGGGCCACCCTCAAGCTCTGGGGCGGAACCTCGGACTCGGGTTGCTGCTCGGTCGCCGACGTCGACGACGCTCGCCGCGTCGCCCAGATGCTCGGGATCGATCACCACGTCTTCAACTACACCGAGGAGTTCGAGCGCCACGTCGTCGAACCTTTCGTGCGTGCCCACATCGCCGGCCAGTCGCCCAATCCCTGCATCGAGTGCAACCGACATATTAAGTTCGACCTTCTCTTCGAGCGAGCCGAGCGCCTGGGTTTCGACGCGGTGGCGACCGGCCACCACGCCAAGGTGCTGTCGCGCGACGGGGCCCACTTCCTGGTTCGCGGCGCGGACGACCAGAAGGACCAGAGCTACGTGCTCGGCTACCTGCGCGAGGACCAGCTCGCGGTCCTCATGCTGCCGATAGGGGCCATGAACAAGCGGGAGGTGCGCGTCCACGCCGAGCGTCTCGGGCTGAGGACCTGGGACAAGCCCGACAGCCAGGACGTCTGCTTCATCGAGGCTTCGAAGGGGCGTGAGGTCTTTCTCGGACAGCGCATCGTGTTCACGAAGGCCACGATCGTTGACCGCGTCACCGGCGAGGTCGTCGGCGAGACCGACGCCGCCGAACTGATGACCGTGGGGCAGCGCCGAGGGGTACTGCCCGCACGGGACGGCGAGAAGCGCTACGTTGCGAAGGTCGACATCAAAGAACGCCGCATCGAGGTCGGGCGCCTCGATGACGTACTCATCAACGTGATCCACCTCGACCCGTCCTCGCTCAACTTCGCCCACGAACAGCTGAAGGACGGTTCGGTCGTGCTCGCCCAGTGGAGCGCGCACGGCCGGGTTCAGCCCGCGACCCTGCGTCACGAGGACGCATGGTGGCTGGAGCTGCATGCGCCGGCGCGCCCGGTGGCGCCGGGACAGTCCGTCGTGTTCTACCGCGTCGATGAACCTGCGATCGTCGAGGGCGCGGCGATCGTCGCGGCGCCGTGAGCACGCCATCGGAACGCGCGGAGTTCCTGCGCGCGGAGATCACGCGCCATAACAACGCCTATTTCGTGCACGACGCCCCGATAATCCCCGACGCCGACTACGACGCGCTGGTGCGCGAGCTGAGGGCACTCGAGGCCGAGTACCCCGAACTTCGCAGCGAGTCCTCGGTGACGGCCAAGGTGGGCGCGCCCACATCGACCGTGTTCAGCGAGGTGGTGCATCAAGAACCGATGCTCAGCCTCGACAACGTCTTTGACGAGGACGAGCTTCGCGCGTGGGCGGAGCGCGTGGGCAAGGGTCTGGGCGAGGACACCGCCAACCTGACCTTCGCCGTCGAGCCCAAGATCGACGGACTGGCGCTGTCGATCACCTACCTGGACGGGGTCCTGACCCAGGGCGCGACACGCGGCGACGGGCGGGTGGGTGAGGACGTCACCGACAACGTGCGCACGATCCGCAACCTCCCGGTGACGCTCGACGGCGAGGTCACCGGTCGCGTCGAGGTCCGCGGCGAGGTGTTCATCGCCAAGCACGACTTCGTCGCACTGAACGAGCGCCAACGCGAACTCGAGGGCAAGGAGTTCGCCAATCCCCGCAACGCGGCGGCGGGGAGCCTTCGCCAGAAGGACTCGGCCGTCAGCGCCGCGCGCCCGCTCTCGTTCCTCGCGTACCAGCTGGTCGACTCAGACCAGTCGACGTCGTTCGTCAACTACATCGACACGATCCATCAGCTGGCCGATTGGGGCTTCTTCACCGCGACCGAGACCAAGGTCGTGAAGGGTGCCGAGGTGATGGTCGCCACCAGCACGTGGTTCGAAGAGCGCCGTCACGACCTGCAGTACGAGATCGACGGCACCGTCATCAAGGTCGACAACCTCGCTGAGCGAGAGGTTCTCGGCTTCACCAGCCGGGCCCCGCGCTGGGCCGTCGCGCGCAAGTTCCCGCCCGAGGAACGCACGACACGGCTTCTGGCGATCGAGGTGTCAATCGGACGCACGGGCCGGGCCACGCCTTACGCGGTGCTCGAGCCCGTGGTCGTCGCTGGTTCGACCGTCTCGCTCGCGACACTGCACAACGAGGATCAGGTTGCCCAGAAGGACGTGCGTCCGGGCGACCTCGTCATCGTGCGAAAGGCCGGCGAGGTCATACCCGAAGTGGTCGGGGCCGTTGACGAGCCGGGGCGCAAGCGCGCACGCGCCTGGCGCTTTCCGTCGAAGTGTCCTGACTGCGGGGGACCGCTCGAGCGCGTGGGTGACGAGAGCGACACGTACTGCGTCAATCCCGCGTGCCCGGCTCAACTGCTCCAGCAGATCCTGCACTTCGCGTCGCGCGGGGCCCTAGACATCGAGGGGCTCGGCGAGCAGCGCGTGGCCCAGCTGCTCGACCAGGGACTCATCAACGACGTCGCGGACCTGTTCTCGCTGCGTGTCGAGGACCTCTCGTCCCTCGAAGGCTTCGGGGAACTCTCGGCGACCTCGCTGATCGACGCCATTGAGGGGGCGAAGACGGCGCCGCTCAGCCGCGTGCTGGTGGGACTGGGCATTCGCCACGTCGGTCCGGTCGCGGCGCGCGAGCTGAGCTCGGCGTTTCGCACCTACGACGACCTCGCCCAGGCGCCGCTCGAGCGGCTCGATGCCCTCGACGGCGTCGGTCCGGTGATCGCCGCGTCGGTGCACCGTTACTGTCGCGAACCGGAGAACATTGAGCGAGTGGCTCGTCTGAAGGCCGCGGGCCTCAGCCTCGTCGAGCCCCATGTGGCGTCGCTTGCCCCGACTCTCGCGGGAAGGGCGGTGGTCGTGACCGGAGCGGTGGAGGGCTTCTCGCGCGACGACGCCGAACACGCCATCGTGGCGCGCGGCGGCACGTCGCCCGGCGCGGTCTCGAAGAAGACGTACTGCGTCGTGGTCGGAGAGGCCCCCGGAGCGTCCAAGGTCACCAAGGCCCAAGAACTGGGAATTCCGATGATTCCCGGGGGCGCCTTCAGGGAGTTCCTGGACACCGGAACGTGGTCAACCACCCTCACGTAACTCTTCCTTACTAGGGTTAGGGGAGCACATGATTCCACCCACCTTTAACTCCGGACACGACCTCGCGGGTCGCTATCGCATCATCGAGCTGTTGGGCGTCGGCGACACCGCCGAGGTGTACAGCGCCGAGGATCTTTCGCTCAGCCGCACCGTCGCGGTGAAGGTACTCCTGCCGTCGCTGGCGGCCCACGAAGACGTCCGCCGGGCCTTTCGCGACCGCATCGTCCGAGCGGCCACGCTGAGCCATCCGCACCTGGCCCGGGTCTTCGACGGCGGCCAGGAGTCCGGCGCCATCTTCATGATCACCGAATACCTCTCCGGGGGAACGCTGGAGGACGTGTTGAGCGCCGGACGCACCCTCGAGATCGACGACGTGGCCCGCTTGGGTCGCGACGTCGCGAGCGTGCTCGCCTACGTGCACGCCAACGGATTCGTCCACGGTGAACTCTCGCCCAGCAAGCTGCTCTTCGACGACGAGGGCCGGGTCCGCCTGAGCGACATCGCGCTCGCGGGCCTCGGCGTTCCGTACCGCGAGCAGCTCACGCTCGATGACGCGCGCTACATGAGTCCCGAGCAGGCCGTGGGCGAGAGCGCGGGTCCCGAGTCCGATGTCTACGCGCTGGCACTGATCCTCTTCGAGGCGGCGACCGGTCATGCGGCGTTCGACGGGGCCACGCCCGAGGCGATGCTGCGCGCACGCATCCACACGCCACTGCCGGTCCGGGTCGAACTCGGCACTCTGGACATGATCCTCGCCCAGGCGGCGGTCTCGGACGTGAGACTCCGCCTCAGCGCGGGGCAGTTCTCGAGTCGACTGAGCGCGGTCGTGAGCGACTCGGCACCCCTGGTCGTAAGGACCACGCAGGGCGAGATGCCGCTGCTGGCGCAATTCCCGATCGCCGAGCCGCGGACGTCGATCGGTTTCCGTGCGCCGTCACCTGACCAGATCGTCGGTGCAAGGCCCGCACCGATCTCGCCGTCGCAGTTCGCGAGGCCCCTCGCCGCGCGCCGGACCAGCGACTCAGCTTCGGTCGCGCGCAGTTTCGCCTCGACGAGACCTGCGGCGCCGCGGGGCTTTGACGCACTGCCGCCCTCTCGTCCGCCACGGAAGCAACGCCTGGCCTTCGTGGCGGCGGCGATTCTCATCGTCGTGGTCGCGGTGGGTGGTGGCGTCGCGTGGAAGCTCGGTTTCTTCAAGGGCACGCATCCTGTGCCCGAACTCGTCGGTTCGACCCTCGACCAGGCGTCGGTGAAGCTGCAGGGCGACGGTTTCACGCTGAACGTGACCGAAGTCAACTCCATCGCGGTTCCCAAGGGTGAGATCGTCTCGCAGTCCCCATCAGTGGGCACCGCCGCGAAGTCGGGTCTGGTGATCTCAGTCGACGTCTCGAAGGGTCCTGCGTCGGTGACCTTGCCCACGACCCTCATTGGTAGGAGCTGCGCGGGCGCGACCGCCAGCCTGAAGAGCCTTCACGTCAGCGCGACCTGCGCGACCACGATGGCGAGCACGCGCATCGCGTCGGGCCTCGTCGCCGAAGTGCTCTTCGGTAAGACCGTGAATCCGCTCGCGGTGCCGGCGGGCTCGCGCGTGAGCCTCGTGATCAGCGCTGGACCAGGCACGACGACCACGACCTCCGTCGCTACCACGACCACGACCACGACGACCACGCCGACATCGACCACCACGACGACGCTCGCCGGTCAGGGGCTGCGCGCTGTGCCGAACCTGATCGGGATGGACCAGGCCCAGGCGTACGCCGCAATGCGCAAGGCGCAGCTCTACTTCTCCACCAGGGGACCGGGCGCGGGCACTACGGCGTGGAAGACCGTGGTCTCCGAGGTTCCAGCCGCGGGCACGATGGTCAAGTGGCATTCGAACGTGGTCCTCAACGTCAAAGAATGAGCGCCGACTGCGATCTTTGTGAGGCGGCGGTGATCAGCACGCGTTACTTCGAGGACGAGACCTGTTGGATCGCGGATTGCGAAATCTGCCTCGTGCCGATGGTGGTGTGGCGCGTGCACGACCCCTCGCCGCCCGACGACGTGAAGCAGTTGCTGGCGCAGCACCTGGGTCACGTGGCGGACGAAGTGCTCGGCGAGGGCAACTGGTCGCTCGACGACCACATGCGCAACATCCCCGATCACTACCACGCCCATGCCCGCCGTCCCTACTTCTGGGGCCGCGGCTAAGCCGAAGGCTCCTTTGAATCGTCGTTACAATCGGTGCACGACAATATTTTCTGGGGGAATCACCATGGGCGCACTTGACGGCCGCGTGGCAATCATCACCGGCGCCGGACGGGGCATCGGCCGCGAACACGCGCTGCTCTTCGCCGCCGAGGGAGCCAAGGTAGTCGTCAATGACCTGGGTGGTGCCCTCGACGGTTCGTCGTCAGAAGCCTCGCCCGCCGAGGAAGTCGTGGCCGAGATCAGGGCCATGGGCGGAGAAGCGGTGGCGAACCATGAAAACGTGGCGAACTGGGAGGGCGGGGCCCGCCTGATCCAGAGCGCGCTCGAGGCGTTCGGGGACCTGCACGTGCTGGTGAACAACGCGGGCATCCTGCGCGACCGCGTGCTCGTGAACCTGAGCGAAGAGGACTGGGACGCGGTGATTCACGTGCATCTGAAGGGCCACTTCGTGCCGACGCGCCACGCGGCCGCCTACTGGCGCGAGCAGGCGAAGGCCGGCAAGACCGTGAAGGCGTCGATCATCAACACGTCGTCGACCTCGGGGCTCATTGGCAACGTCGGCCAGTCCAACTACGGCGCGGCCAAGGCCGGCATCGCTGCGTTCACGGTGATCATCGCCGAGGAACTTGGCCGTTACGGCGTTCGCGCCAATGCCATCGCCCCGGCGGCGAGGACCCGGATGACCGAATCGGCGCCTGGTCTGTCGGATCACGTGGTGAAGCCCTCGGACGCGGCGGTCTTTGACGTGTGGGACCCGGCGAACATCTCGCCGTTGGTCGCCACGCTCGCGATGCGGGACTGCGAGGCGACCGGCCAGGTGTTCTTCGTCCAGGGCGGCACGGTCCGCAAGTTCCGCAACTGGACCATGACCGAGACCCTCGAGAAGAACGAACGCTGGGAAGTTGCCGAGCTCGCCCAGCAACTGCCCACTCTGCTCACGTGAGCGATCGGCGCCCACCGTCGCACCTTGACCGCGAGGATCCCGAGGGTCTTCTCAACGCCCGCACCGACCCCGGCAGCGCCGCCTTTGGCACCATGGGCACCGAGGCCGGCAGCGACCTCAACTGGATGTTGCTCCTGCGCGCGAGGGTGCAGGCGCGTGCCGAGGGTTCGAGCCGGTACCAGTGGTGGGTCCTGTGGTCGTTGCTCGCCGGGCTGTTCGCGCTGAACTTCACGTTCACGGTCTTCATCGTCGCCCTGCCCACGGTCGCGACGCAGTTCCACACGAGCGTGACGGTGCTCACCTGGACGATGGTCGGTCCGCTGCTCGCGTACGGCCTCGCGGCGCCCATCCTCGGAAAGACCGGCGACATCTACGGGCACCGGCGCCTCTACCTCTTCGGCCTCGTGGGAGCCATGGTGTCGGCCATCCTCACGGCGCTGTCGCACAACGTCGACATGCTGCTCTTCGCGCGCACTCTCGACGGGGTTCAGGGCGCGGCGACCGGCACCGCGTCAGGCGCGCTGATCAACATGGTCTTCAGCCCCACCGAGCGGGTGAAGGCCATGGGTTGGTGGTCGCTCATCGGCGCAGGTGGGCCCGTGATCGGGGTGTCGCTCGGTTCGCCCATCATCGCGGCCTTCGGATGGCGGGCGCTGTTCTGGTTCCAGCTGGTGCTGATCGTGCTCGCGTTCATCGTGGTCGTCATCCTCCTTCCCCGCCGCCGGGGATTCGACCACGAGGAGGCCCAGAAGAAGGCCGACGCGCGCCTGCAGTTCAAGAAGATGGACTGGATCGGGAGCTGGTCGCTGTCGTTCGCCGTGGGCACCCTGATGCTCGGGCTCTCCATTGGACCGTCGGTCGGTTGGAGCGGCGTCTGGACGATTCTGTGCTTCGTCGTCTCGGCGGCGATGACCTCGATCTTCGTGTACCGGATCCGCCACGCGCAGAACCCGCTCATCCCGGCCCGCTACTTCCGCCGGCGCAACTTCGTCATGCCGATGATCCTTCGAGGCACCTCCAACTTCGCCTATTTCGGAGCGTTCTTCCTCTTTCCACTTCTGATGGAGCAGGGTTACGGCTACTCGATCCCGCGGGTAGGGGCTCTCGCGATAGCCCGGCCCATCACGTTCTCGCTCTGCTCGCCGATCGCGGGCTACGTGGCGATACGAATAGGCGAGCGGGTGAGCGCTTTGGCGGGCGCGGTCTTCCTCACGACGTCGCTCGTGTTCTTCGCGATGCTCCATCCGAGCTCGGGCGCGTGGTTCGTCGCGATCGCGCTCGGGCTTTCGGGCCTCGGCATGGGAACGGCCATGCCCTCGACGAGTTCGGTGATGGCCAACGAGGTGCTCACGAGCGAGTTCGGCGTCATGTCCGCCGCGCAGATGCTCGCGACCCAGGTGGGCGAGGTCGCGGGCATCCAGATCCTGGAGACGGTCCAGCAGGCGATGGTGCGCCGTCACGGCCTCGCCGACGCGAAACCCGGTCCCGCCCTGCTCGAAACGTTCCATCTTCCGTTCCTCATCGGGGCGTGCGTCGGGGCGCTCGGAGTGATCGCGGCGTTCTTCATGCGCTCGGTGCCGCGCGATCGGACGAAACAGTCGATCTAGTTCTGCCGGTAGTCTTTAACCCTATGACCGTTGAGATTATGCCCGGATGTGAGCCGTATTCCGCGGAGAACGGCCCATTGGGCGTTCTCGTTCTGCATGGATTCACCGGTAATCCGTACACCATGCGCTCGCTTGCCGAGCGCATGGCCAAAGCCGGCTACAGCGTCGAGCTCCCTCGTTTGCCCGGTCACGGCACCTCCCTTGAGGACCTAATGACGACGGACTGGTCCGACTGGTCGGGTGCGGCGCTCGAGGCGTACGACGCGCTGCGGTCGCGCTGCGACGCGGTGGCGGTCGTTGGCCTGTCCATGGGCGGCGGGCTCACTGCCTTTGTCGCCGAATCGCGCCCGGACGTTGCGGGTTGCGTCTTCATCAACCCCATGGTCAAGCCCATCCCGCAGGAGCTGCTCGACGGACTCGACCAGTTCATCGAGGCGGGCGTTGAGACCATCGACGGCAACGGCTCGGACATCAAGAGCGAGGACGAGCGCGAATTCGAAGCCGCGTATTCTGCGATGCCGCTTGAAGCGCTCAGGACCCTATTCGCAGGTGTCGCCGCCGTGAACGCCGACCTGGACCGGATCGCGGCGCCCTCGCTGCTCTTGACCAGCCGCGAGGACCACACGATCAACTGGGACCGGGCGGAGGACCTCATGACCATGGTCACGGGTCCCATCAGCCAGATCTGGCTTGAGGACTCGTTTCACGTCGCAACCCTGGACAACGACGCCGAGTTGATCGAGTCGTCGATTGTTGCATTCTTGGGCGAGGTCCTCGGCTCATGAGTTCGCCGCTTCGTCGTGAAGATGTGGCTCACGTCGCTCGGCTCGCGCGTCTATCGCTCAGCGAGGCGGAACTCGACCTGTTCACCGAGCAGTTGGGTCAGATACTCGAGCACGCGAGTGACTTGAGCTCGCTTGACCTCGAAGGCGTGATTCCGACGGCGCACCCCTTCGGACTCATCAACGTCGTGCGTGATGACGTGGTTCGCCCGAGCCTCGAGCGCGACGTCGTGCTCGCCATGGCCCCTGATGCCGAAGATGGACGTTTCGCAGTACCTCGCATCATGGGAGAAGCCCCGTGAAGACCGCCCTCGACACCGCCCAGGACGTCCAGAGCCAGGTTTCGTCGGCGACGGCCGAACTCGAGACCTCGCTCGCGGCGATTCGCGCCCGCAACGAGGAGCTCAACGTCTTTCTTTACGTCGACGAAGAGGGCGCTCGCGCGACGGCTGCGTCCCTTGACCGGCGCGTGGCGGACGGCGAGAACGTGGGCCCTCTCGCCGGCGTACCCGTTGCCATCAAGGACAACATGTGCCAGAAGGGGATTCCGACGACGTGCGCGTCGAGGATCCTCGAGGGTTGGCGCCCTCCCTACAACGCGACCGTGATCGACCGCTTGCTGGCGGCGGGCGCGGTGCCGGTCGGCAAGACCAATCTCGACGAGTTCGCCATGGGATCTTCCACCGAGACCTCGGCCTTCGGCCCCACGAGGAACCCCCTCGACCCCTCGCGCGTGCCCGGAGGCTCGTCCGGTGGTTCCGCCGCGGCGGTGGCGGCGGACATGACGTCGCTCGCGCTCGGCAGTGATACCGGTGGATCGATCCGCCAGCCCGCCGCCCTCTGCGGGCTCATCGGCGTGAAGCCCTCCTACGGGCTCGTCTCGCGCTATGGGCTGATCGCCTTCGCGAGTTCGCTCGACCAGATCGGGCCATTCGCGAAGAACGTCACCGACGCGGCGATGCTGCTCGAAGCCATCGCGGGTCACGACCCCATGGACTCCACGTCGTTGCCCGAGCCGTCGCCTACGCTCGTGGCCCACGTGAACGACGGGGTCGCGGGAAAGCGCATCGCGCTGGTGCGCGAGCTCGTGGACGGCGCCGATGAGGACGTCGTCAACTCGGTCAATCGGGCGGTCGAAGCCCTGAAGGACGCCGGGGCGACCATCGTCGAACTGTCGATTCCCGAGTTCCGCCTGGGGCTCAGCGCGTATTACCTGATCGCGCCGGCCGAAGCGTCAAGCAATCTCGCGCGGTACGACGGCGTGCGCTATGGGCTTCGCGTGGACGCCGACGACGTGACCGCGATGAACGAGGCGACGCGCACCGCTGGGTTCGGCGCCGAAGTGAAGCGTCGGATCATGCTCGGCACCTACGCCTTGTCGGCGGGCTATTTCGACGCCTACTACGGCCAGGCCCTGAAGGTTCGCACGCAGATGATCGACGCCTTCCGGCGCGCGTACCAGCAGGCCGACCTCCTCATCGGCGCGACGACGCCGTCGGTGGCGTTCGCGCTCGGCTCGAAGACGAGCGACCCGATGGCGATGTACTTGTCGGACGTGTTCACGATCCCGACCAACCTCGCCGGCGAAGCCGCGGTGTCCGTGCCCTTCGGCACGGGTGAAGCTGGGCTGCCGGTGGGGGTGCAACTGCTCGGACCCGGACGCAGCGAGGCCCAGCTCTTCGCTGCCGCGCGCGTGCTCGAGATCGCCGAGGGACGTTCATGACGTTGCCCGGCGATTGGGAGATGGTCGTCGGACTCGAGGTCCACACCGAGCTGAAGACCGCGACCAAGATGTTCTGTGGTTGCGCGAACCACTTCGGGTCAGAGCCCAACACCAATATCTGCCCGGTCTGCCTGGGGTTGCCGGGATCCTTGCCGGTCCTGAACGAGCACGCGATCGACCTGGCGATGGCTATTGGCATCGCGCTGCACTCCACCATCGCGTCCTCGACGTTCCACCGCAAGAACTACTTCTATCCCGACATGCCCAAGGACTTCCAGATCAGCCAGTACGACCTGCCCATCAATTCAGGTGGCTACCTCGACCTTCCCGACGGCAGCCGCGTCTCGATCGAGCGCGCGCACCTCGAAGAGGACACCGGCAAGTCAACCCACCTCGGCGGCACGGGCCGCATCCACGGCGCCGACCGCTCGCTCGTCGACTACAACCGCTCGGGCGTTCCGCTCGTGGAGATCGTGTCGGGCCCCGATATCCGCTCGTCGGCCCAGGCCCGCGTGTACGCCTCGGAGCTGCGGGGCATCCTGATCGCCACTGGTGCGTCCGATGGACGCATGGAGGAGGGTTCCATGCGCATCGACGCCAATGTCTCGGTGCGCAAGCCCGACGCTCCCTTTGGGACTCGCTGCGAGATCAAGAACCTGAACTCGTTGCGCAGCCTCCTGCGCGCCATTGACTTCGAGGCGCTGCGCCAGGTCGAACTGATCGAGGATGGTGGGACCGTCCGCCAGGAGACTCGGCACTGGGACGAGAACCTCGGCGCGACCTCGACGATGCGGGTGAAGGAAGAGGCCGAGGACTACCGGTACTTCCGTGAACCCGACCTCGTCGACCTCGACCCAGACCAGGCGTGGCAGGAGCGGATCCGAGCGTCGCTTCCCCCGATGCCCGCTGAGCGCCGCGCGAAGTTGAAGGCGCGTCTGGTGGACCCGGCGCAGGCTCAGTTGGACGCCGTGGAAGTCGTGATCGACCTCGGACTGGACCCGTTCGTCAACGCGGCGATCGATGCCGGCGCGGACCCCGCGCTTGCGGTCGCGCGCGCTGCGAACGAGCTCGCCGCGGGCATCGACGACATCAAGTACCTGACCAATGATGCCTTCAGCACGACGCTCTTGATGGAGCAAAGAGGCGAGTTGTCGTCGACCCAGGCGAAGACGGTGCTGGGAGAGTTGCTCGCGAGCGGGGGAGACCCCAAGAGCATCGCCGCGACGAGGGGTTTCGAACAGTTGTCGTCAGACTCGTTGGGCGCAACGGTTGCGTCACTGATCGAAGCGAATCCCGACGAGTGGGCGCGCTATCGCGAAGGTGACGAGAAGCTGGCGCAGTTCTTCATTGGCCAGGTCATGAAGCTCACCAAGGGCCAGGCCAATGGGAAGGCCGTCATCGCGGAGCTGCAGGCTCGACGTTGATCTCCCTGAATCGAGGCGCGGGGTAACCGGTCTCGATAGTCCCGCGACGCGCCTGGTGCTCCACTCGCGGGCCGTCACGGCACTCAGATGGCGGGCACGCGAGTCGCCCGGACGAGCCGGCTGAACACCACGATGTTCGATTCGTAGTGACCGGTGGCGTGGTCGAAGACACCGCCGCAGGTCACGAGATTCAAGAGTCGCCCGCCGTGGGGTCCGTAGACCAGCCTGTCCGGGAAATCCGTCTTCGAGTACTGCACGACCTTGATCACTCTGAACGTGGCGGTGACGTCGTCGGCGAGGATCACCTGGATTGAGGCGCCGGCCTTGAGGTCGCGAAGACGAAAGAACACACCGGGCCCCACGTAGGAGTCGACGTGACCGAGGATGACCGACGAGCCGGGCTGGCCGGGCGTCGGGCCGTAGCGGAACCAACTCACCACGCGCGTGTTGGGCGGCACCTCGACCTGGTCGTTGGACTGCAAACCCACGACGCCGATGCCGGCGTTGACGTCGATCGAGGGGATCGACAGTCGACGCGGAATGGAACGGCGCGCGGAGGCCGCGTTGACGATGGCGTCGCCTCGAGTGGTCGTCGGCGACGAACTCGATACCGCTGCCGTGGGCCCCTTAGAGGCGGCCGCGCCGACGAAAGAGCCCACGGCAACGATGATCGCGATGGCGCATACAGTCCATCCCAACTTCTGGAACTTCGCGAGGCTCCTACGACCCGCGGTTGCTGTCATCGCCTTCGCCGTTCCGGAGGCGAGAGTTGCGACGGCGGGCGAGACCGGTTGCCGCCCCCGCTGCGACGGCGACGCCGAGTGCTCCGAACCCGATAGGCATGAATGGGGAGGAACCGGAGCCCGCGGTGCCGCCGAAACCAGTGGCGGGCGCGCCGACGGGGATCACCGAGTTGGTGGTCGTCGTCGTGGGTGCGGTGGTCGTCGTCGTGGGCGCGGTGGTCGTCGTCGTGGGCGCGGTGGTCGTCGAGGTCGTCGAAGCGGCAGTGGTGGTCGTTGTCGTCGTGCTCGCGAGGCATGTGGGCACGTTGATGACGTTGTCATCGAGGGTGACGGCACCGTTTCGAGCGAGGACCCGTCCGCTTACCGCGGCTCCGGTGTTGAGCGTCGCCGAACTGAGCGCCATGATCGTACCGCTCATGCTGCTCGTCGTTCCGAGCGTCGCCGAGCTGCCAACCTGCCAGAAGATGTTGCAGGCCTGCGCCCCGTTCTCCAGGATGACATTGCTGCCCGACGCCGTGGTCAGCGTGGAACCTGCCTGGAAGATGAACACTGCGCTGGCGTCGCCACCGCCGTTCAAGGTGAGGGTTCCCGTGAGCGCCATGCTGGTCGAGGATGCGTAGATTCCCGGGGTCAGCGTCGAGCCACCGAGATCACTGGGAGACGTCGTGGCGGGTGTGCTCGCGGCAGCGTTCAGGTAGGCCGTGGTGAGATCATTCTGGGCCGCCAGGGCCTGCGCATCGGCGACGAGCGTCGTGCCCGAACTCTGGAGACCAGGCGGGAAGCCGGTGACCGCCGTGCCGGGCGACAGTCCGATGTAGCCGGAGATGACCGTTGACCCCGTATTGGTGATGGTCGTGCCGGCAAGTACTGCGAAAGTCGATGCGGTTCCGAGATTGACGGGGGTCGCCGCGAAGGCCGGTTGACCTTCGAAGGCCGTCAACGTGAAGAGCGCGAGTCCGCTTACCATGAAGGCACTGATGCCGAATCGAATGCCTTGACCCCTCCGAAGGCGGCGCTTGGTGATCCGAAACTTCCCCGGTTGGCTGGGGGGCGAATGAGGAGTGTCTTGATGGCTGGGGACGGACATGATAGTCCTTTCACCACAGTTCGTTTTGTTTCGTCGTTCTCAACGACAAATGCCAAACCATGGCATTACATCACCGTAGGACAGTATTCCTGACCTTCAATCAAAATTGAAACTATTGGTACACAAACTCCGGTCATCGTTCATCTGGGTGACTAGGTGCATTCGCGCCGAGGCGACGCGGTGATTAGTTGCTCGAGCACAAGTCCTCGCAGACGCCGGACCTCTTTGTAGGCTGACGAGCGTGAACGACAGGTCAAGCCTTCGACGTGCGCTCGCGCCTGCTGTCTCCTTCTCAGTTCTCGGAGTCGTGGCTGCTGTTCTACTACGACGTCGTGGAACGATCCGAACCGCCGCCGCGCTTGAAGACTTCTCGGAGCGACGGAGCGGGAATTCGCCACGGGTAACGACTGGCAGCGTTGATCCGGAGGTTTCGATCGGCTCCGCGAGCTCGTTCTGCTCGATTGGCTCGATCGGCAGCGCATTCAGCATTGGTTCGATTGGCAGCGCATTCAGCATTGGTTCGATCGGTTCGTTCTGCTCTATTGGCTCGATCGGGTCGGCGTGCTCCGTGGGTTCGTTCGCCTCGTTCGTCAGCGCCTTCGGTTCCCGGTCGGCGTTCTCGTTCGGCCGCTTCGAAAGCGGCAAGATTGAGTCGCGTCGTTCAGGTACCGGCACGGAACGGGACCACTAGTCGGATCTCCTGGAGATCGCGGCTCGCCTCGATCGCCCATCGATACCTCTTAGACTTGCGGCATGGCCAATCACCCCACTCCGAGAAGCTCCGACGTCACCTTGGGGAAGGGCCGGGCACCCGCTCGTGCGATGTTGCGGGCCATGGGCCTCGAGGATGCGGACATGACCAAGCCCCAGATCGGGGTGGCGTCGAGTTGGAACGAAGTGACGCCTTGCAACCTTCCTCTCGACCGTCTCGCGAAGCGTGCGAAGGTCGCGATCCGAAACACCGGGGGCGTTCCGTTTGAATTCGTGACGATTGCGGTCTCGGACGGCATCTCGATGGGACACGAAGGGATGCGCGCGTCGCTGGTCTCACGGGAGGTCATTGCCGACTCCGTCGAGACAGTGATGCACGCCGAGCGCTTCGACGCGATGGTGACCTTCGCTGGCTGCGACAAGTCGCTTCCCGGCATGCTGATGGCGGCGGCCCGGCTCGACGTGCCCAGCGTCTTTCTCTACGGTGGAACGATCCTGCCGGGCGAGCACAACGGCGAGGCGCTGGACATCACCTCGGTCTTCGAGGCGGTGGGCGCGAACGCCGTTGGCGCCATCAGCGACGAGGAACTTCGCGCCATCGAATGCTCCGCGTGCCCCGGCGAGGGGAGTTGCGCGGGGATGTTCACCGCGAACACCATGGCGAGCGTTGGCGAGGCGCTCGGCATGTCCCTGCTCGGCAGCGCCTCGGCACCCTCGATCGACCCTCGGCGCGACCAGTTCGCCTACGACTCGGGCGTCGCGGTGCTGAACCTTCTCGACAACGAGATCACCGCGCGAAAGATCATGACCAAGCCGGCCTTCGAGAACGCCATCGCCGTCGTTATGGCGCTTGGCGGCTCCACCAACGCGGTCCTGCACCTGCTCGCCATCGCCCACGAGGCCCGCGTGCCGCTCGAACTCGACGACTTCAACCGGATCGCGAAGCGCGTGCCGCACATCGCCGACACGAAGCCGCACGGCAAGTATCACATGAGCGATCTTGACAATATCGGCGGTGTCCCGGTCGTTTTGCAGCATCTCCTGGAGAACGGGCTCTTGAACGGCGACGTGCTCACCGTGAGCGGCAAGACCATGGCGGAGAACCTGGCGGAACTGAACGCGCCCAAGCCCGACGGCCACGTCGTGCACGACATCGCGAGCCCCATCAACGACCGGGGAGGCATCGCAATCCTCTCCGGTTCCCTGGCTCCGAAGGGCTCGGTCGTGAAGGTCGCGGGCATCGACAAGATGCAGTTCACCGGCGCGGCACGGGTCTTTGACGGCGAGGACGCCGCGATGACGGCCATCATGGCCGACGAGATCAAGCCCCAGACGGTGGTCGTCATCCGCTTCGAGGGACCCAAGGCCGGACCCGGCATGCGCGAGATGCTCGCGGTCACCGGCGCCATGAAGGGTGTCGGCCGCGGGGGAGACTGTGCGCTCATCACCGACGGTCGCTTCAGCGGCGGCACGCACGGGTTCTGCGTGGGCCATGTAGCGCCCGAGGCGCTCGACGGCGGCCCGATCGGTCTGATCGAGGACGGCGACGTCATCGAAATCGACGTCGATACCCTTTCGATCGACCTGCTGGTGGATGCGGCCGTGCTCGAGGAGCGGGCGAAGCACATCAAGCCCTTCGTGCCCCGCTACACGACCGGCGTGCTCGAGAAGTTCGCCCGCCTGGTGCAGGGAGCCGAGAAGGGCGCGGTCACCTCGGCCTAGTGGGCTTGTGCCGGCCGTGATCCTGTGCTTAGATGGAAGGCGTGACGACCCGACATGAAATTCTCTCTGTGGTAGTAGGCGCCTGGCGCCGGTAGTCACGTTCAGTCGTACTCCGGAGGCCTCCCAGAAAAGGGAGGCCTTTTTTCATATCTCAGAACAAAGGAACATTGTGCAACTCACAGGAGCGCAAGCGCTGATCAAGAGCCTGGAACAGCAGGGGGTCGAGGTCGTCTTCGGCCTGCCCGGAGGAGCGATTCTCCCTGTCTACGACCCGCTCATTGACTCGAGCATCCGCCACATCCTCGTGCGCCACGAGCAGGGGGCGGGACACATGGCCGAGGGCTACGCGCTCGCGACTGGCCGCCCCGGCGTCGCCATGGTCACGAGTGGCCCCGGAGCCACCAACATCGTCACCCCCATTGGCAACGCCCACATGGACTCGACGCCGCTCGTCGTCATCACCGGGCAGGTCGCCTCGGGTTCCATCGGCACCGACGCCTTCCAGGAGTGCGACATCACGGGCATCACGATGGGCATCACCAAGCACAACTTCCTCGTGAAGTCGGCCCAGGAGATCCCCCGAGCCGTCGCCGCCGCGTTCCACCTGGCGACGACGGGCCGCCCCGGACCGGTCCTGATCGACGTGCCGAAGGACGTCACCCAGTCCATGATGGACTGGTGGTACCCGTCGACCATTGAAGAGTACGACCTGCCGGGCTATCGGCCTGAGGTGCCGCTCGACGAGGACGCCATTGCCCGCGCGGTCGCGTTGATCAGCCAGGCCGAGCGCCCTGTGCTCTACGTGGGAGGTGGCACCCTGAAGTCGCGCGCCTCGGCGGAACTGCTCGCCTTCGCCGAACGGACCAGGATGCCCGTCGTTACGACGCTGATGGCCCGCGGCGCGTTCCCGGACTCGCACGACCAGCACCTCGGCATGCCCGGCATGCACGGCATGTACTCTGCCGTGACCGCAATCCAGAAGTCCGACCTGCTGATCTCGCTCGGGGCCCGTTTCGACGACCGGGTGACCGGCAAGATCCCGGCCTTCGCCGCCGGCGCCAAGGTCATCCACGTCGACATCGACAAGGCGGAGTTCAACAAGGTCCGCCACGCCGACGTCGCCATCCAGAGCAACGTCGCTTCGGCGTTGCTGGCCTTGGACGCCGCTTCGGCGATGCCGAAGAACCTCGACGCCTGGTGGAGTCAGATCCGCGACTGGCAGCAGCGGTACCCGCTCGTCTACGAGGAGCCGTCGACCGACGGTCTCCTTCGCCCCCAGCACGTGATCCAGGCCATCGCCGCCAAGGCCGCACCGGGCACGATCGTCGCCTCGGGCGTGGGTCAGCACCAGATGTGGGCGTCGCAGTACTGGAAGTTCGAGGAGCCAGGCACCTGGGTCAACTCCGGCGGCGCGGGAACCATGGGCTTCGGGGTCCCGTCGGCGATCGGTGCCAAGGTCGGACGACCCGACCGCACGGTGTGGTGCATCGACGGCGACGGCTGCTTCCAGATGACAGCGCAGGAGCTCGTGACCGCGCGCGCCGAGGGCATCCCGATCAAGGTCGCGATCCTCAACAACGCCTACCTGGGCATGGTGCGCCAGTGGCAGGAGATGTTCTACGACGAGCGCTACTCCGAGGTCTACCTCTCGGCGGACCTCCCCGACTACGTGAAGTGGGCCGAGGCCATGGGCTGCGTGGGACTGCGCGCCACGAACCTGAAGGAGATGCACGACGTCATCGAGGAGGCCAACAAGATCAACGACGTCCCCGTCGTGATCGATTTCCGCACCGACTCGTCGGAGAAAGTCTTCCCGATGGTCGCCGCGGGGGCGAGCAACGACGACATCATGGTCCACCCACTCCAGAGAGGAGCCTCGAAATGACCGCCACTCCTGAGCCGTACCTGGGCGTCGTCGACCACACGCCGGTTCGTCACCACATCCTGTCGGTGCTCGTGGAGAACAAGGCCGGTGTGCTCGCGCGCATCGCCGGACTCTTCGCGCGGCGCGGCTTCAACATCTACTCGCTGGCGGTGGCGCCCGCCGAGAGCGGGGCGCGCTTCTCGCGCGTGACGATCGTCGTCGACGCCGAATCGACGCCCCTGGAGCAGATCGTCGGCCAGCTCGACAAGCTCGTGAACGTGGTGGCGATTTCGGACATCTCCCCGAAGGACGCCCTCGAGCGCGAGCTGCTGCTCGCCACCGTCAAGACCGACGTGGACAACCGGACCTCGCTGCTCGACATCATCGCGAACGCCGGCGCCGCCATCGTGGACGTTGACGCCAAATCGGTCACGGTGATGCTCGCGGGGACGCCCGGGGGCTGTGACGAGCTCGAGCGGGCCCTCGAGAGCTTCGCGCAGGTCGAGCTCCACCGGACCGGCCGCGTGGCATTACCTAGACTTGGCAAGACGGCTTCGGCCTGATACTGGATGAACAAGGAAAGAAACTGATCATGACGACCATGTACTACGAAGCTGACGCGGACAAAGAGCTGCTCAAGACGAAGAAGATCGCGATCCTCGGCTACGGCTCCCAGGGCCACGCCCACGCGCTCAACCTGCACGACAGCGGCTACGACGTGCGCGTCGGGCTTCGCGCCGAGTCGTCCTCGGTGCACAAGGCCGAAGAAGCCGGACTTCGCGTGCTCCCGATCGCCGACGCCTGCGCCGAGGCGGACGTCATCATGGTCCTGCTTCCGGACACCGAGCAGAAGCGGATCTACGACGCCGACATCGCGCCGCACCTCACCGCGGGCAAGTGCCTCTTGTTCGCCCACGGCTTCAACATCCGCTTCAACCTCATCAATCCGCCGGCCGACGTCGACGTCGCGATGGTCGCCCCCAAGGGCCCCGGTCACCTCGTTCGTCGCACGTACCAGGAGGGCGGCGGGGTGCCGGCGCTCATCGCTGTGCACCAGGACGCCACCGGTACCGCCCACGCCATTGCCCTCGCCTACGCGGACGGCATCGGCGCCACTCGAGCCGGCGTGCTCGAAACGACATTCACCGAAGAGACCGAGACGGACCTCTTCGGAGAGCAGGCGGTGCTCTGTGGCGGCGTGTCGGCGCTCGTGAAGGCCGGCTACGAGACCCTCGTCGAGGCCGGCTACCAGCCGGAGAGCGCGTACTTCGAGTGCCTGCACGAACTCAAGCTCATCGTCGACCTGATGTACGAAGAGGGCATCACCGGCATGCGCTTCAGCATCTCGGACACCGCCGAGTACGGTGACCTCACCCGGGGATCGCGCATCATCACGCCTGCGGTGAAGGCCGAGATGAAGAAGGTCCTCACCGAGATCCAGGACGGCACCTTCGCCGCCGAGTGGATCCAGGAGAACGAGATCGGCCGCCCCCGCTACCGTGAACTGCGCGACGCCGGCAAGAAGCACCCCATTGAGGACATCGGCAAGAAGCTTCGCGCCATGATGCCGTTCGTGTCGGCGGGCAAGCAGAAGGTCTCCGAGATCTCGGGCGGCGACACCGACTGATCGGTTTCGGCGCCGGTGACCGCGCCTCGGTTCCATTTCGATAGTCGGACGCGGTCTTTCGCTCTGACGGCGTGTTGCCCGCGCTCATAAGATGCGGGCAAACGAAGCGATGGATACTGGAGGCAGATATGGCAGGACGAACGAGACCTCTCAGGATCGCGCCGGTTCCGGCGGCCGGGCGCACCGGTGAGATTCGAGACCTGCTGGATCAATCGGCCGCCGGAACCGGTCCGGACGCCAACATCTTCGCCACTTTCGTTCGAGCACCGGGACTGTTCCGTCGGTGGCTGCCATTCGGGGGAAAGCTCTTGAACGGCAAGCTTCCCGCACGCGATCGAGAGCTGCTGATCCTACGCACCGGATGGAACTGTCAGGCGGAGTACGAATGGGCGCAGCACGCGAGAATCGCTCTTCGCTGCGGCGTCGCCGCCGAGGAGGTTGCACGGGTCGCCTCGGGACCAGACGACGGAAGTTGGAGTGACTTCGACGCGACGTTGCTGAGGGCGGCGGACGAACTTCACGAGATCTCGACACTCTCGGACGCCACATGGTCGGCTCTGTCGGCGCGCTACACCACGGAGCAGCTCATCGAGGTCCCGATGCTCGTGGGTCACTATCACCTGGTCGCCATGACTCTCAACACGCTGGGTGTGGAACTCGATGAGGGATTGACGGGATTCCCCGCGTGAGCGTCTCCCCGAGCGGCGCGCTGGGCAACGGCCAACTGCTGGCTCACCGACGTGTCCTCGTCGTGGGAGCGGGAACCCGTGCAAGCGACGACGCCACCCCACCGCTTGGTAACGGTCGGGCCATCAGTGTTCGCTGCGCGGCAGAGGGGGCCTTGGTCGCGTGCGTTGACCTGAACCTCGCCTCGGCGATCGAGACGCTCGCCATGATCGAGGATTCCGGCGGAAGGGGCATCGCCCTCGAGGCCGATGTCTCGAACGCCGAAGAGTGCGCCCGGGTCGTTCGAGAGGCGGTCGACGCGATGGGAGGACTCGACAGCCTGGTGTTGAATGTCGGCATCGGACTCGGCGTGGGTCTCGCCCACACCTCAGCGCAGCAGTGGGACCAGACATTCGCGGTCAATGTGCGGTCGCACTTCCTCCTCTGCCAAGCGGCGTTCGAACCACTCTCTACCGCCGCGGGCGAGGGCAATGCGGCGGCGGTGGTGTTTGTCTCCTCGGTGGCCGGCTTGAAGCCCGGAAGTCGGATCCCTGCTTACGACGCCTCGAAGGCCGCGCTGGCCGGACTTTGCCGACACGTCGCCGCCGAGGGTGCTCGGCACCACATCCGGGCCAATGTCGTCGCGCCCGGACTCATCGACACGCCTCTTGGCCGAGCCGCTTCGGCCGGCCGGCCGGGACGCAACGCCACGCCAGTGCCGCTCGGTCGAATGGGAAGCGCGTGGGAGGTCGCGAGCGTGGTGGCCTTCCTCTTGTCAGCGGACGCGAGTTACGTGACCGGTCAAGTGCTCGCGGTAGACGGAGGACTGAGCACGCTGATCTGAAACGTCCAGACTTTCGAGGTGCTGGGGCTTCGATACTCGTCGCCCCACCAACCGGCACGCTGTCCCGGGTGACTACGGATCGACGTCCTAGACGTCCGTCCGGAGGTTCGACGCCACTCGAGTGACGAAGGACCGGACGGTTGACTGGGCCACGCGGTGAAGGAGGGCCCGGTCGATGCGAGCCCCGAACTCGCCAAGAGGCGGCGTGTAGACGACAGCGAGGGACACCCGGCAAGAAGATGGGCCGATGGGAGCGAGTTCGACATCACCTTCGAGCGAGGGGAACAGCGACGGCAGCTCAGTCGCCTCCCAGGAGAGAGATCGCAGGAGCGTGTCGACTCCGTGACGCGCTGGACCGAGGGAGATGCGCACTTCGCGAGTCATAAGCCCCGCTCCCCACGAGGGCCCGATTCGCATTCGCAGGGTCTCGCCGTCCTGGGTCGCCGCGCTCGCAATCGGAGCCAGCCATTCGCTGTCACCCGAGAAACGTTCGCGGAGCACCTCGTACGGACTCTCGACGTCGACGAAGTCCTGGATGAAGATCGGTTGCGTTCGAGCAACTTCTGGCCCCATTTGACGCTCTTCACTCATCGAGTCAACATAGGAAGTTCTCGCGGCGGCGACTAGGGCCAAAGGTCATTTCCTAAGTTCAGCGACGCTAGAGAGCTTGTCGGGAGCGGCGTCGAGTCGCCCGTGTGGGTCGTTGGACCCTAACGGCAGCCAAGTGCGGATGGTAGACCGAGTACGTGACTCCATCGAACTCTTCGAACTCTTCGAACTCTTCGCACTCTTCGCACTCTTCGCATTGTTCCAAGTTCCGACGTCGTTCGCTGCTGGTGAAGGTTTCTATCGTGGCTTCGCTCATCGGGTTCACGATCGTTATGAGACGTCGTGGATACTCGGGATTCGGTGGCAACACCGTGGTTCGGTGCCGCGACGGTCACCTGTTCACTACCATCTGGATCCCTGGAGTGTCGGTCAAGGCGCTTCGGCTCGGATTGGCAAGGGTTCAACGTTGCCCGGTGGGCGAGCACTGGACGATCGTAAAGCCCGTCAAGGACGCCGATCTCAGCGCAGACGAGAAGCAGTTCGCCGCCGAACACCACGACGTCCGCATCCCCTGAGGACGCTTGCGCCACGATCGGATTGGGCAAGTCCGCAGCAGTGAGTGCAATCCTCGCGCATTCACGTCACGGGCGCTTGGAATCCGAGATGATCGCACCGTCGCGAAGTCTGATGCGGCGCAGCGTGCTTGAGGCCACGTCCTCGTCGTGCGTGGCGATGATCAGTGTCACGCCAGAACTCTTGTGAAGATCGTGCAGCAGTGCCATGAACTCTTGGGCGTTGGCGGAGTCGAGGTTCCCCGTAGGTTCGTCGGCGATTATCACCGCGGGAGAATTCGCCAGAGCTCGGGCAATGGCGACCCGTTGCTGCTCTCCGCCGGACAGCCGAGACGGAAGGTGCCCGAGGCGATGTCCCAATCCCACCTGCGTCAGCAACTCCTGCGCTCTTGCGATCCGCTTCTCGTGGGACGACTCGCGAGGAACCATCGCGATGGCTACGTTCTCCTCGGCCGTGAGGGTTGGAATCAAGTTGAACTGCTGAAATATGAATCCGACCTCTTCGGAGCGGATGTCCGTCAACACCTTGTCGGATTCGTTTTCAAGTGACCGGCCCGAGAACTCAATATGCCCCGAGGAAGGGGTGTCGAGCGCACCCAGCAACTGCAGCAGCGTTGTCTTGCCCGAGCCACTCGGACCTTCGAGGGCCACCGTCTCACCTTTTTCGATTGCTAGATCGATGCCGCGTAGGGCATTGACAGTCACTCCACCCTTGGTGAAGTCGCGGGTTACACCGCGCAACTCGTACAGAGGGGCTGCGGAGGTCGGCGTCGTTTCGGAACTCGTTGAAACGTCGGTCATGGGGTCGTCCTTTCAGTCGCCACGAGACTCAGCCGAGATCTCGAAGAGCCGAGGCGGGCGAGAGTCGCGCCGCGCGCCAACCGCCGATCGCGCCAGCGATCAGGCCACCCATCAGGGCGCCCAGGAACGCGATCACGACAGTGACAAAGCGGATCGGGGCGGTCAGGCGAACGGTCGTGACGACCGACGCGGTGGTGGCTTGGTGCAAGAGGCTGCTCGCGCTCGAGGCGCCGACGGCGAGGCCGGTACTTGTCACGCTGAGCCCCGGTCCGATCGCTCCGATGATGAGACATATGATGGCGCCGATTCCAATTCCGACGACACCTCCGATCACACCGATGCCCAGCGTTTCAGCCATGATCTGGCGTACCACGCGGCCTCGAGACCAGCCGATGGCTCGCAGCGACCCAATCTCGCGTACGCGCTTTGACACGCTCGAAAGGGTTAACAGGCCAGCGATCAAGAAAGCGGCGAGCAGCACGACGACGGCGAGCGCCCCGCCCAGGTCGTCGGCGAGCTTGCGCGCGTTGGAGAGGCTGCCGGTGACTTGGTCGGCCAGCGACGCCGAGGTCAGCACGGTCGCCCCGGGGAGTTCCTTCTTGATGGCTTTCGCGGCGGTGCTGACGTCTTTCGCGTTCGCCACCGAGACCAAGACTTCATTGACGCGGTTGGCGTTCGAAGAGAGTGACTGCAGATTTGAGAGGCTGAAGTAGATGTCAGAGACGTCGCCCGTCAACGTGGGGTTCACTAGGCCGACGATCTTGTACTTCACCGAGTTGATGGTCAAGGTCTGGTCGACCTTTAGTCCCTTCTGGGAGGCGTAGGCAGTGGTGACCAGAATCTGCGTCTTGGCGGTCGCTGGGTTCTTCGAGATCCAGGTGCCCTTGACGAGTTGGGTCTTGGTGACGAGACCCGAAGTCGTGTTGGACGGGTCCACGCTGGCGACCGTGTAGGTCGAGGTCTGGGTGTTCGTCGTCGGCGGGTTCAGCACCTCGTTGATTGTCTGCTCCGGGACCAAGACGTCCTGTCGGTATGCCTTCTGCGCGGGGGTCAGGCACTTGTTGATCGCGGGGTTCGAAGCGATCCCGCCAAAGCCGCCGGCGGGCCTGGCACCTCCGCCGGATCCGCCGGTGGGTGTCGTTCCCGTGGTGCCGGCGCCCGAGCCGAACTCCTTCGTAATGGCTTTCTCAATGCAACTACGTTCGGCGGCTTCTTGTGCGGCTGTCAGTACTGGCGGCTTCACCGTCGCCGTGATCGTCTCGCCGCCCGTCTTCACCGTTGCGGTGATCTTCGGCACGGTGCCCGTCTCGTGGAGCGCATCCAGCGAGAGCGCGCCGACGGCACTGGTAACGCCCTTGATCTTGCTGACGTCGCCGACGGCGTTTGAGGGGAAGGTGATCAATGTGCCGGGAACGAAGAAGTCGTGGGTGAACTTGGTCCCGGCGGGTCCAAGTTTCGCGAGGTCAGTGATCACCGAAGAGTTTGCAGCGGCCAGAGCCGCCGCATCGCTCGAATTCAGTGACGAAGCACCTCTCCCGGAAAAGAAGCCCCCTGCACCGCCGCCGCCTCCACCGAAACCACCCGTCGGAGTGGTCGTGGTTGTGGTGACGGTCGATAAGGTCGGCGCGACGGTTCGGGTGACGATGATGGCTGTTCCTACCGCGCCGAGGGGCGAGAGCGCTTTGGTCTGCGCCACGCTGAGGCCCTCGGAGACACCGATGATGCCCATGACGAGACCGACACCAGCGGCGAGGCCAATGGCTGTGACGAGAGTTCGGCCTATCCTCCGGCGGAGCTCGTTCCAAGCGTAACTAAGGGAGAACATCTGGCCTTCTCAGAACCAAAGCGAACAAAATCCTTGGTCGCAAACGAAGCGTAGGCACCCTTTGGTCGTCGATGCAATGTCGTTCGAGGCAGAATGCAGATTCTTACGATCGTCTTACTCTTGCGGCGCTGTTGATCGCGCCCGCCTGTGGTCCCACGGGCGCCGAGAGGTGGCTGCTCGGCGGTCCTTACCTTTTAAAAGCTTTCTCGCAAGGGCGAGGGAGCGCCCGGTGAGCGCAGCGGCGGCTACCTTGTCTCGCGTGTCCTAGAGATTGCCAACGATCCAGTTGATGCTCGCGCAGAGTAGTGCGACGTCTTCGGGATCGATGCTCGGGAACATCGCGATGCGAAGTTGGTTGCGTCCAAGCTTGCGGTAAGGGTCGGTGTCGACGATGCCGTTGGCGCGCAGGATCTTTGCAATGAGGTTGGCATCGATGTCGTCGTTGAAGTCGATCGTCCCCACCACGTTGCTGCGCTGCGCCGGGTTCTCGACGAACGGCGTCGCGAAGTCCGATGCCTCCGCCCAGGTGTATAGGGTCTCTGCGGACGTGCGCGAACGGCCCGCCGAGAAACTCAGCCCGCCGTTGTCGTTGAACCACTTGATCTGGGACGCAAGCATGTGGATGGTCGCGAGGGCGGGCGTGTTGTACGTCTGGTTGAGCCGCGAGTTGTCGAGCGCGATCTTGAGGTCAAAGAACGCCGGCGTCCAGCGGTCCGACGCGGCGAGGGTCTCGATGCGTTCGATCGCCGCTGGCGAGCAGAGGGCGATCCACAACCCGCCGTCGCTGGCGAACGACTTCTGGGGAGCGAAGTAGTAGCAGTCGAACTGCGTGGGGTCGACGTGCAAACCGCCGGCGCCCGACGTCGCGTCGACGGCCACGAGACCCGTGGAACCCGCGGGCCGCTCGATGGGCATCATGACGCCAGTAGAGGTCTCGTTGTGCGTGAGCGCGTAGAGGTCGACCGAGTCGTCGGCGACGGCGTAGGGGTGAGTGCCCACGTCGCTCTTGATGATCTGGGGATCACTGAGGTGCGGCGCCTCTTTCACTGCGCTCGCGAACTTCGACGAAAACTCGCCGAAGCTGAGGTGCTGCGAGTGGTTGGCGACCAAGTGGAACGTCGCGGCGTCCCAGAAGCAGGTGGTGCCACCATTACCGAGCAGCACCTCGTAGCCGTCCGGCAGATTGAAGAGCGACGAGAGACCGTCTCGGACTTCACCTACCTTGTTTCTCACGGTCGCTTGGCGGTGCGAGGTGCCCATGTAGCTGGTGCCGTCGGCGACCAACGCGGCAAGCTGCTCGGCTCGAACCTTCGACGGGCCGGAACCGAAGCGTCCGTCGCGTGGCAATAACTCAGTGGGGATGCGGAGGGTGTCTGGTGAACTCATAGACTTAACTCTAGGGAAAATGGACGGAGTGGCGAATGAGTTCGAGAGTAAGTGACCTACTTGGGGGCCTCCCCCCCAGTGCAACGCTTGCCGTCGACGCGAAAGCCAAGGCTCTTAAAGCCGCTGGTGAGCCCGTTATTGGCTACGGAGCCGGCGAGCCGGACTTCCCGACACCCGCCCACATCGTCGAAGCCGCGGCGAAGGCCTGTTACGACCCGAGCAACCACAAGTACACGCCCACGGCGGGCCTTCCGGACCTGCGAGAGGCCATCGTCGCCAAGACCAAGCGCGACACCGGCCTCGAAATCACGGCCAACCAGGTGCTCGTGACCAACGGAGGAAAGCACGCGGTCGCGACCTCATTCATGACCATGCTGAACCCCGGCGACGAGGTGCTGATCCCCGCGCCGTACTGGACCACGTATCCAGAAGCGGTGTACCTCGCCGGTGGAAAGCCGGTCCCCGTTCAGACCGACGAGGCCAAGGGATTCCGGGTCACCGTTGATGACCTCGAGCGGGCCCGGACCCCGAAGACCAAGCTGCTCGTGTTCGTCTCACCTTCGAACCCCACCGGCGCGGTGGTGCGGCCCGATGATGTCGCCGCGATCGGCCGTTGGGCCGCCGAGCACGACGTCTGGGTTCTCTGCGACGAGATCTACGAGCACCTCGTCTACGGCGATGCGAGGAACGTGTCGCTGCCGGTCGTCGCGCCCGAACTCGGCGATCGCTGGCTCGTGGTGAACGGGGTGGCTAAGACCTACGCCATGACCGGCTGGCGGATCGGCTGGATGATCGGTGCGCCCGACGTGATGAACGCGGCCATCAACTATCAGAGCCAGACGACGTCGAACATCTCGAACATCTCCCAGCGCGCCGCGGTCGCGGCTCTGACCGGAGACTTGAGCGCAGTCGAAGAGATGCGCACCGCGTTCAACCGTCGCCGCAAGATCATGGCCTCGATGCTGAACGCAATCGACGGAGTGAGTTGCGCCGAGCCCGAGGGCGCGTTCTACTGCTTCCCGAACGTCAGCGGACTGCTCGGTCGCCCACTTGGCGGCCGGACTGCGAACTCGTCGGCGGAGCTCGCCGAGATGCTCCTCGAGACGATCAAGATCGCGGTCGTCCCGGGTGAGGCCTTCGGCACTCCCGGGTTCTTCCGACTGAGCTACGCGTTGGGCGATGCGGACCTTGTCGAGGGACTTGAGCGATTCGCCGGTCTTGTAGCAGCCGGCTGAGACGTCCTTTAGATTCACTTAGGCTGAGTTGACTTAACGAAAGGTTTTGCGGTGGCGCGAGTACTTGTATCCGAAGAGATTGCCGATTCCGGCCTCCAGCAGTTGCGCGATGCCGGCCATGAGGTCGACATCCGCCTGGGACTTTCGCCGGCTGAACTGATCGAGGCGGTCAAGGGCGCGCACGCCCTCATCATCCGCTCGGCGACCCAGGTGGACGCCGCCACGCTGGAGGCGGCGAAGGACTTGATCGTCGTGGGCAGGGCCGGCATCGGTCTCGACAACGTCGACGTCGCCAAGGCCACGGAACTTGGCGTCATGGTCGTCAACGCGCCGGTCTCGAACATCCTCTCCGCCGCGGAGCAGACGCTGGCGTTGCTGCTCGCGCAGGCCCGCAACATTCCTCAGGCCCACTCCGCGTTGAAGAACGGCAAGTGGGAGCGCAGCAAGTGGGAGGGCGTGGAGCTTTACGGCAAGACCCTCGGCGTCGTCGGGCTGGGCAAGATCGGCGCCCTCGTGGCCCAGCGCGCCATGGCCTTCGGCATGCACCTCATC
>Ga0182014_10000553_pt1 | contig 49888 bp, 43 predicted proteins | sample 612S2DmetaG_FD_120489 | JGI IMG/M metagenome (GOLD analysis project Ga0182014, IMG submission 120489) | Permafrost microbial communities from Stordalen Mire, Sweden - 612S2D metaG | ecosystem: Environmental > Terrestrial > Soil > Wetlands > Permafrost | place: Sweden: Stordalen | collected... | reverse complement strand
CAGGCTTCCAATCGTGGCAACTGCTAACTGAAAACTGAGAACTGTCAACTGACAACTTTTTACTGCCTCCTGATAAATATCGTTCCTCCCGTATCGGAAATCTCCAGCCGCGGTCCGCCTCCGTTCAGCGCGCCCTCGGCCACCACCCGGTTGCCCATGCGCCGCGGCGGGAGGGCCGGATAATCGGAAACAATGCGGCGCAGCGTGTCCGCCATGGCATTTACCGCGCGGATATTCACACCCACGTTAGACGGTATCACTACCGTGATGTCACCACTGGCGGTAGCCAGAAATGAATCCACCAGCCGCGCTCCCGCCAGATCCACCAGAATGCTGCCCATCGAAGTGGAGACGCGCATGGGGCCGATAATCCGCGCCAGGTGAATGCCGCCCGAGCCGGATTCGCAGCGTACACCCGCCGCGCCGCCCACCGCTACCGGGCCGGCCAGGTTGCGCGCGGTCACCGTACCCTTGGCCTGGTCCACCACAATCTGCCCGCCGCCGGAAGTGGCCGCCACGGCGCCGCCCGCCTTGCGTACGTGGATTCCGCCGCCGGCCGTATCGGCGCGCAACGTGCCATCTACCTGGTCCACTTCGATGTCGCCGCCATAAGTGATGAGGACGGCATCCTGCCGCGCCAATTTGACCTGAATTCGCCCCTCCGCGGTAGTACATTCGAGCGGGCCGTCCACGGTTCCGACGCGAATCTCGCCGCCGCCGCTCGCGAGCTTGCACGTACCGCGCATGCGGTCGGCGGTAATCGCTCCAGCCCTGGTATCGACCACCGCCGCGCCGTCGACGCCGGTTACGGCTACGGCGCCATCCGTGGTTTCGATATCGAGCGCCGCCAGGCGCGGAGATCTCACCTTAACCTGAGCCACGACCGGACCGCCCGGCGCCGCCAGCACCACCCAGTCACCCTGGGTGGAAACCCTTACAGGGGCCGCGTCCAGAATGCGCCGGGCCTCGGCTTCGCTTCGCGCCGCCGCGCTCACCCGCACGGTGTACACTACGTCGCGCGAAGCACCCGCGTCGACAGTCACCGGCCCGTGGCCCACTACGCGAAGCTTGGGTGCGGCCGCCAGTGTAGCCGTGTAGACCCGCGCCCAGCCGCCCGGTTCGCGCTCCAGCGCCGCCTGGCCAAAGCCAGCGGCCGGCAGCCACAGCAGCCCGCACGCCAAACTAAAATGTGCCCACTGACGCATTCATGTCCTTGAGCGCCTTTTCCACCTTAAGACGCACGTAATGGTTGTCTTCGTGCTGCACCAGGTTCTGTAAAACTCCCACCATGGAATCGTCGCGTTGCGCCACCAGCAGGTCCACGGCCTGCATACGGATGACGTCGTTATCGTCCTTTATGAGAGCCTGCGCCAGCACCTGGCGCACCTGGGCATCGCCCGCCAGCGCCTTCAGCCCCTCCAGCGCCTTCATGCGGACCGCCGGATTGGCGTCATGCGCCAGCGCATTCACGAGGGCGTCGCGGACTTCGCCCGAGGCCGCCCGGCCTTTCAACAAGTCCACCGATTCCACCCGCACCGCCGGGTTATCTTCCCGCGAACCGGCCAGCACCAGTTGCTGAATGCCCGGGTCGTCCAGACCGCCGGACACCACCCGGCGGGTGGTATCGTCCACGGCGATTTCGACCCTGCCCGAACCCGTGGTGGAGATCGACCGCACCGTGGTGTAGGCCGGCTGTACCGCATTGCCGGCGGTGGCGGCCTTGCTTCCGGTCAGCCGCGCGCCGAAGAAACCAAGCCCCACCAAAGCAGCCGCCGCCAGCGGCTGGCGCATGCGGCCCAAGCCGGCGAAGGTGGCGCCCAGCGCCTCTAGAAACAGCGTCCACGGCCCGTGGGAGGGCGCTCTGGCTCCGCCTTGAATCGCGGCCATCAGATCGGCGCGGCAATCCTCCACCAGCAGCGGCGGCGCCTGCAACTCCCGCCGGTCGAGCGCGCGAGTCAGCGCCCGCTGCCGGTCCATGGCCTGCGAACAGGAGCCGCACTCATGCAGGTGAGCTTCCAGCCAGTCCTCCCGTTCGGGCGTCAATTCGCCGTAATGATAGAGCGGAATCAATGCCAATGCCGATTCGCAAGTCATACCAAATCTCCCAACACGCCGCGCATCTTTTGGGTGGCGCGAAACAGACAGTTCTTAGCCGCCTCTTCGGTCGTGCCCAGGATGTCGCCGATGGCGCGCAAACGAAGTCCCTGGTAATGCCGCAGCTCAAAGACCATCCGCTCGCGCGGCGTCAGGCCGCTCAGCGCCGATTCGATCCGGCTGCCCAACTGGCGGTTCCACGTCACCCGCTCCGGATCGGCGGCGGCGTGCTCCTCCTCGAACAAATCCATCCGGTCCACCGGACCGTCGGAGGTTTCCACCACGCTGGCTTCTTCCTTCCGCACTTTGCGCTTGCGCAACTGGTCCAGGCAGATATTGGTCACAATCCGGTACAGCCAGGTGTGAAAGCTGCAATCGAAGCGGAACGCGTGCAGGTTGCGATAGACGCGCAGGAACGCTTCCTGATACACATCCCGAGCGTCCTCCGGCGAGCGCAACAGGTTCATGGCCAGCCGAAGCACACTTTGGTCGTACACGCGGACCAGTTGCTCAAAAGCGTCCTGGTCGCCGCGTTGCGCGGCCCGAATCAATGAATCCACCTGCGGATTCATCCGGGCCCCCACGGTTCCGGCTGCATCCTGGGGCATAACCGGCTGTAACGTCAGCGCTCGATCCAACTCCTATTTTCCACTGCCTGCCTATGGAATTGGACGTGCTTGTAAGGTTTTTGTCACGGTGTGAACAAAGTGTGAAAGCCAGGCCACAGAGAGCCGAATAAGTGATTGATTGAAAAGGTATTATTGAATCTGCCGAAATCGCCGTAAGCAAAGCCGCCCACGACACGCTCGCCAGCCTCGGTCCGGTCTCCAACCTGACCTAGCTGACGCCCAAGGGGCCTCCGATGTCGACGCGGATCGGGCCGAAAGAGGTGGAACGGTAGGGAGACATGCCGAGACAACGGACGGAGCGGTCGGGGAAGAAATCGAAGACCGGGCCTTCCCAGTTGCCGATGGGGCTGACCATGGGAGTCAGGTCGCTGTCCAGCGATTGAGCCTCTTCTTCTTGCGGACTGTAAGCGGCACGGATCGTAGCGCGGGCAGCGCGGGCCAGGGTGCGACAGAACTCGAGGCCGTCGGATTGCGGATCCGGGATGTACTTCCAGTTCGGCACGAGCGGCCTGATGGCCGTCGGCTTCCAACCGGAACCGGAAAGGACGACGCCAGCGGGGTCCGTCTCCCACTTCTTTCCCATGTAAATCTCCTGGAGGCGGCCGTGGTACTCGCTCTCGTATCCAACGATGTTCTGTGGTTCGGTCCTCAGAAAAGATCTTGGCCCTCCGCGCAAGGGCTCCTGCGCAGCGACTTGGCAAGCGAGGATCTCAACGAGGGCGTGGGGCAGGGTGGCTTCGTTGAGAAACATACCAAACCAGGCGGCATTGCGTAAGTTGACGCCGTTGTGGGTACCCAGGTTGAGTCTGCCCGGCGAGCCGTGGCAATGAATTTCGACGGACCTGGCTTTCCCCATCTTGGCCACCATGCCCTGAAGTTTTGTGAGGGCATCGGGAAGCCTGCCGGGCTCGATCCTCACCATCCCAGCTTCCTGCTGGAGAATCGCCCCGACGTCGATTCCGTCGCGGGGGTCCCACAAATAATACGTGCCGTTGAAATCCATAGGAAAGAGTATATGCCCGGGGCTGCCAAAGCGAAAGCAAATCCCAAGTCCTACCGCCCGTAATGGGGCTGGTCGCTGGGGGGCCAAAAAACGGGTCAGCCTGAACTAAGAGCCTGTCAGGAAACAACCATGCCATTGCGACGTGGCGCACGCACTCGTGCGTGCCGCGTCGGCACTCGTGCCGACGCCGGGCATGCCATGCGCGAGCGGGTGTCGAGAGGAGTCTCGACACGGCACGCACGAGTGCGTGCGCCACGTCGGCCTCCAGGATTTGGCGTGGTTATTTCATGACGGGTCCTAATACCTTTTCGACTAACCGAAAAGGGGGCAGAGCGGACTGGCACAATATTCCAAAATGCCGGCCAACAAGGCCCAGGCAGCCTATACCCGCGGACTCCTTTGCCGGATCGGGTTTCGATCAGATAGGAAAGGGCAAGAACGAAATCAACGATCTCTTTGATGATCTGATCGAGCATAAGATTGCTGTGCATTTTGGCATAGAGCCGCGAGGCTGGTCTTTTCAGAATCACAGATCGGTTGTACAGCTTCAGGCGTCAGACATCTTGGCGTGGGAAGCCCATAAGTACATAAAGGAAAATCAGCCCCCACGCGCCCTGGCTCGTAATTCCTTTGTGAGCCTGACAGACAAGGTGGACATCAACACTCGCTTCTTTGACGGCACCAGATTGCCCGATTTCGTGGCGGACGCAACCTCCAGCTACGAGGCGACAAATTGGAGCGGTCCGCTTGGTGGCTTCTTCGCCAACCCGTGACATGATAACCGCCTAAGCTACTTGAGAAAGGCGATTCAAGGAAAATGACCTGCCCAGTCAAGCGCGCGCCAAGAAGGCAAGTGAAGCGGCTGCCGCCACGGAAGGCTGAAGGGCCGACGGGGACAGCCTGACGTGAGCCCTTGGCGATTTGTAACTCTTCAATTATCATGCAGATACGGGCGAGCTTAAAAGTGTGGCAAGTCGTCCAACGTTTGCTTTCAGCGTGTTAGCGCAGTCGCTGGGCGCCGAAACTGGCGAAGTGGAAGACTGCTCCCACAGGTTCGATAAACGCGGTCGCAAACGGCGACCAAAGGAAGCGAAGCGGGACGGGCTGAACCGCGTGATTTTTCTGCGCAGGATCGCCGCCCCCGTGAGCTAACGAAACCTTTCTCGGTCACAGATTTAGAAAATATCTATTAACCCTTCTGCCCCAACGCCTTAGCCCCCGATCCGCAACTTCCCCACCCCCCTTTTTCCCAGCTCGCCCGCTATCGTGTAGCCGAAAGTTGCCGCTATGTTTCATCTGACCCTCCAACAACTCCAGGTCGTCGACGCCTTGTCCAATGGCGCCACTCTGACCGACGCCGCCGCCCAAGCCGGCATTCATCGCAACACCATCGCCAACTGGCGCAGCTCGGACGATTTCCGCGCGGCATTAGCCAGTGCCCACCACGACCGCGCCGTCCTCTACCGCGACCGCGCCGTCGATCTGGCCGACCTCGCCTTCGAAGCCCTCCGCAACGTCCTCACCGACCCGAAATCCTCGCCCTCCATCCGCCTTCGCGCCGCCATTTTCATCATCGACAAAGCCTCCACCCCGCCCAAGTTCGAAAAAGAAAAGCCCGCCGCTATGGCCGGCATGTTCGCTGCCATGGCCGAAACCGACCGCATGCATCTCTCTGAAGAGCAGCCCCCCGAACCTGCAAGCGATGCACAAGAATGCACAACCGCGCACAACGATGCCCAACCGAACCCCGTCTTCCACATGCACAATTCTGCACAACCGGAAACCTGCCGCCGTTCCGAACCCAAAACCGGCCGCGACGGCCTTTGCCCCTGTGGCAGCGCCAAGAAATACAAACACTGCTGTCTTGCCAAGCCCGCTGCCGGAGCCGCCTGACCAACCACTTCGTACTGAGAACTGACAACTGACAACTGACAACTGACAACTGACAACTCTTAATGGGTCATGGCATAGACGACGTAGTTCACGCCGATGCGGATTCCTAGGGCGGAAAACTCCTGCGGGTATTCGGGATTATCGGCGTGCTCCCAGGAATCGCCGAGGTCCATGTTGTGGCAGATGGCGGCCACGATGCGGCCCTTGTCGTCGTAGATGGCCCGCCAGTGGGCGGGGCGGCCGTTTTCATCCATTTCATAAGTGCGGCCGGAGCGCACGTACTGCTCGCCGGGCACCTGGTAGCGGTCGCTGAGATCGTAAATGATATGGAAGATGGGGTCATTATTGTCGAGATCGACGATCGGACGATCGGGAAACACCTTCCGCATGCTCTCCATGAAGATTTCCCATTCGGCGGAGTGAAAATCGTCGCACATGAAGAAGCCGCCGCGGTCGATGTACTCGCGCATGGCCTTGACCTGGGCGTCGGTCAGTCCCCAGTGGCCCACTTCCACGGCGTAGAGCCACGGCCAGTCGTATTGATCGCCGTCGTTGAGATTCACGGGCTGCTCGGCGGAGCGCACGTGAATGCGCGTCAGGCGGCGCAAAGCCGCGGAGAAATGGCGGTCGGAGCGCGGGTAATCCGTGGTCCAGAAGACGCCGCGGCCGCCCTGGGTCCAATCCACGTTGAAGCGGAAGCGGCGGAATCGGTTGTAGGCGAAGTGGGATGCGTTGGGGTACATCAGGCGGGCGAAAGCCCATTCGGTTTTTTCCTGGTAGTCCGGCGGGATCGGATAGTCGTTGTATTCGGTGCCTGGATATTCGCGCCAGGAATGTTGGAAGGCGGACATCACCCCCAGCGAACCTATTCCGGCCAGCAGGAGCCAACCTGCTTTCGAAAAACGCATCCGGACGCGCCCCTTGGATCGAGCATAGCAAAGCTCACCGCGGCGTTGCTTATCGAAGCAGGGCCTCCGCCCCGCGTTGCGCCGCCGCCGCGCCGGCCACTCCGGCCAGGGTCGAGGTGAGGGCTGGCACCGCTCCGCGGCGCTTCCATTCTTCGTGGACGGCGTGGTAGCCCAGGTAAAACAGCCAGCCGGCGGTAATGCCCAGCGGGTAACCGGTCCAGGCGAAGCCGAGCCGTGGGGCCAGCGCAATTCCCAGGGCCGCGCCGGCTAACGTCGCCCCTTCCGCCACCCCGCTCCACAGCAGCGCTTTGCCGCGGGACGCCACGGCAGCCCGCAGAACGCCGCCCAGCGCGATCCCTTCCGGCAGTTTATGCAAGGTGATGGCCAGCGGGACCGCGATGCGCAATCCCAGCGGAGCGGCCTGTTGCACGCTGACAATGCTCCAGCCATCGAGGAAGCTGTGGATGGCCGCGGCCGATACCAATGGCACTCCGAAACCGTGCAACTCGCTGGCGCAGCCTTCGTGCTCGTGATCGTGCGCGCAGGTAGGGCAGACCGGATAGGCAAACCGGTTGAGGGCCAGCAGCAGCCCGTAACCGGCGGCAAAAAGCAGCAGGCTGGCCGGCCATCCATTGGCTTCGGACAATTCCGGCAGCAGGCCAAACGCGACCACGCCCAGCAAAACTCCCGCGCTGAAGGCCAGGACCGTGCCCACGCGGTGGCGCAACCCCGTCAGCCACAGCCCCACCGCGGCCCCGGCCCACGCTACCGCGGTGGCCAGCGCGGGAGCCGACATGGGGGAAAGGGGGGCGAAGAGCAACCTTCACTGTAGCGCGAAAAGGATCCGGGACCGGCTCTGGCGAGCGGCCGCGACCCGGCCGCGCGATCTAACACCGACGCCGGGCAGCGACCGGGATCTGGTAATAAGTTGGCCGACATCTGCAATCTGCAAACACGCCGAGGAATTTACGTTTCGCTGGGAGAACCACGAAATAGAGTTGCCATTTTGCGGTGGCGTTCGCTGATTTGGCGGGCGCTCGATGTTATACTATTTTGAGTGCCGCGGCCCATGCCTCGGCACGCCCCGGATTTCCCTCAAGGGCGCGTAGCTCAACTGGCAGAGCAACTGACTCTTAATCAGTAGGTTGAAGGTTCGATTCCTTCCGCGCTCACCAATAAGTTAATTTAATTTCAAGCAGATACGGAAACGGTCCAAACCGAGCGGCGCGTTCTTCGGCGCCGTCCACCAATGTCGGGCTCTTCCTTCGGCCGCCAGCGGGAAAAACGGCACAGTTCAGGCTGTGCGCTCCTGGCCCCGTAATCCCCAAACCGGCGTTAAGACGACTGAAGCAGGTATAACTTTCAGTTCGTCGTTGGCACTTTCTCGGCGAGGGTCTTGCTGAGGGGGACGGGGTCCGTGCCAGCCTGGGAAATGGCGTAGCCACCGACATACCGGCCTTTGCGAAACACGCACAGGCGGCCGAGGTACTGGTCGGTAGCCTGGAAGGCTTCGTCGCCAATGGCCGTGGGCGTGGTCGCGCCGAACCGTTTGCGCAGTTGCTCCATGACGCTGGCAGCCGACTGTGGGGTCGCTTCCAGCACGACGAAAGCCTTGCCGTAGTCGTACTGCGCCGCGTACCCGCGCTTCAACACGCGCAAGCCCAACACACTCTCCGGCACCAGACGCAGGCTCTGCCGTTGCTCGGCCGGGAACCAGGCAAGCGCGGGAGGCAGTTCCGTGCTGCCGGGAACGACCTTATCCAGCGCTGCCGTCCATTCCTTCAACACCGATGTGTAATCGCCTTCGGGATTGGCGGCGATTTCGAGGAAATACCGGCCCTTGACAAAGAAGGCGCGGCGCGGAACGATCTGGCCGTTCGCCCCGATCTTCTGGGTCGGTTGGCGCCCATCCACGTTGGAGGTGAACATGCCATACGCCAAATCGGCGTCGCCGAAATCGGAGAGATCGATGACGAAAGTGACGTCCCCCTTCTTGCACGTGACGCCCTGCATTTTCAGAAAGCCGTAAATCAGGTAGCCTTCCGCGTTTCCATCCATGTACTCGAACAGGTTGTCGGATACATAAGTGCGCGCGGGGCCGGCCTGCGACCAGCCAGGCACAAGGTTGCACGCCGGAACGGGCGCCTCATCGGCCGCGGCCAGCACGCCGCAGGCGGCCAGGGACAATACCAAACCACAGACCAGTCTCATCATGCGAATAACTCCTGGGCCCGAGCGACGCGCTGGGCGACTCTCACGCCGTAGGGACATTCGACAGTGCATCCGGGGCAGGAGCCGCATCGCACGCCGGCATGTGCCGGCGCCAGTTCCCGGAACCGCTCCCGGCCCAGCGCGAACTGACCGTATCCATCCGCGTAGGTGAGTATGCGCAGCACGTCCGATACCGGCAGGCCTTGGCGGCACATGCCGTCGCAGCGCCCGCAGGTGCGGCAATAGAGCGGCGCGATCCGTTCCAGCCGCTCGGCCAGAATCTTCTCCTCGGCCGGGCCAAACGGTTGGGCCATGGCCTTCAGGTTTTCGTCCAACTGCTCGTTGTCGGTCATGCTGGGGATGGTGGTGCCGATGTTGGGGTTGTGTAACACCCATTTAAGGGCTGCCAGCAGGCCGCCATCCCGGTGCAACTTAGCGTAGGCCGGATCGTCGGGTTTCACCGTGCGGAAACCGCCGGCCATCACCTTCATGCCCACCACGCCCTTGCCGGCCGCCGCTGCCTGCTCGATCGCCGCGGCGACTGCCGGTTCCAGCGTGAAGTTGTAAGCCGACAGGATGACATCGATCTGGGGGTGTTTCGCCAGGAACGGTATCAGTTCCGCCTGCCCTTTGTGCGTGCTGACGCCGGCAAAGCGGATCTTACCTGCCTTTTTGGCGATCTGCTGAGCTTCGATCAAGTCATCGGTAATATCCGCGGGGCTCGTCTTGTTATGGAGATACCAGATATCGAGGTGATCGGTGCCGAGTTCCCTGAGGCTGATATCGATGTGTTGCAGCGCTTCCTCTTTGGTCTTGGAATGGGTCTTGCTCGAGAGGGTGATGGCGTTGCGTTTTTTCTTCAGAGCCGCACCCACCATCCGCTCATTGTTGCCGCCCTGGTAGCCGCGCGCCGTATCGAAATAGGTGATTCCCAGGTCGGCGGCGCGTTCGACGACGCTGCCATCCGACGTGATCATACAACCGAAGCCGACAGCGGTCACTTTCAGGCCAGTCTTGCCAAGAGTCCGATATTGGAATACGGGACCGGACGAAGGGGTCCTAGGGGTCTGCGGTTCGGGAGAGGCGGAGCGTGATGCGGACGCGATCACAGGCAGCCCCAACCCACTCACTAGGAAATGGCGGCGAGAAGACATAGGACCTCCACGTGGAGAAAACAGTAAAGATGTTACCCGGGATTTCAATTTTGGACTTCCGGGTCCCATTCAGTATAACACCCAAGCGCCGTCACTTCATCCCGCGGGTTGCAGCCTTCACGCACTCCTGCCGGCGCCCGCTGCCACTGGGTACAAAAACGTCGAGTAGAGACTCGACGCGGCACGCAGGAGTGCGTGCGCCACAGCAACTCTCCCCGCGGCGGGGCGTTATCGGTTGCCGGCGCGGCCAGCGCCGGAGGGCGTTCTCGTCATTAAATATACGTTCCCCCCGATGCCGCCGGCATCAAGCGTATGCGGAGAGATCCTCTTCCAGCGGACGCCGGTTGTAGCCCAGGTTCGGCGGCAGGTCCAGCATCGGGCCCCGCCACTCCAGCATGCGGTCTACGTCGGCGTGAAGCCGATACTTCCGCTGCACGTCGGCGATCTTGGCGCCAACCACGTCGATCTTAGCTAGATCGTATTGGCCAAGGCCACCCTGGTAGGAGTAATTCAGATAGCCGGGCCAACTGGCATCGATTCCCATGCACTCCAGGCCCACCCGGTCCACCGCCAGAAAATCCGTCGAGGCCAAGGCGATGCGATGCGGCACCGGGGTGCCCGAAACGGGACCGTTCCCCTCCATGCCTTCGAACCCGTCCACCAGCCCCACTCCCCAGTTGTGCATCATTCGCTGCACGGCGAGATACATGTTGTAGTTGCCCGCCCGGATACCTACGTGAAACTTGCGCTTCTCGCTTTCCCCCCAAGCCCGCTTCTCTCCAGGAGGCGGAGGCAGCGGCGCTCCCAGAACCATGTTCTTGATCGACATGGTTGCCACCACCATGTTGTGCGTCTTCATCACCGCCGAGGAAATCACGAAAGCGTCGGGGTCCAGGAAACGAGCTCCCAGCCGGATGGGAATCAGGTGCATGTCGTAGTCGATCCCGTACATCAGCCCGTAGCGGCCCTCCTCGTTGGGAACGTCCACCTTGGCGTCGAAGGACTTATGCTCGGCGAAGATCTTGCCCCAGCCGAGCTCGTTCGTGGCCTGCCTGGCGGTACTGCCCCCGCACTCGGCGACCACCACCGGGCCTTTGAAGCGGGGAGCCAGGTAGTCGAGGATTCCGTGCACGGTATCGGCCTGGGTGGAAATCAGTTGACGCGACGGGTCGAGACCGTTGGGTTTGATGAGAACGTACTTTCTGGTCTTGAGAGCCGGCCGGATCTGGTCGTCGATCGCGACCAGGGCCTCGTAAACGTTCTTGCGCCGGTTGTCACCCTTGATCAGGGAAACCTTGGCGCGGCGATCGGAATACTGGAACAGCTTGGCGACATTGCCAGCGGCCATACGGGGGTCCTGCGGCGTCGCCCCCGGATCGACCGGCGGCTTCTGCTGCGCATTCAAAACCAGCCCCTGGGCGGCGGCAATCGCCCCCGCACGGGCAAAGAAGGATCTGCGTGTAACTGCCATGGACCAATGACCTCCTCGCGGTACAATGCAATCGACCACTATCAGTATATCCCTATAATCGGGTGTCTTTGTCGCGAAACCGATAAGGCACAGCCGTCCCAGCTAACGACGCGATTCCCAGTTCGCGCCCGGTATCCGTTCCGATGTCCATCCAAATCCGGAAATAGAGCGATGCCGCGAGAACTACTGCCACGAAATTACGAAGCTCGTCCCGTTCGCGAGCGCGCTCGGTACGGCTTCATCCGCACCACTGACGCTAACCATGGTAATTGCCTGATTGGTGCCGAAGGAGCCGATCGCGCCGGCCGTCCCGTTAACCGTCGCATCGCAGGTGTTGCCCAAACTCGTGTAGTTTTGGCCGAAATCGACTGTGCTGAAATCGGCAAGAGACAGGACGCCCGATCCGCCGGATGGGGCTTCGGCAATCCATTCGGCGGACGACCGCGCGGCCGAGGGGACGGAAGTGCTGGTGCTGAACGACTTTCCGCTGGTTTCATCGGCGAGGGTGACAGTGAACAGTTTGGTACTGCCGTTGTAACTGACCTCCGCTGAGATAAGATCGCCAGGCTTTACCGGAAAATTGTTGACGGAGTAGGAGGGATGAGGATAGAACTCGAACCAGGCGTAGTAATCCGGCTTGCCGCCTTCACAGTCGGAATCCGTTCCAACCTGCTCGACGGTGCTGGAGGAATATCCATCGATGCCCACCCAAAAGGCGGAGTATTGAGCTTGTTGAGCCTGGTTTCTCGATCTCGGCGATGCGGGTGCCGCACTACAGGTGACGGCCGGCACTATCCAGGAGCCCTTAACATCCGTAATATTGGGTCCGGTGACCGCGTAGCCACTCCAGTTTTCGCTGGTGATCGTGCCATCGTACCGCCGCTCGCGAATCCTGAGCGGTGAATGCTGGCGCCGGGATATCTGTGTGGCGATCCCGGACGACACTGGCGCGTTGGGAATCTGCGCAACTGCCGGTAGAACTGCAAGTGCGCCCAGTAGCTGAGCTTGCAGAAGCCGGTTCAGGGCGGTGACGTAGAGTGACTTCGTGTACACGAAATTCTCCTTCAGATCGGCGATTTGACTTCGTCCGTGTTAGTAGCCGGAATTCACAATTCGGCCTACTGGGATGCGAGTATACACTCTGCCTTGACAACATCGCCAGTATGCCATCGGACATATATCGATGGATAACTGCGGTTCGGACGAAAGAGCGGAGTGCCAAGTCAGAAGCCGGGAACGGAGCACGCGCAGGGGTCGCCTCAGGCCCCTCACTTTCCATGCCTCATGAAGGAATGGTAGAGTCGTATGCGATCATGGACGAGAAAACCCATCCCAAGCACGAGATCCTGCGCGTCATGCGACCCATGTACGCCCGCCAGTGGCTGCTCGGACCGTCTCCCCGCCACTCCGTTCCCGAGGAGGAAATGCCCGCCAGCACGGCTTATCACCTGATTCACGACGAACTGATCATGGATGGCAGCTCGCGCTTCAACCTGGCCACGTTTTGTGGCACGTGGATGGAGCCGGAAGCGCAAAAGCTGATGGCCGAGACGTGCGACAAGAACATGATCGATAAAGACGAGTATCCGCAAACCGCCGAGCTCGAAATGCGCTGCGTCCACATGCTGGCGGAACTCTGGCACTCGCCCGACCCCGAAGGCACGCTGGGGACCTCCACCATTGGCTCCAGCGAGGCTTGCATGCTGGGTGGCCTGGCTCTCAAATGGCGCTGGCGCGAGAAAATGCGCAAGGCCGGCAAGTCCGCCGACCGGCCCAACCTGGTGCTGGGCACCAACACCCAGGTCTGCTGGCACAAGTTCGCGCGCTATTGGGACGTAGAGGAGCGCGCGGTTCCGCTGGAGGGAGACAGTTCGGTGACGGATCCGGAACGAGCCGCGGCCATGTGCGACGAAAACAGCATCGGCGTGGTTGCGGTGCTCGGCAGCACCTTCACCGGCGATTATGAGGATGTCGAGGGTTTGAGCGCCGCCCTCGACCGTCTAGAGGCGAAGACCGGGCTCGATATCCCGATCCACGTGGATGGCGCCAGCGGGGCCTTCGTGGCACCCTTCCTGCAACCGGAGATCGTCTGGGATTTCCGCCTGCCGCGGGTGAAGTCCATCAACACATCCGGCCACAAATACGGCCTGGTGTTTCCGGGCGTTGGCTGGGTGATCTGGAGGGAAGCGCCGGACCTGCACCCGGAGTTGATCTTCAATGTGGATTATCTGGGCGGCACCATGCCGACGCTGGCGATTAACTTTTCGCGCCCGGCCAGCCAGGTGGTGGCGCAGTATTACAACCTGATCCGCCTGGGAAAGTCCGGCTACCGCGCCATCCACCAGGCCTGCCAGGACGTCGCGGTTCACCTCGCCAAACAGATTGCCGGCATCGGCCCATTTGAGCTGATGAGCCAGGGCACCGACCTGCCGGTGTTCGCGTGGAAACTCAAGGAAGAAGCGCACTGGTCGCTCTACGATCTGGCCGATCGCCTGCGCGACCGCGGTTGGCAAGTGCCTGCCTACCGCATGCCCGCCAACCGCCAGGACCTGGTGGTGCAGCGGGTAGTGGTGCGCAATGGCTTTACGTGCGACCTGGCTGACATGCTGGTCCGTGACATCCGCCGCCACCTGGACTGGTTCGCCGGGCAGCCCGGCTTCCGGTCTACGGTGCAAGCGGCGCAATTCCACCATTAGGGGCGAATGGCAGGATCGGGTTCTGGCGGAGCTGCGAAAAAATTGAATTGCAGGCCGAAGGCCTACTCCACGTGGAGTAGGCGTTTACGCCTGCGCTTTTTCGGCTGCAACCGATTTCTTCAACCTCCTGGCACCAGGTACCCTGCACGCTAAATTACGGCCGCGAGCCGATCATGAGGCCGGTGATTCCCGGCAGGCGCACGCGGCGGATCTCGCGGAAACCCGCCTCGCCGAGCCAGGCAGCGTACTCCGGCTCGCTGTAGCTGCTGCCTTCGCGCGTGCCCACCAGCATATTGAGGGCGAACAGGGCGGCGAAGCGGGGAGCCGTCTTGTCGGCCTCCAGGATGAAGTCCTGAATGACGACGCGGCCGCCGGGGGCCAGCGCCTGGCAGCAACGGCGCAGCAGGTCGAGATTCTCCGCGGGGCTGAGCATGTGGCAGATGGCGGAGATAAACACCAAGTCGTACGCTTCGGCTGGTAGCCGGTCGGAACGGAGATCGCCGGCGCGGACCTTGACCCGATCGGCCACTCCGGCCTCGTGGATATGGCGCAGCGCGATGGGCTCGACGGCGGCCAGGTCCAGTATTTCGGCCTGCAAGGCGGAGCTGGCCTGGGCGAAGGCGATCGAATAAGCACCCGACCCGCCGCCCATGTCCAGCATGCGGCGAACGTTTTCGACGCCCACTGCCCGCACCACCAGCGGCGCGCGTTCCGAGGCGTTGCGGTGCATGGCGGCGATGAAGGCCTCGGTCCAATCCTGGCCGCGGGCGGCGATTTCGGCATTCCTGTCGTCGGCGATGGCAGTGCCGGCGCGGACACAGTCAGTAAGGGTGGACCAGCGGTGCCACAGGTGAGCGGTGTGCAGCAAAGCGGGCCGGGCGTTGTCTGGCGAGCCGGCGGCGAAGTAGCGCGCCGTGGCGGGCGAGTTGTAAAAGACCCCTTCCCGCTTGACGAGCAGGCGGAGGGACGCCAGCGCGTTCAGAAGCATCTCGGTGGCGCGCGGGTGGCTGTGGAGGGTGGCGGCCACTTGCCGGGCATCGGCGCCGTCCCCCACGGCGGTGAAGAGGTCAAGCTCCAGCGCGGTGAGAAGGGCGCGGCTCTCCTGAAATCCGCGCAGCAACTCGGTCAGGTCGTCGGGCAGCACCCCGGCGGCTTCCCGGGCGCGGCGCGCCGCCAGCATCTTGTCCCGATTGTGCAGGATCTCCGCGCGCAGATCGGCGGCATCGTAGCGCACCAGGCGCTCGACGGGCGTATCCTCCTCGAAATGCGAGCGGACGATCTCCGGCACGTCGGCCGGGGTTAGGCCCGAGTACCAAATGCCTTCGGGATACACCACCAAATTCGGCCCGTGTTCACACAAGCCGAGCGAGCCGCACTCTGTCACCTGGACTTCGTCCGCGAGGCCGCGCGCGTTGATTTCGCGCCGCAGCGCGTCGATCACCGGGCCCGAACCCCGCGCGGCGCAGCACGGCACGCCTTCGGGCTTCTGCTGGCCGCATACAAACACGTGAAACCGGAATGGCTCCATGTTTTTTCTCCGGTTTCACGGTAACAGATTGCTGAGCCAACGGCCCGTGGCAGATCTGGCCCTGTGGCAGATCGCAGGCGAAAACGCCTGCTCCACGGCCCCTGCCGGGATGGATCAGCCGGCGGTCACTTGGGGCGCGTCGCTTCCTTCATCGTCAATCCGGTTTCGTAGACAAGCTGCCGCGGCTCGTAGCCATCGTCTTCACGCTGCCGGGTCATGCCGGCATTGTTCCAGGCGACGGGAAAATCCGGACGCCAGGCACGGCGGCCCCAATAGTATCCGCGGAACGGATCGCGCGTGCGGTTCATCCAGTCCAGCAGTTTGTCGTGCAGGTGGTCTCTCCTGGCAGCGTGGTCCGGCGAGTCGATCAGGTTGCTCATCTCGGCGGGATCCTTCTCCAGATCGTAGAGCTCATCGCTTGTCATGAGATGAACCGATAATTTGAAGCGGCCGTCGAAGACACAGCGGATCGGCTGGAATCCGCCAAAGGCGTCGTGATCGACTTCATAGCGGCCGAACTCCATGAAGATCTCGTCTCGCGGCTTGCGTGCCGGATTCTCGAAGGTCCCGAGCATACTCCCGCCCTGCAGGCTCTTCGGCAATTCGTGGCCGAAGTACTCCATTAAAGTCCCGGTGACGTCGATGTGTGAAATCGGGTGCGGGCAAACGGAATTCTCGGCCGCGTGCCCGGGCCATCGCACCAGAAAGGGGATCCGGGTAATCTCTTCGTACATGCACGATCCCTTGCCGCCGTCCAGCCGGTGCGACTCGAGAAAGTCTCCGTGGTCCGCTGTGTAGATGACCAGCGCGTCGCGGCTAACGCGATCGATGGCATCGATTACGCGGCCGATTTCGCTGTCGATGAAGCTAAAGCACCCGAAAAAGTCCGGCGCGGTGACCGGTTGCGGCGGGCGGCCCAATCTTCCATCCGCCCAGACGCGCTGCTCGGCGGGTTTCCGGACCAGAGGGTCCGCCACATTCGGGCTGCTGGGGAAGACGAAATTCTTGTACATGTCCGAGAAGGGCCGCGGGCAGAGATACGGCCCGTGTGGCTCGTCGTAGGAGAGCACCAGGAGAAAATCTTCCGCCGCGTGGTTTTTGAGGAAGTCGATGGCCCGGTTCGAACAGCGGTGGCCGAAAGTGAACTCGGCGGTCAGGCCGGGATCCCGGTTCGTGGCCGTATTGCGCGAACGCACGCGGTCCTCGGGCGTGAGCTCATATAAATAGTTTCGCTGATCGTACCAGTAGCCGGGGTCCCAGCCCGGAGCGGGGCGGCCAGTGCCGAAGTAGTCGGAGCCGTCCAGATGCCACTTCCCGATATAGGCGCAGTGCACTCCTTTATCATGCAGGCGCTGGCCGATCGTGTGGACGGTCTGTCCCAGCGGCAGACTATTCGCCCACGCGCCGTTGCTGTGGGGATAGGTGCCGGTGAACAATGCCGAGCGCGCCGGAGTGCAGACCGGCTGGCAGGTATACGCGCGGTCGAATCGCATGCCGCCCGCGGCCAGACGGTCGAGATTCGGGGTCTGAAGTCCGGTATGCCGATAGCAATTCAGCATGTCCGCGCGCACCGAATCGTTCATGATCACGATGGCTTGCTTTGGCGTCCTTCCGGCTTGTCCCGCGGCGCGTGCCGCAAGTGCTACGGCACTACCGCCGCCTAGCGATCTTACAAAGTTTCGTCGATGCATCCAGTAGCCTCCGATCCGACGAGCGCCGACCTGTTTCTGTGCCTGCGGTTGAAATCCCACCTTGCGTACGGCAACGGACGGCTCGGCGGAGGCCGTCGTCTTTTCGATCGCCTCGGGCTGGGGCGGCCCTGCTGCGCTACGACACGAGCCGCGGGAGCCAGCCCGTAGAGGGTAAGCACGAATCTACGGCGTTTCACCTCCCACCGTTTAGCAGAACGCGACTTCTCAGGCAATCCCCTGGGGATTTGGCATAATCCCGCGGGCCTTGGGTCGCGGCTTCAACGCGTTTCCCGGCGCCGGCGAGGGTGTTCAGTTAGTGGAGAACGATCCGCTCTATCCCAACAGTTCCAGGAAGGCGCGGGCGGCGTGGCTCAGCGCGCGGCGAGTGGGGTATACCAGCCGGATCTTGCGCTCCACGTTCATTTCCGTCACCCGCACTTCGCTCAACAGCTTCTGCTCGATTTCCTGTTCCACGCACATGCGCGGGAGAAACGCCACGCCCTGGCCGTTCTGCACCAGCTTGCGGATGGTCTCGATGGTCGGCATTTCCACGTCCATGTGAAGGGGAACCTTGTGAGTCTGGAAATTGCGGATCACCAATTCCCGGTAGGGCGACGTAACGTTGTGCGCGATAAAAGTCTCCGAAGCGAGCTCGCTCAGCGCCACGTGCTTGCGGTGGGCCAGGCGATGGCGCGGCGACACTACCAATGCGATCGCGTCGGTGTAGATCACTTTCGATTGGATGCGCTCGTCTCCGGGATCGTAACTGATCACGCCCAGCTCCAGGTTGCCGTCCAGCAGCTCGCCGGGAATTTTGCTCGAAAGGCTGCGGCGCACCTGCACTTTGACCCGCGGATACAGCTCGCGGTAGCGCTGGATGTGGCGCAGCAGATAAAGCGTGGTGGATTCGTTGGCGCCTATGATCAACCTGCCCGAGGATTTGTCGCGGAGCTCGGAAAGGGCGTTGCCCAGTTCCAGTTCCAGGTTCTGGAAGCGGCGGGCGTACTCCAGCACGGCGCGGCCGGCGTCGGTCAGGATCAGGTCCTTGCCGGAACGGTCGATCAGCCGCTCTCCCAGTTCCTGTTCCAGGCGCTGCACGGCCAGCGACACCGCCGGTTGGGTGCGCAGCAGCTTGTCCGCCGCCCGCGAAAAGCTCTTTTCGGTGGCGACGGTCAGGAAAACGCGCAGCGAATAGAGCTCCATGGCAGGCGATTCTTACTATAACATGCGCTAATGGCAGACCCTAAAATTATAAATTTGCCAAATCGTCGGCGAATGCCCATAATCAAGTATTGGATTCACGCCGATGAGCGACCACGTCTACATTTTCGACACTACGTTACGCGACGGTGAGCAGTCTCCGGGCTGTAGCATGACGGTGCCGGAAAAGCTGCGGATGGCCGCCAAGCTGGTGGAACTGGGAGTGGACATTTTGGAGGCCGGTTTTCCGATCGCCTCGGATGGCGACTTCGAAGCCGTATCGGCGGTGGGCGCCGAGTTTCCGACGGCGCGCGTGGCCGCGCTGGCGCGCTGCTGCACCCTGGACGTGGAACGCGCCGCCAAGTCCCTGGAACGCGCCGCCCGCCCCCGCATCCACACTTTCATCGCCACCAGCGAAATTCATCTGAAACACAAGCTCAAGAAGACCCGGCAGCAGGTTCTGGACGAAGCCGTGGCCGCGGTGGAACTGGCGCGGCGCTATACGGACGACGTGGAGTTCTCCGCCGAAGACGGGGCGCGCACCGATCCGGATTACCTGGAGACGGTATCGAAAGCCGTGGTGGCGGCCGGCGCCGGCACGGTGAACATTCCCGACACGGTGGGCTATTCGACGCCTAAGGAATACGCCGCCCTGATCGGACGCATCGCGCGGGCGCTGGGCGAAGACGCCATCGTGAGCGTGCACTGCCACGACGATCTGGGCCTGGCCGTGGCCAACTCGCTGGCCGCTATCGAAGCCGGGGCACGCCAGGTGGAATGCACCATCAACGGAATCGGCGAGCGCGCCGGCAATTGCTCGCTGGAGGAGGTGGTGATGATCCTCAAGACCCGCTCCGACCAGTATCCCTATCCCACCGCCATCCGTACCGAACATCTCTACGCGGCCAGCCAGTTGCTGAGCTCGCTGATCACCTTCGGCCCGCAGCCGAATAAGGCCATCGTGGGCCGCAACGCTTTCGCCCACGAAGCGGGGATTCACCAGGACGGATACCTGAAGGAAAAAACCACCTACGAGATTATCGATCCGCGTTCGGTAGGCGTGACGGAAGGCGAGTTGGTGCTGGGCAAGCACAGCGGCCGCCACGCGCTCAATCAACGCGCTCAAAAGCTCGGCTTCGAGCTTTCCCGCGAAGAGCTGGACGCCTTCTATTATCGTTTCACCGCCGTGGCCGATCAGCGCAAGAAGGGGCTGATGGACGAAGAGATCCTGGCCCTGCTGCGCGAGACGCGGTTGGCGCAGCCGGCCGTGGCGGACTGATTCATGAACCTCAACGTTCTGGTTTTGCCCGGCGACGGCATCGGCACGGAAGTGACGCGCGAAGCCGTGCTGGTATTGCGGCACGTAGCCGAAAAGTGGAACCATCCGCTCACCCTGACCGAGGGTCTGCTGGGCGGCGTAGCGATTCACCGGACGGGTTCGCCGTTCCCGGAAGAAACCGCGCGCCTGGCCGCGGCGGCCGACGCTACGCTGATGGGCGCGGTGGGTTTGCCGGAGTTCGACAACGCGCCTCCGGAAAAACGGCCCGAGCGCGGCTTGCTGGCGATTCGCAAGGCGCTGGGCGTGTTCGCCAACCTGCGCCCGGTGCGCGCCTATGGGCCGCTCCTCGACTCCTCTCCGCTGAAGAACCATTTAGTGGAAGGCACGGACATGATCATCGTCCGCGAACTGACCGGCGGAATTTATTACGGAACGCCGCGCGGCATCTTCGAAGACGGCGGCGAAACCCGGGCGGTCAATACCATGACCTATACCCGCTCCGAAATCGAGCGCGTCTCGCACACCGCCTTTCACCTGGCGCGGGGGCGGCGGAAGAAGGTCACTTCGGTGGATAAATCGAACGTGCTCGAAAACTCGCAGCTCTGGCGGCGGGTGGTGTGCGAAGTGGCGCGCGAGTATCCCGACGTGGAGCTGGATCATCTGCTGGTGGATAACTGCGCCATGCAACTCGTCCTCAACCCCAGGCGGTTCGACGTAGTGCTGACCGAAAACATGTTTGGCGACATCCTCAGCGACGAAGGCGCGGTGCTGGCCGGCTCGATCGGCATGCTGCCATCGGCTTCTATCGGCAGCCGCAAACCGTCCGGCGCGTATGTAGGACTGTACGAGCCGGTGCACGGCTCGGCGCCGGATATCGCCGGACAGAATAAGGCAAACCCGCTGGGCGCCATCGGATCGGTGGCGGCCATGCTGGCTTACAGTTTTGGATTGACCGCGGAAGCGGCCGCCGTGGAGAAGGCCATCGAGGCCGTTCTTGCCAGCGGCCAGGTCACCGCGGACCTGCGACCTTCGGGGACGCCGGCAACCACCGAACAGGTTGGCCAAGCCGTACGTCTCGCGATTGGCTGAGCGGAAGCTTACCGGTCTCCGCTCAGCCGCCAATTCGGGCAGGCCCGGCTCCCAACCGGGTTCCGGACCTGCCCGGGAAACAATGACAGACCACACAAAGCGATGGTCTGTCCCACAGCTACGTGCTGTAATACAGAATTGGAACACTCCGGACGCAAGAACGCTATGCCGCGAACCATCATCGAAAAAGTTTGGGACGCCCACGTGGTGCATCGACAAGCCGGCGCGCCCACCCTGCTCTTCATCGATCTGCATCTGGTGCACGAAGTGACCTCGCCGCAGGCCTTCCAGGGACTGCGCGAACGGGGCCTCAAGGTCCGCCGCCCCGACCTGACCATCGCCACCGCCGACCACAGCATCCCCACCACCGACCGGTCGCTGCCCATTGTGGATGAGATCGCCGCCCGGCAGCTCGCCCAGCTCGAAACCAATTGCGCCGAGTTCGGCATTCGCTGCCTGGGTGTGCACAGCGACCGCCAGGGCATCGTACACGTGATCGGGCCGGAGCTCGGGCTGACGCAGCCGGGCATGACGGTGGTCTGCGGCGACAGCCACACCGCCACGCATGGCGCGTTCGGCGCGCTGGCCTTCGGCATCGGCACCAGCGAAGTGGAGAACGTGCTGGCGACGCAATGCCTGCTGCAGCGGCCGTCGAAGAGCTTCCGCGTGGAGGTAAACGGCAGACTCCGTCCGGGCGTGGCCGCCAAGGACATTATTCTGGCGCTGATCGCCAACATCGGCGTGGCCGGCGGCACCGGTTCGGTATTCGAATTCACCGGCAGCGCCATTGGCGGGCTTTCCATGGAAGAGCGCATGACGGTGTGCAACATGTCGATCGAGGGCGGCGCGCGCGCCGGCTTGATCGCGCCCGACGACACCACTTTTGAGTACCTGGCGGGCCGTCCGCACGCGCCGAAAGGCGCAGCTTGGGATGCCGCCCTGGCGCGCTGGCGCCAGCTTCCCACCGATGAGGGCGCGGCGTACGATCGCAGCGTCTCGATTGATGCCGATGCGCTGGAGCCCATGATCACCTACGGCACCAACCCCGGCATGGGCATGTCGATCGGCGCGACGCTGCCCGACCCCGCTGCGCTGGCCGACCCGATGCAGCGCGAATCGGTGGCGAAGGCGCTGGCTTATATGGGCCTGGAAGGCGGTAAGCCGCTGGCGGGCCACGCCATCGACGTGGTCTTCATCGGAAGCTGCACCAATTCCCGCATCAGCGACCTGCGCGCCGCCGCGGCCATGCTGCGGGGACGCAAGGTCAGCCCCAACGTGCGCGTGATGGTGGTGCCGGGCTCGCAGGAAGTCAAGCGCCAGGCCATCGCCGAAGGGTTACCCGAAGTATTTCGTGCGGCTGGTTGCGAATGGCGCGAGCCGGGCTGCTCCATGTGCATCGCCATGAACGGCGACCAGCTTTCACCCGGCCAGTACGCCGTTTCCACTTCCAACCGCAATTTCGAAGGCCGCCAGGGCAAAGGCGGCCGCACCTTCCTGGCCAGCCCGCTGACCGCCGCCGCCAGCGCCATTACCGGCGTAGTTACCGATGCGAGGACAATGCTGTGAAGCCGTTCACCAATTTCGAGAGCCGGGTGGTGCCGCTACCCATCAATAACGTCGATACCGACCAGGTGATTCCCGCGCGCTTCCTCAAGACCACGTCCAAACAGGGTCTCGACAAGCAGCTTTTCTGCGACTGGCGCTACGACGCACAGGGCAATCCCAAGCCCGATTTCATCCTGAACCAGCCGCGCGCGGCCGGCGCGCAGGTGCTGCTGGCCGGCGACAACTTCGGCTGCGGCAGCTCGCGCGAGCACGCTCCCTGGGCCCTCACCCAGTTCGGTTTCCGCGCCGTGCTGAGCACTTCGTTCGCCGATATCTTCAAACAGAACTCGCTGAAGAATTCGCTGCTGCCGATCGTGATTCCGTTCGACGTGCAGGCGGAGTTGTTCGCCGCGGTGGAGGCCGACCCAGCCGCGGTGGTGCGGATCGACCTGGCCAACCAGACGTTGACCACGCCTTCGGGCCGCGTGGTGGAATTTCCCATCGACGCTTTCTCCAAGCACTGTTTGCTAGAGGGCGTGGATGAGCTGGGTTATATTCTGAACCAGGAGAGCGCGATTAAGGCGTACGAGCAGTCACACCCGGCGCCGATTAATGCGCTGGCGGTGTAAAGGGGCACGCAGGAGTGCGTACGCCACGTTCGATCCGTATTGGAGAAGTGGAAAGACCGGGTGAGTGCGAATCCTGCGATTTGCCACGGTAAGGCGTGCATTCGCGGGGCCCGAATCATGGTTTCGGTGATTCTCGACAATATCGCTGCCGGGATTGACCGTGCCGAGATACTTGCCGGCTATCCTTCCTTGAAGCCCGCGGATATCGACGCGGCGCTTTCCTATGCGGGCCGGTTCCACTATGCGGACCGGATGCCTCCAAAGCCGCGGACCCGTTGCGCGTTTTCCTGGATCTCGTTGTTGAACCGCAGATACGCGCCGACGATTACGCAATCCCCCGGCTTGATGCCGGCAAAGGCGGCCTCAAAAGCGGCATCGAGCGATTCGGGTGAACCAGCCGCTCTTCCCGCCGCCAGGATCTTGAATGCGAAACAGGTTTTCCGGGTCCGGCGCATCACGGCGAACATTCGCTCCGGATCCTTTTCGAGGTACAGTTCGCCGGCCGGCAGGGGAAGTTGGCCGAGCAGCTTGCGGATCTCGTCCGGAGTGCGGGTGCGGTTATACACGCATCCCATGTAGAAATCCACGTCCCAACCGCGCTCCTCGATGTATTCGATAACCTCGGGCTTATGGGTGGAAACGCCTACCAGGGCGCCGGTCTGGCGTGCCCGCCGGGTAAACTCGCGGACGTCGTCCATCTTCTGCCGGCGAAAGAGCGCGTCGGTGGCTTCTCCGTGGTGCGAAATCGCGATGGGGCGCATCGCCGCCATGGCTTCCTCCGGCTTCTCGGCAACCAGAGCGATCGCTTGCAGCTTGCCGCCCCGTTCGCGGTGCAAGCGCAGGTCTGCGACGCCGCGCTCGCTGCCGTTGGTCTGGTACGTATTGATGCCGTTGCGTTCCGCCTCCTGAAGCGCCGCGCAGACATTTTCGGGGGTGTTCCATTCGCGCATGTACCGATCGAGCGCGCTCGATGAGTGGGAGTAACCGTAGAAAGGATTGGAGCCGATGACAAGGCGGGTGATTTCGTGCTTGCCGAACCGGACGGTGGGCAAGGGCGTGGCGGCCGCGAGAGGTGCGCCGGCGGCCGCGATGCCGGCCGAGACCTGGATGAACTGGCGTCTGGTACTCATTTAGTCCACTGAATACATCTTAGCGAGGCCTAAAGCACGCCCCGCCTCACCAGCCGCGCCAACCGCGCCGCCACCTCGGCGCATTCCTCCACGCGCAGGGCGTAGCAAAGGGCAAGATAACCCGCGCCGTAGGTTCCCAGGATGAGGGCGCCATCGGCCACGGGGTGGGCGACGCCGATGGCGAGCTTAACGCCCCAGGCCAGTGCGCCGGCGGCCAGCGCGGCCAGCCACAGCCTGGCAGTAAGCGTGGCGGGCAGGCCGGTGCGGCCGATGCGGCGGTTCAAGGTGCGTCGCAGGAGGGTGAACTCCACCCAGCCGGCCACTCCGGCGGAAGCGGTCAGTCCGGCTACGCCCCAACGCGGCGCGATGCCGAGCCAGACCGGGAGCGGCACGGCCGAGAGCCAGCCCAGGCCGGTAGTCAGCGCCACGCGGATCAGCGCAAAGCGCAGCGGTGTGCGGGTGTCGCGCAGCGCCCAGTAGGTGGAGGAGTAGAGGCGGCCCAGGGTGGTGGCCAACAGGCCCACCGAAGAGCCGGCCAGGATGCCCCACACATAGACCGAATCGGCGCGGTGGAAAGCCCCGTTTTGGAACAGCACGCCGGCCATCACGTCGCCCAGCGCCAGAAAGCCCAGCGCGCAGGGCACCACGAAGAACGCGATCCGCCGCAGACCGGCATTGAGGCGGCGGCGCAGATTGGCCGCCACTTCCTCGGTATTGCCCAACGCGCTCGACATGGCCGGCAGCTCGGCCGCCGAAATGGCCATGCCGAACAGGCTCACCGGCAGCATGTTGAGGGCCTGCGCGTTGGTGAGCGCGGTCACCGGCCCGTCGCCCAGCAGGCTGGCCAGGGCCGAATCCACGTAACCTGAAATCTGCACCACGCCGCGGCTCAGGAACACCGGGCCGAAGTTGCGCACCACCTCGCGAACGTGGCCCGACCGGGTATCCAGGTGTACGCGCAGGTGGCGCGCCAGCTTCAGGACGGCGGGCAACTGCACCGCGAATTGCAGCGCGCTGCCCGCTACCGATCCCCAGGCCAGCAGCGTCGCCAACCGCAACTGGCCGCCACCGTGAAAGGCGACGAGAGAAGCGATCATGGCCGCATTCCATACGACCGGAGCGGTATAGGAAAGGAAGAAACGGCGATGGCTGTTGAGAATCCCCAGGCACCAGGCCGAGAGCACCAGCATGGCCGTGCCCGGAAACAGAATGCGCACAAGCTGAATGGTGAGCTCGCGCTTGGCGCCGTGGAAGCCCAGGGCGATGACGTCGATCAGGTACGGCGCGGCCAGCATGCCGGCCACCGTCAGCACCGAAGCGGTCAACGCCAGCAGCGCGAACACCGCGCCGGCCACGCGCCCGGATTCCTCCTCGTCGCCCTCCGCCAGCAGACGCGCGTACACCGGAATGAACGACGCCGAAAGCACGCCTTCGCCGAACAGGTTCTGCAGAAAATTGGGAATCCGAAACGCCGCATTGAAGGCATCGGCGATGGGATTTTGCTGGCCGAAGTAGCGGGCGAAGATACGCTGCCGCACCAGGCCGGTCAGGCTCCGCAGCAGGATGCCGGACGCCACCAGAAAGGCGTGGCGCCCGGTGGATTCGGAGTGCCTGGCGTCAGCCACTAGCGGGCAGCCTCACGTTGCGGCGCAGGCAGGCAAATTGCCGCTAGAGCACCTCTTGTGGAGTAGGCCTTTGGCCTGCATCCGAGGTCCGGCCCGGCACAAGCGCAGGCCAAAAGGCCTACTCCACGACGCGGCGGGGCTGGAAACCGGAAACAGGGAGGCCTGGCTACGGGCACTACCCCAGTTTCTCCAGTACGGCGTCGGTCACGGCGGTGGTGGTGGCGCTGCCGCCCAGATCGGCGGTCAGCGTTTGGCCCTCGGCCAGCACGGCCGCCACGGCGGCTTCGACCTGCTGCGCGGCGGCGGCCAGTTCCAGGTGTTCCAGCATCATGGCGGCGCTCAAAATCGCGGCCAGCGGATTGGCCAGGCCTTTTCCCGCGATATCGGGCGCCGATCCGTGCACCGGTTCGAACATCGAGGGAAACCGGCGCAGAGGGTCGAGATTGGCGCTGGCGGCCAGGCCCATGCTGCCGATGAGAATGGCCGAAAGGTCGCTCAGAATATCGGCGAAGAGGTTGGAGCCCACCACCACGTCGAAGCTGGCAGGGCGGCGCACGAAGTTCATGGCCGCCGCGTCCACCAGCAGCGATTCGGTTTCGACACCCGGAAAATCCGCCGCCACGTCGCGGAATACGCGGTCCCACAGCACCATGCTGTAGCCCTGGGCGTTGGACTTGGTGACCGACGTCACCCGTTTCTTCTTGCCGCGCTTCACCGCCAGCTCGAACGCGAAGCGCACAATCCGCTCCACCCCGCGGCGGGTAAAGACGGAAGTCTGGATGGCGACTTCCTCCGGCTGATCGTGATAGACGAATCCGCCCACCTGGGCATATTCTCCCTCGGTGTTTTCGCGAACCACCACGAAATCGATTTCGCCGCCATGGTAGCCGGCCAGCGGCGAGCGCACCCCCGGGTACAGGTAGGCCGGGCGCACATTGGCGTACTGGTCGAAGGCGCGGCGAATCGGCAACAGCAGCCCATTCAGGGTGACATGGTCGGGGATCTCGGGATGGCCGACCGCGCCCAGCAGGATGGCGTCGCACGGGCGCAGCAATTCCAGCGCACCGGCGGGCATCATGCGGCCCCAGCGGAAATAGTGCTCCGCGCCCCAATCGAAATCCTGAAACGCGAACGCCACGGAATGTTGTTGCGCCGCGCGTTCGAGCACGCGCCGCGCCTGGGGGACGACCTCGGTCCCAATGCCATCGCCCGCGATTACGGCAATCGTAAAGGTTTTCATCGGATTTGGTTCACTCCTTCGGGGTTTCGGCCGGCGCATTCTCGAAGTACAAGCTCCGGGTGGGATAAGGAATGCGTACGCCTTCGGCCCGCAGGCGGCGCAGCACGCGCCTGCGCAGCTCGTTGCGGACCGCATATTGTTGGCTGAACTCTTCCACCTGGTACCCCAGCGTAAAGCCTAGCGCGAAATCGCCCACGCCGGGGTCGAAGGCGCCGGAGGGCGGCGGATCGGCCACCAGGCCGGGGATCTCGCCGGCCGCCTGCTTGCCCACTTCGTTGAGCAGCCGCTCCACCCGGTCCACGTCGGAATCGAGCGCCACATTCACCTGGATGGAAACGGCCATGCGCTTATCCGGCAGCCAATAGTTGGTCACATTGGCTTGCGACAGCTTGGCATTGGGAATGAAGATCAGGTTCGAGGCCAGTGCCCGAATCGTCGTCGCGCGCCAACTGATATCCACCACGTAGCCTTCTTCGCCGGAATTCAGCTTGATGTAATCGCCCAGGCGCACCTGCCGCGAAACCGCCACGTAAAACCCGGCGAACAGGTTCGACAGGGTATCCTGCAGCGCCAGCGCCACCGCCAGGCCGCCCACTCCGAGGGCGGTAAGAATGGGCGTGATGTTGACGTGTTCCACGTCCAGCAGAACCACGATGCCGAGGATGAAGACCGCGATTTGCGCCAGGTTTTCGGTGAGCGTGGTCACCGGCAGGATTCCTTGCCCCTGATTGCCCCAGTAGCGCACCAGTTCGCCGGCCACACGCCCCGCCACCATGGTGAAAGAAATCACCACCAGCGCGACCAGCAGCCGTGGCGCCCAAACCGCCGCAACGGCGTGGGGCAGATCGGAGCTTTCAATGGCCAGATGCGTGGCCAGCACCAGCATCCAGATGATGGTCGGCCCGCTCAGGGCCTTGGTCACGATTTCCCCGCCGCGGCTTTGCGAGCGCGCGGTCCAGGCTTCCAGCCCGCGCAGCAACAGATGCCGCGCCACCCAGCAGACGGCCAGCGTGGCCAGGAAGACCGCGGCTGGAGCGGCGACCAGCCTTGGATCGTGTTCCACGGTCTTTATGAATTCGTATTCGTGCATCCGCTTGTTCTAGGATCACACAGGTGGGCCGGCGGCCGACGCGGATGGCAACCCCGCCCTCACGGTCGCGGCTCGATGCGTTGCGGGCGCCTGCGAGGCTGTGCAGTCAGTGGAGAGCGATCAGCTACACCGGGGTGGCTCGCTGAAAGCTTTCAGCCGCGGAAGACTTACGCGCCGGACGCGGCTACAATAGCTCTTAAGGTCCGCATGCCGAATTCCACCCTCGAAGCTTCGCGGCCCGGGCTGCTGCGCCAGCTCGGCTTCTTCAGTGCCACCGCCCTGGTCATTTCCAACATGGTGGGGCTGGGCATTTTTGCCAGCACCGGTTTCATGGCGGGCGACCTGGGTTCGGCCTGGCTCATCATGCTCTGCTGGGCGGTGGGCGCGGCCTTCGCCCTGGCCGGCGCCCTCAGCTATTCCGAGCTGGGCATCAATTTTCCCAGCTCCGGCGGCGAATACGTATATTTGACGCAGGCCTACGGCCGGGAGTGGGGATTCATGACCGGCTGGGTTTCGTTCTTCGCCGGCTTTTCGGCGCCCATCGCGGCCGCGGCTCTCGCGTTCTCCGACTATCTGGCCCACTTCTGGCCGGCGCTCAGCCAGGCCAACGCGCCCATCGTGATCGGCTCCGGCGCTTTCTCGCTGCACCTGGGCCCCGGGCAAGTGCTGGCGTCGTCTTTGATCGCGGCTTTCACCGTGCTCAACTGCTTCGGCGTCGGGCTCACCGCCAAAGTGCAGAATGCGCTCACCGGCACCAAGTTGCTGGTGATTCTGAGTTTCGTGGTGCTGGGCCTGGCCATCGGCGCCGGCAGTTGGGGCCACTTCTCGGAACCGGCGGTGCGCACCTCCACGGTGCCCGTTCCGGAGCAATTCTTCATCAGCCTGCTGTGGGTGATGGTGGCTTACAGCGGATGGAACGCGGCCACCTACGTGGCCGAGGAAGTGCGCCGTCCGGAGCGTACCCTGCCGGCCGCGCTGGCGGTGGGCTGCGGGTTGGTATCGGTGGCGTTTCTGGCGCTCAATGTGGTTTACATTTACTCCACGCCCCTGGAAAAAATGAAGGGCGTGGTGGCGGTCGGCTCGCTTTCGGCGTCCAGTCTGTTCGGCCCGGGCGTCGCGGGCGCATTTTCCGCGCTGATGGCGTTGGCCATCGTGGCCACGGTGAATGCGGAAGTCACCATCGGCCCGCGGGTCTATTTCGCCATGGCCAAAAACCACGCTTTTTTCCCAGCCGCGGCCAAAGTCCACCCGCGCTTTCACACCCCGGTGTTCGCCATTCTGAGCCAGGGCTTGTGCGCCATGGCGATGACCCTCACCCCATTCCGCGAGCTGGTGCTGTACATCGGCATGAGCCTGACGCTGTTTACCGTGCTGGCGGTTGCCTCGGTTTTCGTTTTTCGCCGCAGGCAACCGGGCTGGCAGCGCCTGCGCGCGATGGATTTTGCTTTCCCTTTGATTCCCGCTTCTTATATCCTGGTAGGCGCCGCCATGATTGTATTCGGCGTGATCTTGCACCCGCAGGCCTCGTTGACTGCGTTCGGCACGGTGGGTGCGGGCGCGCTGGTATATCGTTTTGGCGTGCATACGCGAGGCACCGAATGAATCTTTCCCGACGCGATTTCGGCAAGGTGGCGTTGACCGCTCTGCCGCTGACGGCCCTGGCCAAGAGCAAGATGATCGATTCCCGCATTCATGGCGTCGAGATTGGCGCGCAATCCTACAGTTTCCGCGACATGAGCCTGGACGCCGCCATCGACGCTATGAAGACCATCGGCCTGGGCGAGTGCGAGCTCTTCCAGGGCCACGTGGAACCCCGCGGGCAGAATCTCCACGAATGGCGCATGGCTACGCCGCTCGATTTCTTCACCGGCATCCGTAAGAAGTTCGACCAGGCCGGCATCCAACTTCTGGCCTACAACCTGAGTTTCAACGACGGCTTCAGCGACGAGGAAATCGACCGCGGCTTTCAGATGGCTCGCGCCCTGGGCGTCGACCTGATTACCGCCTCCTCCACCTTGACGGCCGTCAAGCGCGTGGCGCCGGTGGCGGAAAAGTACAAGATCCGGGTGGCCATGCACGGCCACGACAATACCAAGGACCCCAATCAATTCGCCACTCCCGAAAGCTTCGCCGCGGCCATGGCCCTGACCCCGCTGTTCTGGGTGAATTTGGATATCGGCCACTTCACCGCCGCCGGCTACGACCCGGTGGCCTACATTCAGGAGCACCACGACCGCATCGCCGTGCTGCACATCAAGGATCGCAAGAAAGACCACGGCGCCAACTTGCCGTTGGGCGAGGGCGAGACGCCCATCAAGGCCGTGCTGCAGCTCCTCAAGTCGAAGAAGTACCCCATCCCCGCCAATATCGAATACGAATACGGCAAGCCGGGTATGGACACCGTCGCCGAAGTTCGCAAGTGCTTCGAATACTGCAAACGGGCTTTGGCCTGACGCGCCGGGCCACGTAACCGGCCGGCTTCCTGTCCACAGCCCGTTCTGCGCCATGATCGCCACCGCGCCACCATGGGCCCCCTGCTCATCGGCTATCCGCTCACCTGGACTGGCAACCACCGGACTTGACCTTCTACGTATCCGCCGCCGTGTATGCGACGGGCGCGGTGTTCTGGCGCTTTATGGACCCGGTGACGAAACTGTAGAGGCGAGCGCGGGTTGAAGCCGGCGCCTTAAGGCGAGGACTTCAGCCCTCCCAGACTCTGACAGTGCGTGTACGTTCCATGCGGTTGCATTCCGCTGCGCTCGCGGAGTGTCCGGTCGAGCGACCCTCTCGCAAGGCGGCCTGCCGAATCGTCGCACGCTTCAACCAGTTCACGTTCCATGCGGGCCATGCCGGTACTGTTACTAAGCGATGGCCGGGTTATAACGTTCGCCTGCTACACTGCATATCTGCCCTGAGGAGTTTTGGCTAATAGTCTATAGCTTCATTCCTGCCCCAGGTGTTCGGTTCCGGGGCCAGAGAAGGGTTTGGCGCGGTTATAGTTCCATCGTGTTCTCGCCGCATCGCACTATGAAAAACTCATGTATAGCTTGGAGCGTGTTGGTAGTCGCCGGAATGTCCTTTGCGGCGGCGATGAATGCGCAAACCGCAAGTTATGTGACTCCTGTTGCAAACTCTAGGGCCTTACCGGATATCTCCAGCCCAAGTTACCCTGTCTGGAAGTGGTCTCTCGCGATCATGACAGCCGCCAACGCGGCGGACGCCATTACGAGCATACAATGCAATCAAGATCCCGCCAGGTGTGGATACGAGCGTGGATTGTTGTATGCCGGCGCAAAGTTTTCTATTGGCGTTAAGGCTGCGGTGGTTGGTGGGCAAATGCTCGCACAGTGGCTGGCGGTGCGCAAGCGTCCCAAGGCCATGAAGTGGTTCGTGCCGGGAAATGTCGCGCAAGCGGGAACTGGAGCTTGGGCGGCGTGGCACAATGCACGGTTAAGGTGACGTAGCTCGCCCTTTCACGATACTATCGGATTTGTCGCCCGTTCAGGTATCCATTCTGATTCCGGTTTACAACGAGGAAGATCTGGTGTCGGCGGCGATCGAATGCGTGCTGACCTTGCCGCTCTGGGCTTCGGTTCCGGTCGAACTGATCGCCGTGGATGACGGCTCGACCGGCGGCTCCGGCGAAGCGCTCGACCGGATCGCCCGCGAGCGTCCCTGCCTGCGCGTCGTCCACCACCCGCGCAACCGCGGCAAGAATAGTCCGTCGCTCTGTCCACCCGGCAGTCCCCGCCGCGTCTTTGCCCGCCGGCCCACCGCGTCGGGCCAAACCGTATAGTTGACGGCCGGACGCGGGTTCGTGTTGCGATATCCCCTTCGACCCGGCCAACGCCCCCCGAAGTCCGCTTCTGGGAGGTCTGCCGGACTACTCCTGACAAGACGCGCCTGTTCCGTCCACCCGGTTTCCTGCCGGCTTTCTGGGCCTTCCGCGCACAACAATGCACAAAGCCAGTTCTGCCCGCAACCGTCCCGAAGTCCGGTCACGGTCATTTTTTGTTGCCAGCTAAGGACTTCCTGTGAGTGCCATCTCGACGCCGTTGTACTCTGGTGGCGGGGCGAAGATGGCCACAGGACGATCGATGTTTTTGGCGAAACTCCGGCCTCGGCGGCGAGTGTTTCCGGCTGCACAAAAATGCACAAACGGCAGCGGTTATTGGCTTGTTCCGCAGGGTTTCCCGAACGAAGCCATTTCATGCGCCAACTGAATCAGTTTCAATTACTTACGGGCCACGCCGGGGGTCAAAGTGGAACTAGGATTCGGGCCATGGTGGCGCATGCGCCGGTACGGTCAGGCGGAAGCGCCCGCCCCACCGCGCAGGACGCCAAAATGGTTCGGCCAATTTCCCCAACACCCGGGAAAGCGCCGGATGACATCGCGCATCCCATCGCCCCTAACGGGCTGTGCGCTGCAGCTCCACGGGGACGCGCTCGCGGTCCAGCGCCTCGAAACGGAACCTCCATTCGACGGGCACCGTCTCCGGCACGTAGCACTCACGGTCGTCGCAGGCTTGGTAGCGCAACGAGCCTTTCAGTACCACCTCGCCGGATGGACTCACCAGGGGTTTGAGCGTGTTTTCCGCGCCGAAGGTGATCTCGCGCGTCATGCGCACGTGCCCCTGGTAGACCAGGGCCGTCTCGTGGATGGGTTTCAGGCGCAACTTCTGCGCGGCGGGATATTGCACGGGGCGCACCTTGACCGCGCCGGTTTCTTCCAGTTTCCAGTCGACCGGGATGTAACCGGTGACGCCGGGAGCGTAGACGTGCATCTTGGGCTTGAGATCGAGGTCCAGGGTGAGCAGGATGCGGTGTCCGGGGTGCGCCATGAGCGTGCTGGCGGCGGCGGACAGCCGGACGTGCTTGGCCTCTACCTCGCCGCCGGAGGCATCCACGGGCTCGCCGAATCGTCCCGCGAGGATGTCGGTGATCGAGACGCGCTCGCGGAAATCCTCCTCGAAGTATTTGGAGACGATCTTTCCCTGCCGATCCACGATGTACGTGCCCGGACGCGGGATGCCGTACTGGGCGGTGCCCGCCTTCACCGTTTCGTTCAGGATTCCGAAGGAGCGGATGATCCTAGATTCGGGGTCCGAAAGCAGGGGAAAGGTGATTTTCCGGCGGTCGGCGAAGTTCTTCAGGACCGCCACCGAATCGTAACTGATGGCCGCCAGCCCCAGGCCTTCTTTCTGGATGCGAGCCAGATTCTGTTCCAGTTCGACCAACTGGGTTTTGCAGAACGGTCACCAGTCCGCGGAACGGTAAAAGACCAGCATGGCGCCTTTGGGCCCCATGATGGACTCCAAGGTCTGGGTGCGGCCCGTCTGGTCGGGCCCAGCGAAATCCGGCACGCGGTCGCCCACGGCCGGGCCGGTGCCGGCTTGGCCGTAAAGCGCCGCCGCAAAGGCTACAACCCAAAAAGTCCGGCGCATCGTTAATCGGATTGTAGCATGGGGGCCTCATCGTTCCGAATCCTCCGCATGGCAGCACTTCGGACAGGCTCGGTTCCTCCTCCCCCGACGCCGCAGTGTAGGCCAAAGCCCTCCAACGGCAATCCCGGGAAGCCCTGCCCGTCGCGCCTCCCAACCCTGGCCCGTCCCCGCCCTTTCACGGTACTATCGGATTTGTTGCCTGTCCAGGTATCCATTCTGATCCCGGTTTACAACGAGGAAGATCTGGTGTCGGCGGCGATCGAACGCGTGCTGGCCTTGCCGCTCTGGGATTCGGTTCCGGTGGAACTGATTGCCGTGGATGACGGCTCGACCGACGGCTCCGGCGAAGCGCTCGACCGGATCGCCCGCGAGCGTCCCTGCCTGCGCGTCGTTCACCACCCGCGCAATCGCGGCAAAGGGGCGGCCGTTCGCACCGCTTTGGAGCACGCCCGCGGCGAGTTCGCGGTGGTGCAGGATAGCGACCTGGAATATAATCCCGCGGACCTCGCCGCCCTGCTCCGCCCTCTGCTGGAAGGCCACGCCGACGCGGTCTTCGGTTCGCGCTTCGCTTCCGCCGGCGAGCGGCGCGTGATGTATTTCTGGCACTCGCTGGCCAACCACCTCCTCACCCTCCTCGGTAATGCCGTGGCCGATCTGAACCTGACCGATATCGAGACCGGCTACAAGGCGTTTCGCGTTTCCCTGGTCCGCTCGATTCCGCTGCGCAGCGCGCGCTTCGGCATAGAACCGGAGCTCACCGTCAAACTGGCCCAACGCGGCGCGGCCATCTATGAGGTGCCCATCAGCTACCGCGGCCGCACCTACGACGAAGGCAAGAAAATCGGATTTCGCGACGCCCTGGCAGCGGTTTGGACCATTCTCTATTTCGGTTTCCGGCGCGACATTTATCTGGACCACGGAGCGCGCATTCTGGATGCGCTGGCCGGCACGCCGCGATTCAACCGCTGGATGGCGGAATCGATTCGCCCGTACGTGGGCACGTCGGTGCTCGAAATCGGCGCGGGAATCGGCAACCTGTCGAAGCAACTGGCGCCGCGCCGCAAGTCCTATACCGCCACCGATATCGACGGCGAACACCTGTCCCGCCTGCGCCAGCGTCTGCAAAGCCGCCCCAACGTCCGCTCCCGCAAATGCGATCTGGCCGAACCGGACGACTTCGCTCCCATCGCCGGCCAGGCCGACACCGTCATCTGCCTCAACGTGCTCGAACACATTGAGGACGATGCGGTCGGGTTGCGGAACATGGCCAGCGCGCTCGCGCCCGGCGGCCGCGCCATCGTGCTGGTGCCGCAGGATCAATCCATTTTCGGAACCTTGGACGAAGTTCTGGGCCACTACCGCCGCTATGGCCGGGAGGAACTGCGCTCGAAGCTCGAAGCGGCCGGCTTCACCGTCGAGCGCATCTTCGAGTTCAATCGCGTCACCCGCCCCGGTTGGTATTGGAACGGCCGCATCCTCAAGCGGCGCCATTTCGGCCGCTGGCAACTCCGCTTCTTCGACCGTCTGGTCTGGCTCTGGCGCCGCATCGACCGTAGCCTGCCCTGGCCCGGCGTGTCCTTGATCGCCGTGGCCAGGAAGGCCGGCGGGTAAACAGCGAGATTACGAACTGTCCCGCCTGATCTGGCTTCCGCCTTCCCTCTTCTCTCGCCTGCTATTCTTAGATCCGGATGGCCATCCAGGTCGGAGATACAATCGGCGATTACCAGGTCATCGGACTCCTGGGCAAAGGCGGCATGGGACGCGTTTATCGCGTTCGCAGCCTGCTGACCGACCGCGAGGAAGCCATGAAGGTAGTGGCCTCGGAGGTGGCCGACAACCCCGAGCTGGCCGAGCGCTTTCTCCACGAAATCAAGCTGCACGCGCGCCTGGAACACCCCCACATCGCCTCGCTCCTTTCCGCTCAGCGAGTAGGTGGACTGATCGTCATGATCCTGGAATTGGTGGACGGAGTGAGCCTGGACACGCTGGTGCGCAGCGGCCCCATCCCGCCGCGCCTGGCCGTGTGCTACGTCGGCGAGGTGCTCTCGGCGCTCTCCTACGCCCATTCCATGGGCATCGTCCACCGCGATATCAAGCCCGCCAACATTCTGCTCACCCGTCAAGGCTCGGTCAAGCTGACCGACTTCGGCATTTCCCGCGCCGTCACCGACCAGCACCTCACCGGCGCAGGCATGGCGGTGGGGTCCCTCTCGTATATGTCTCCGGAGCAGATCCGTTCCGCCCCGGTGGATGCGCGCTCCGACGTGTATTCGCTCGGCATCAGCTTCTACGAAATGCTCACCGGCCGGCGCCCCATTCAGGGCGATAGCGAATACGCCATCATGAACGCGCAGCTCCAACTGATGCCGCCGCCGCCGGCCGCGGTGATTGCCGGCTTGCCGGCGGGCCTTTCGGATATCGTCATGAAGGCGCTGGCCAAAGACCCGTCCATGCGGTACCAATCGGCGGCCGAGTTTCAAGCCGCCCTGACCAACCTCGGCGCCCCGCTTCCGGAGACGATTGCCATGGCCCCGCCGGCGCCTACCGCCTCCAGCCTCACGCCGGCCGAGATCGATCGCATCGCGCGCGAGCTTTCGCCCAGCATGGGACCCATCGCGCGCCGTGTCACGGAAGATGCCGCCCGCCGCTTCCCCACCCTGGCGGAAGTGGTCGCGTATCTGGCCGAGCAGATCCCGGACGCCGCCGAGCGCGCCAAATTCCTGGCCACGGTCGGCCTCTATAGCGACAACGCCAGCGGCATCGCCCGGCCGCCGGCGACCAACTCCGCGCCCTCCCAGCCCGGGATACTGTCCGCCGCGCCGTCCGCGACCCCGCCCGGTTGGGAGCCGGCGCTTCTCGATCGGCTCGCCAGTCAACTGGCTGCCTATGTAGGTCCGCTGGCCAGGATCATCGTCAGGAAGGCCGCCAAGACTGCGCCGGACGAACCGTCGCTAATCGCCGCCCTGGCCACCGAAATTGCCTCCGACGCCGACCGCCGCAAATTCGTCGCCGCGGCCACTAACCCTCGAGCATTTTAATCGCCCGCTCCAGGCTCCGCCGCATCCGGTTGAACGACCCCGCCAGCACCGCAATCTCATCCTTGCCCTTCACCGGAAGCTCGGGCATATTCATTTTGCCCACGCTGATTTCATCCGCCATTTCCGACAACTTGCGGAGGGGCCGGACCACCGCGAACAGCAGCGCCAGGTCGAGCACCACCAGGCTGGTCAGAAATACCGCGCCCATATCCACCAGCAGGGCCTGAAATGCCTGCGCCGCCATGGCCTCCGGCACCGCCATGGGCACCGACACGATCTGCGCGGCCACCGTCTCGCCGCGATTCCATCCGAAGCCGTTATTGGGACCGTAGTGGCGAATCTGCCCAGCCGGTGCGGCCGCGGGAGTGGAATGACACTGCAGACACGGCGGGTCGGCTACCATCGGGCTGGCCAGATAGAGCGAGCGCCCGATGGGAGTATCGCGCTCGCCCACCAACTCCTTCTGCCCCGGATGGTTGCGGAAATCGTTGATGATGTCGGCTTCCCAATCCACCGCCCGGTCGCGCGGATTGGTGGCATTCAGCGCAGCTTCCTTGTACGAATAATCGGGATAGGAAGCGCGCAGATAATTGAAGTTCTCCGTGGCCGCGTACGCCGGCACGGTTTGCGCCAGAAACGAGCGCTGGTGCTCCTGCTGCGTCACCAGCAGCGGGCCGATCTGGCGGCTGGTGTAGGAGCGCACCGACTGCATCGCCGCCTTCATCAGCCGCGCCTGCTCGAGCACCTGCTCGCGCGCCTGCCGCTGCAAGAAGCGATACGAAACCGCACCTGCAATCCCCAACCCCGCCGCAAACACCAACCCCAGAATCAAATTGAATTTCGCCAGCAGCTTCATGCCTTATCGAATCCCCCAGAGTTGGATTCTATCAGGTGGGGCAGGCGCTATCGCCTGCCATGCGCGACCCCCTCGTCAAACGACTCCACACGGTTGGGGCTTATGGCGCCAGCGGCAGCGTCTTCCAGACCGTACGGAAACCAACCGGCAAATCCAGCTTGTCCGCATTGAAGAAGAGTGTGGCCACCTTGATGGCAATTTGCGGGCGATGGGGTTCGAAGGCGGCTGGTGTCCCCGATTTTGCTGCTGGATAACAGATGTAGTTTCAATTTGTTACGGGGAAATTGGGTTCGTTTGGGAAGCGGACTTTCACGGGAAAAAAACGACGCCGCGATGCCGCCCCGCGGGCTGTCTTGTGGGAGACTGGGGACCACGGCGAACGCCAGCGTCTCACGATTGTTCGTAGGCGCGGAGGAACTCGTCCTTCGCAATGCCGGCATGCGTCAGGATGGTTCGCAATGTGGACGACTTAATGGTCGGGTGGTTTGGCAAGCTGAGGCAGCCGGAGCCCCCGCCGGGGCGCGGATGTCGCATGGCAATGTGTTCAGCCTCGCGGACCAACTCGAATCCGAGGGTTTGAAACGCCGCAATCACTCTAGCCTTGGGGGCATCGACCGGAAACTTGGCCATCAGCCGGAGATCGTCGCCTCGGCTATGAAGGCTTCCAGCAGGGGCGAATCATCAGGCAGGACTTCATCACCGAAGGTCTCGATGTGGAACCGGATGGCAGATTTGACGTCCTCGAGGGCTTCCTGGTAGGTGTCGCCTTCACCGACCACAACCCCCTTTAGACCAAGAGGGTAGGCCACGTAGCCGTCGGAATGCTTCTCCACGATAATCTTGAATTGGCGAGCCATTCCTAGCTGAAGTCTACCACGCCACGCCGAGCGGGTCGAGGCCGTCATGGACCCGCACGCGCGGGACCTGGATGGTAGGCGAAAGCGCCTGCTCCCCCAGCTTACAATTGAATTTCGGGGATTCGATTGGAGAACAAAGAAATCGCGCGCGTGCTGGCGGAGACCGCCGACCTGATGGAGATCGCGGCCGAAGACGGCTTCCGCATTCGCAGCTACCGGAACGGGGCGAGCGCGGTGGAATCGAATCCGGACCGGATCGAGGACATTCTGCGCGACCCGGCGCGAAAGGTCACCGATATTCCCGGTATCGGCAAGGGGCTGGCCGCGGTGCTGGAGCAGATCGCCGCCAGCGGCTCCTGCGACCGGCGCGATCAGTTGCTCGAAAAGTTCCCGCCCACGGCCCTCGAGTTTCTGAAAATTCAGGGACTGGGGCCGAAAAGCATCGCCCTCATCTTTGAGCATTTCCGCATCACCACCATCGATCAACTGGAAACGCTCTGCCGCGAGCAGAAGCTGCGCGAGTTGCCGCGCATGGGCGCCAAGCTGGAAGAAAAGGTGCTGCGCTCCATCGCCCAGTATCGCGTGCGCAGCGGCCGTTACCTGCTGAGCTATGCCGAAACCATGGCCGACGAGCTGATCGCGGCGCTCCAGGCTGTAGAGGGCGTCGAGGCCGTCACCCCCGCCGGCAGCCTGCGCCGCGGGCGGGAAACCGTCGGCGACCTGGACCTGCTGGTTACCGGGCCGAATGCAACCCGCGCCCTGGATGCCTTCGTCAAGTACCCGCGCGTGGAAGAGGTGTTGGGGCACGGCGAAAACAAGGCCAGCGCCAAAGTGGGCCGCGAAGGTTTGCAGGTGGACGTGCGCGCGCTGCCACGCGAAAGCTTCGGCGCCGCCCTGCAATACTTCACCGGCAGCAAGGATCACAATGTCGCCATCCGCACCCGCGCCGTCCGCATGGGCTTCAAGCTCAGCGAATACGGCTTGTTCCGCTCCGGCGACGAAACGCTCGTGGCCGCGGCCACCGAGGACAGCATTTACCAAACGTTAGGCCTGCCGTGGATTCCACCCGAGCTGCGCGAGAATTCGGGCGAGATCGAAGCCGCCGCCGAAGGCCGCCTGCCGGAGCTGGTCGATCTGGGCCAGGTGCGCGGCGACGTGCACATGCATACCACCGAGACCGACGGCCGCGCCAGCCTGGAAGAGATGGCCGAAGCGGGCCGCCAGCGCGGGTATGAGTACGTCGCCATCACCGACCATTCCAAGGCCCTCGCCATGGCCAACGGCCTCGATGAAAAACGCGCCGTGGCCTTCGCCCGCGAGGTGCGCGAACGCAACCAGGAGGGCGCGCTCGGCATCCGCATTTTCTCCGGCATCGAATGCGACATCCTGAAGGACGGCGCCATGGACCTGGCCAACGACGCCCTGGCGGAACTCGACCTGGTCATCGGCAGCGTGCATAGCCACATGAACCTGGAAGCCGCCGAGATGACCGACCGCCTGCTGCGCGCGCTGGAGTGCCCCCACCTTCGCATTCTGGGCCATCCCACCGGACGCATTCTGCTGCACCGCGATCCGTTTCGCTTCGATTTCGAACGCGTGGCCGCCGAAGCCGCGCGGCGCGGCGTCTGGCTCGAAATCAACGCCAGCCCCGAGCGCCTCGACCTCCACGGCGCGCTGATCCGGTCCGCCAAGGCCAAGGGGGCCCGGTTTACCGTTTCCACCGACGCCCACCACCCCCAGCACCTGGCCAACATGCGCTACGGCGTGCTCACCGCGCGGCGCGGCTGGCTGGGGCCCAAGGATATTTTGAACACGCTGGCGGCAGCGGATTTCGCCGCCGCCATTCACGCCAAACCATGAAAATCACAGCGTCGAAAAAAGTGTACGACTGCGGCCTCTTCTGGGTCACCGAGGACCGCGCCGTAGATCCCAAGACCAACTTCCGCATCAAACGCTCCGTGGTGCGCCATCGCGGCTCCGCCGTGATGATGGCCGTCGACGGCGAGCGCCGCATCCTGCTGGTGCGCCAGTTTCGCCTAGCGGCGGCAAAGTATCTTTGGGAATTGCCGGCGGGCAGCGTCGACCCCGGCGAAAAGCCCTTCGTCACCGCCCGCCGCGAACTCATCGAAGAGACCGGCTACCGCGCCCGAAGCTGGAAAAAACTGGCATCGTTTTTTGTGAGCCCAGGCTTCGTGGCCGAGCGCATGACTATCTACCTCGCCACCGGCCTGATCGCCGGCGAAGCGCACCCCATGGGTGACGAGCGTATCGAAACGCGCTGGTTTCCCGCCGCGGAAGTGGAACGTATGATCGGCGCGGGCAAAATCGAAGACGCCAAAACCATGGTCGGCTACTTCACGTGGAAGAACGGCAAGGACCGGTAACCAATGCCTGCAAATTCGAACCACTCTTCGCTCTTGTTTGAGCCGCTCCGCTTGCGCGCTGTAACGCTGCGCAATCGCATCGCCGTATCGCCCATGTGCCAGTACTCCGCCGTGGACGGCTTTGCCAACGATTGGCACCTGGTCCATTTGGGAAGCCGCGCCGCCGGAGGCGCCGCATTGGTGATGATGGAGGCCACCGCGGTCGAGCCTCGCGGGCGCATCTCGCCCTTCGATACCGGCATCTGGAAGGACGCTCACGTCGAGTTCCTTTCGCGCATCGCCGGTTTCCTCCAGTCCCAGGGCGCAGTGGCCGGGATTCAGTTGGCGCACGCGGGGCGCAAGGCCGCCACGGCGCGTCCCTGGGAGGGCGGCAGGCCGGTCGCCGAATCCGCGGGCGGTTGGCAGCCGGTGGCGCCCAGCGCCGTTCCCTTTGGCGATGGCGATCCGGCGCCGCACGAGCTGAGCGCGGCCGAAATTCACCGTATCGTCGAAGCCTTCCGGGCGGCTGCGCGACGCGCCCTGGCGGCCGGCTTCCAACTGGTCGAAGTTCACGCCGCGCACGGCTATCTGGCGCACCAGTTCCTTTCGCCGCTCAGCAACCGGCGCCAGGACCAGTACGGCGGCTCGCTCGAAAACCGTATGCGCTTCACCCTCGAAACGGTCGAGGCCGTGCGTGCCGTCTGGCCGGAAAATCTGCCGCTCTTCGTGCGCATTTCCGCCACCGACTGGGTGCCGGGCGGATGGGATATCGCCGATTCCGTCGAACTTGCCCGCCGCCTGAAGCCGCTGGGCGTCGACCTGGTGGATTGTTCCTCGGGCGGCTCCTCGCCGGCGCAACAGATCCCCCTCGGCCCCGGCTACCAGGCGCCCTTCGCCGAACGCATCCGCCGCGAAGCCGGCATCCCCACCGGAGCGGTCGGCTTGATCACTACCGCCCAACAAGCCGAGCAAATCCTGAGCGACGAGAAAGCCGACCTGGTCCTGCTGGCCCGCGAGTTTCTGCGCGACCCCTACTTCCCCATCCACGCCGCCCGCGAGTCAGGCGCCCGACTGCCGGCGCCGGTGCAATACTTCCGGGCGTTCTGATCGACGGGCAATCTCATTGGTGGATTGCGATCGACGTCCCCGTCTTTGTGGTCAGCCCGTTGTACGTTGCCGTGATGGGCGGCGGCCCGGCGGCTGGAAAAGCATGCCGCATCGGGCGCGACAGCCTGCGCCACGATTCAATTCTCCACCAGGCAGATTGCCGGGAAGTTACACTGGCAAGGATGACACCGGCATTGGAGTTGGGCGCCCGTCGGCTGACGGTGCGGGACGTGGCGCAGGTAGCGCGGCAGGGCGTAGCTGTGCGGATTGGCGAGGCTGCGCGGGAGCGCATCGCGCGGGGCCGCGCGCGGCTGGAAGAACTGCTGGCGCGCGGCGAGCGGATTTATGGAGTCAATACGGGAGTGGGCGGCAATGTGGGCATCTGGCTCGCCCCCGAGGAGATGGAGTTGCTGCAGGCAAACCTGGTTCGCCAACTGGCTTGCGCCACCGGCCAGCCGCTGGCGAGGGACGTGGTGCGAGCCGCCATGCTGCTGCGCGTGGCCACCTGCCTGACGGGCGCCTCGGCGGTGCGCGTGGAAGTGGTGGAAGCCCTGGCGGCGCTGCTCAATCACGGCATCGTGCCGGTGGTGCCGCGCTACGGTTCGGTGGGGGCAAGCGGCGACCTGATGCCCTCGGCGTATATCGCGCGGGCGCTGGCCGGCTGGGGCGAGGTGGAATACCAGGGCCGCGGGATGAGCGCGGCGGAGGCACTGGAGGCGGCGGGGGTGGCGCCCATTGTCTTCGCTTCCAAAGAAGCGCTGGCGCTGATTAACGGAACCACGGTGATGACCGCGGTGGCGACGCTGTTCCAGGCGGATGCGACAGCCGTGCTGCGGGCGCTGCTGGGAGCCGTGGCGCTCGGGATCGAGGCCATGCAGGCGTCGGCATTGCCGCTCGAAGCGTGGGTCCACGAGCAGAAAGGGCACCCCGGACAGATCGCCGTGGCCGCGCACCTGCGTGAACTCGTCCACGGCTCCGGCCTGACGCGCGATTCCGCCGGGCAATCCTGCTATTCGCTGCGGTGCGCGCCGCAGGGGCTGGGGCAGGTTTGGGAAGCGCTGGAAGACGGCTGCGCCGTGCTGGAGCGGGAGATCAACTCCGCCAACGACAATCCGCTGATCGACCCCGATACGGGCGTACTCTACAAGGCCGGCAATTTCTACGGCGGACATATTGCACGCCTGCTGGACGCCTGGAAACTCGACCTCGCCAGCATGGCTAACTGGGGCAACGCGCTGATGGCGGTGATGGTGGACGACCGCTTCAACCAGGGGTTGCCGGCCAACCTGACGCCGAATCCCGGCGTCAATTCCGGTTTCAAGGGCATGCAATTGAGCGTGACCAGCCTCGCCTGCGCGGTGCGCCACCTGGCCGGACCAAGCTCGATCCACTCCCTGCCCACGGAACAGTACAACCAGGACGTGGTCAGCCTGGGGATGCACGCCGCCGTCACCGCGTGGGATGCGCTGGAGTGCGTGCGCAACGAAACGGCGATGGTGCTGCTGGCAACGGCGCAGGCCGTAGACCTGCGCGGCGGCCCGGCAAAGTTGGGCGAGGGCTCCCGGCGGGTTTACGAGAGCGTGCGCCGGGTGGCGGCGTTTCAGGACAAAGACCGCGCCATGGAACACGAGATCGCGCTGGTGGCGGGAAAGATCGCCGCGGGCGAGTGCTGAGTAGGGCTGCGGAGGCGATGCTTGGGCCACGAAAAACTCAAAAGCCGTGCTACTTGCCCAGCACCCGCAATGCGGCGGCCGTGACCGTTTCCGGCACAAAGCCGAAGTGGGCCATGACTTCGGGTCCGGGCCCGGATGCCCCGAAGCGGTCGATACCAATGCACTCGCCTCCGCTCCCCGCCCATTTCTGCCAGCCAAAGGTGGCGCCGGCTTCCACCGTCACGCGGGCGGTAATGGCTTTGGGCAAGACGCTTTCCCGGTAGGCGGCGTCCTGCCGGGAGAACAGCTCCCAACTTGGCAAGCTGACCACGCGCGCTTTGACGCCCTGCACGGCCAGCGCGGCCTGCGCTTTCACGCACAGCGAGACCTCCGAGCCGGTGCCGATCAGAATGACTTCGGGTGCGCCGCCTTCGGCTTCCGAGAGGATATAGCCGCCCTTGCTCAGGTCCGGATCGACGGCGCGGCCGCGGTCCAGGTGCGGCACATTCTGCCGCGTCAGGGCCAGCAGCGTGGGGCCCGGATGCTCGACGGCAAAAGCCCAGGCGTCCACGGTTTCGGTGGGATCGGCGGGGCGCAGCACCACCAGGCCTGGAATCGCGCGCAAGCCGGCCAGTTGCTCGATCGGCTCGTGGGTGGGCCCGTCCTCGCCCACGCCGATGCTGTCATGGGTGAAGACGTAAATGGCCCGCAACCGGCTCATCGCTCCCAGGCGAATGGCAGGCTTCATGTAGTCGCTGAAAACCAAAAAGGTGGCCGAGAACGGCAGCACTCCGCCGTGCGCCGCCATGCCGTTTACGGCCGCGCCCATGGCGTGTTCCCGCACGCCGAAGGCGATGTTTCGTCCGCCGTAGCCCCATCCGCCGCCGACCGCGCCCATGGCGATCGGGGTGTCGCCCGGAGGTTGAAAATCGCCTTGTCCCTTGAGCGCGGTTTCGGTGGAAGGATTCAGGTCGGCCGAGCCGCCTATCAGTTCCGGGATGCGCTTGGCCAGCGCATTGATGGCCAAGCCGCCGGCCACGCGGGTGGCAAGGGCTTTGTCGCCCGTCTGCCACTTGGGCAGATCCGCGGCCCAATCGGCGGGCAGTTTGCCGGCCACCGTGCGCTCGAATTCCGCGGCCTCGGCCGGAAACCCGCTCCGGTACGCCGCGAAGCCTTTCTGCCAATCGGCCTGGGCGGCCGCGCCCCGGTCGATCGCCTTGCGGAAATGCGCCACGGCATCTTCGGGGAGGTAGAACTTCTCGGTCGTCGGCCAGCCCAATGCCTTCTTGGTGGCCGCCAATTCCTCCTCGCCCAGCGGGCTGCCGTGGGACGAAAAATTGTCGTGCTTGTGGGGGCTGCCGTAGCCGATATGCGTCCGCACCAGAATCAGCGAAGGCGCCGAAGTTTCGGCCTGCGCCTGGCGGATGGCTGCCGCCACCTCATCGGTGTTGTTGCCATCGGTCACCTGCGCCGTGTGCCAGCCATAGGCGTCGAAACGCTTGCGCACGTCTTCGGTGAAGATCAGGCCAGTGGCGCCGCCCAGCGAAATGCCGTTTTGATCGTACAGGTAGACCATTTTGCCGAGTTTCAGATGGCCGGCCAGCGAGGCTGCCTCCTGGGTGATGCCTTCCATCAGGTCACCATCGCCGCAAACGGCATAGGTATAGTGGTCGACGATGGCATGTCCGGGGCGGTTGAAACGCGCCGCCAGCCAGGCTTCGGCGATGGCCAGGCCCACGCCGTTGGAGAAGCCTTGCCCCAGCGGGCCGGTCGCCACTTCCACGCCTGGCGTATGGCCGCGCTCGGGATGGCCCGGCGTCTTGCTGCCCAGCCTGCGGAAGCGCTTCAGTTCGTCCAGCGGCAAATCGTAGCCGGTCAGGTGCAGCAGGCTGTAGAGCAGCATGGAGCCGTGGCCGGCGGAGAGAACGAAGCGGTCGCGGTTGAACCATGACGGGTCCTTGGGATTGTGCTTCAGAAACTCGTCCCACAGCGTAAAGGCCGGGGCGGCAAAGCCCATCGGCATGCCGGGGTGCCCGGAGTTGGCGTTCTGCACGGCGTCGGCCGAAAGAATGCGAATGGTGTTAATGCACAGCTCTTCGATGGAAACCGTAGTTGACACGTGATTCCTTTCCTGAAAAAAACCGATGAAATACCATGATGCCTGAAAAGCGGAGCTTCGTGCTGGGGTGGGGTGTCCGTCCCTGTCCGAAATGAATGTGGCGCGCCATATCGCCCAACCCGCGCGCCCGGCGGCGCTTGTTATGATCGCAGTGGATGGGTCCCGATTTCCTGGTGATTGGCGCGGGTGTGGCGGGGCTGCGGGCGGCGATCGAGCTGGCTCCGGCCGGGCGCGTTCTGGTGGTGGCCAAGGAGAGCCTGCGCGAATCGGCCTCGGAATACGCGCAAGGCGGTATTGCGGCGGCGCTGGCCGATGACGACGAAATCGGGCTGCACGAAAGCGACACCATCTACGCGGGCGACGGGCTGTGCGAGCGGGAAGCCGTGCATGCACTGGTGGAAGACGGGCCGGCGGCGATTGAAGAGTTGATCGGCTGGGGTGCGGAATTCGACCGCGAAGGCTCGCGCCTGGCATTTGCCCGCGAGGGCGCTCACAGCCGCAACCGCATCCTGCACGCGCACGGCGATTCCACCGGCCGCGAGATCGCGCGGGTGCTGTACCGGAAAGCCGCCTCGCTGGCGAACGTGGAGTTCCGGACTTTCGCCGCGGTGGCGGATCTGCTGATGGATGGGGAGGAAGCGCGCGGCGCGCTGGTGTACGACAGAGGGGCGATGGCGGCCGAGCCGATCTACGCGCGCGCGGTGCTGCTGGGGACCGGCGGCCTGGGCCAGGCGTTTGGCAATACCACCAATCCCGCGGTGGCGACCGGCGACGGCGTGGCCATGGCGTACCGCGCCGGGGCCAGGATCGCCGATATCGAATTCGTGCAATTTCACCCCACCGCGCTGGCGCTCGAAGGCGCACCGCGCTTTCTGCTTTCGGAGGCGCTGCGCGGCGAAGGTGCGACGCTCAGCAACGCGGCCGGCGAGCGGTTCATGGAGCGCTATCACCCGCTGGCGGAGCTGGCGCCGCGCGACGTGGTGGCGCGAGCCATCGTGGCGGAAATGAAGCGGAGCGGAGCGGCGTCGGTATATCTCGACCTCACCGGCCGGGGCGAGGCGTTTGCACGCGAGCGCTTCCCGCGCATTTACGAGACCTGCCTGGAATATGGCGTGGACCTTGGACGCCAGGCAGCTCCGGTAGCGCCGGCGGCGCATTACGCCATGGGCGGCGTGCGTACGGACCTGGACGGACGAAGCACGATCGCGCGGCTGTTCGCCGCCGGAGAAGTGGCGTCCACGGGCGTGCACGGCGCCAATCGCCTGGCCAGCAATTCGCTGCTGGAGGGGGTGGTGTTCGGCGCGCGGGCGGGGCGCGCCATGCGGGAGACACTGTCGGGGAACGCGCTCGAATCGGGCCGGGCGCCCGAAAGCGCGATGCCGGCTGCGCGCGCGGGCGAGATTCGCCGGCTGGCATGGGATAGTTGCGGCATCGTACGAAATGGTACGGAACTGGCGGCGGCGTGCGCCAGGTTGGAACAGGATGCGGCCGGGAACGCGTCCGGCGCGGACGCGCTGGCCGCCCGCAACCTCCGGGAGGTGGTGCGGCTGATCGCGCGGGCGGGGCTGGCCCGGCTAGAAAGCCGCGGAGCGCATTACCGCACCGACTATCCCGCCAAGAGCGCCGCTTTCCAAAAACACTCGATCGCGCGGCGCGGCCGGGAGATCAAATTTCGCGGTGGAAATGTCACAGAGCAGTGATTCGTCCCCATTGACAGACGCCAAGAGTCGCTACACAATATAAGCGGTATAAGGATCGGCGTGATCTCGTGTCTGGACTTTCTAGTTGTGGCATGCAGGTACTCTGCTCTCCCCGCGTGAACCACACGCCAGATCGCCTACAGTGTGAGGCTGAATGCAGTAAAGCCTCAAAGTTGTGCTGAGTTTCGCATAGGCAGGACTTTGTGGGCCCGGCTGCTCCGACCCAAAACAGTCCCGCCGGGCCAAGGAATCCCCAGTGTTGGATTCCGTACATTCATCCATTGCGGCTCAGCGCCCGCGAAGAAGGAAAGCGACCATGGCAAGCCATGCAACAAAGATGGTGCGGGAAATGAGCACCATCGACGCGCCCGTGAAAACCGCCGCAAGTGTTAACCCAACTGAAAACGAAATCGCCACAGTTGCGTATCAGTTGTGGCTGGATGGCGGCTGTCCCGTTGGATCGGATTGGGAACATTGGCTCCGGGCGGAAGCGATGCTCAGAAACGCGGTCATCGCGCAGCGCGAAGATCCGTGCGGATGTCCAGCGATCCCCCGCTGCGATGCTCGCACCGGGTCCGAAATGGTGGCCAAGTTCACATGGGAACGATGGGATGGACATTGGGAGGTATGGGAACGTGAATGGGCCTGCGCCCGCTGGATCTGGGATGTGCGCAACTCAGGCGCCCGGGTTTCAAATCGAGCCGCGTAACCCGTTAAGCCGCCCACTGAAGGTGTTGGAACTCTTTGAGCTTCGACTGTAATTCCCTTCCCGCTTCCGCTGTCGGCCTTCGACAACCTCGGCCGAGTTCACCAGCTTCGCGATAGCAACTCTCGCACTTTGAAATGCAGCTTCTGCACTCTTCGCGGGCATACCCGTGGGTTGTTGCGTTCGACACAGCCGTTATCGAATGTTTGGCGCGACGATTGCTCTATCGACCGCCAGGAGATAAACGATGCCCCGTTTCTGGAATGCGGCCGTGCTGTGCGCCGCCCTTATGGCCCCAATCGCAGTCGCTCCAATCACGCTGCGAGCCCAAACCGCTCGCACCTACCACGACAAAAAACACAATGACGATCATGAATGGAATGATCATGAAAATCAGGCGTATGGCTTGTACGTAACACAGAACCATCGCAAGAATCGCGACTTTGCCAAGCTCAAAGTCAACGAACAACAAGCGTACTGGGACTGGCGGCACGAACACTCGGACGCCGTGCTCAAAATCGATATCCATTAGCCCCGATCGCATTCGTTCCCAACCGGTTCGCGGGTTGGACAACTTGCCCAACAGGCGTGGCAGGCTTAGCTCACGGCTTTGCGCAGAAACTTCTTGAGACCGAGCACCAGCAAGCCGCCATCGATCAGCGCCAGGGCGCCGGCGGCGGCCAGGAAGGGCATGTGCGGCACTTGTGGAGCCAGGGCGCCGCGCAGTCCTTCGCTGGCATAGACTACCGGGTTCACCAGCACGGCATATTGCAAAGCCGGAAGGAAGTGGAGATAGGACCAGGGATAGTAGGCGCAGCCGAACATCATCATCGGCGTGACGATGACGCTGAACATGAGGCCGATTTGGGTGGACCCGACCGAACAACCGAGGGCCAGGCCGCCGGCGGAAGAGAATAGCGCCACCAGCAGGCAGATGAGAGCGAATTGAAACGGCCGGCCGAAATTTATATTGGTGCCGGCGCCCATGGTCAGCCAGGCCGCGGGAATCACCACCAACCCGGCCACCAAGCCTTGAATCATGCCGGCCACGATCTTCTCCACCGCCAGCCACCCATTCTCGATAGGCGCGAGCAGGCGATCTTCGATTTCGCGCGAAAACTGAAATTCGGTGATGAGCGGCATGGCCACGGCCTGAATGCCGGAGATGACCATGCTGATGGCCATGACGCCGGGCAGCAGCACGGCCTTAAAACCGGCGTTCATCATGCCGCTGGAAGTGAGCACGCGTCCGAAGACGAACGTCAGCAGCAGCGGCTGCAGCAGATTCTGCACCAGGGTCATCAACGCATTCTTGCGGGCCACGTGCCAATCGCGGCCCAGCAGGGCGAAAAAGATTCTCCAGTTCAATCGCGCAAGCTCCTTCCGGTGTGGTGCAGAAACAGGGTTTCCAGGCTCGGCTCGGAAATATTGACGTCGCGCAGCTCGACACCCGCCGCCTGTACGGTATTGACGATGGCGGGAATCAACGGGCCGCCGCGATCGGCGTAGAGCTCGGCGGTGGTGTCGTTGGTGCGCACTTCGCGCACGCCCGGCATGGCGCGCAGGGTGTCGATCATCTCCTCGGGAACGCGGTCGAAGCGGAGCCGCAGCAGGTAGCCGCCGGGGATGGATTGCTTGAGCTCGGCGGGCGAGCCCTCGGCGATCAGCCGCCCGTGATCGATGATGGCGACCCGGTCGCAGAGGGTGTCAGCTTCGTCCATGTAATGGGTGGTGAGCACGATGGTCTTTCCCTGGCGGTTGTATTCGCGGGTAATCTCCCAGAGCAGCAGGCGGGCTTGCGGGTCGAGGCCGGCCGAAGGTTCGTCCAGAAACAGAACCTGGGGATCGTGCATCATGGCGCGGGCGATGGACACGCGCTGCATCATGCCGCCGGAAAAGCCGAGCAGGGCCTGGTCGGCGCGGTCGGTGAGCTTGAATTTT